>JADMIO010841907.1_pt1:37500-112495 | contig 112495 bp, 102 predicted proteins | sample 8958161 | NCBI WGS metagenome assembly JADMIO01 (sample SAMN16585339, study PRJNA669376) | soil metagenome | isolation source: Crop rotation soil | place: USA: Cullars Rotation, Alabama | collected 2011
GGCACGTGGAACCCTGCGGGAATCTGCGGAGACCATTCCGTAAGGCTAAATACACACTTCTGACCGATAGTGAACCAGTACCGTGAGGGAAAGGTGAAAAGAACCCCTGTGAGGGGAGTGAAATAGTACCTGAAACCGTGTGCCTACAAGCAGTGGGAGGGCTATGCGCGCAAGCGAATGCCTGACCGCGTGCCTATTGCATAATGAGCCGGCTAGTTATTCTTGTCAGCAAGGTTAAGCGTAAGCGAGCCGTAGCGAAAGCGAGTCCTAATAGGGCGTTAAGTTGGCAGGAATAGACGCGAAGCGGGATGATCTACCCTTGGCCAGGTTGAAAGTGGGGTAACACCCACTGGAGGACCGAACCGGTGTTTGTTGAAAAAAGCTCGGATGAGCTGAGGGTAGGGGTGAAAGGCTAATCAAATTCCGTGATAGCTCGTTCTCTCCGAAATAGCTTTAGGGCTAGCCTCGGATGATTTGCAACGGTGGTAGAGATCTGGATGGACTAGGGGGCTTTCCAGCTTACTGAATCCAACCAAACTGCGAATGCCGTTGACAACCAGTCCGGGAGTCAGACAGTCGGGGCTAAGCTTGATTGTCGAGAGGAAAACAGTCCAGACCGCCGGCTAAGGTCCCCAAATTTCAGCTAAGTGGAAAAGGATGTCGGAACGCCCAGACAGCCAGGAGGTTGGCTTAGAAGCAGCCATCCTTTAAAGAAAGCGTAATAGCTCACTGGTCAAGCGGTCCGGTGCCGACAATATAACGGGGCTAAAGCTGAATACCGAAGCCGCGGATGCACAGCGTCAAGCTGTGCGTGGTAGGAGAGCATTCCCAGACGCTCGAAGCGCGATCGAAAGGACGCGTGGACGGTTGGGAAGAGACCCTGCCGGCATAAGTAGCGATAACGGAGGTGAGAACCCTCCGCGCCGAAAGTCTAAGGTTTCCTGAGGAAGGTTAATCCGCTCAGGGTCAGTCGGTCCCTAAGGCGAGGCCGAAAGGCGTAGCTGATGGACATCCGGTTAATATTCCGGAACTCCCGTTGATTCGTTATCACGATGGGGTGACGCAGAAGGATAAGCATGCCCTCCTATGGCTATGGGGGTCGATGCGTGTAAGTCGTTTCCGATAGGCAAATCCGTCGGGAAGTTATCGATGAGACGCAAAGCAGTAACCCGTATGGGTGAAAGATGCTGATTCCACGCTGCCAAGAAAAACCTCTAAGGAGAATTGGTGGGAACCGTACCTCAAACCGACACAGGTAGACGAGGAGAATATCCAAAGGCGCTCGAGAGAAGACTTCTTAAGGAACTCGGCAAATTGGACCCGTAACTTCGGGAGAAGGGTCGCCCTTCAGGGTGCAAGCCCAGGAGGGCCGCAGTGAAACGCGTACGGCGACTGTTTAACAAAAACACAGGTCTCTGCAAAGTCGAAAACGACGTATAGGGGCTGACGCCTGCCCGGTGCCGGAAGGTTAAAAGGAGAGGTTAGCCGCAAGGCGAAGCTTTGAATTGAAGCCCCGGTGAACGGCGGCCGTAACTATAACGGTCCTAAGGTAGCGAAATTCCTTGTCGGGTAAGTTCCGACCTGCACGAATGGCGTAACGATCGTACGACTGTCTTAAGGAGTTACTCGGCGAACTTGTAGCACCGGTGAAGATGCCGGTTACCCGCATCTAGACGGAAAGACCCCGTGCACCTTTACTATACCTTCATCATGAACTATGGCACTTGCTGCGCAGGATAGGTGGGAGGCTTTGATTTCAGGTTCTCGGACTTGGAGGAGCCAACGGTGAGATACCACCCTGCGAGTTCTGTGGTTCTAACCTATTCCCGTAAACCGGGAAAGGGACATGGTGAGGCGGGTAGTTTGACTGGGGCGGTCGCCTCCTAAACTGTAACGGAGGCGCGCGAAGCTACGCTCAGGCTGTTTGGAAATCAGCCGTCGAGTGCAAAAGCATAAGCGTGGTTAACTGCGAGACCAACAAGTCGAGCAGGTACGAAAGTAGGCTTTAGTGATCCGGTGGTTCTGTATGGAAGGGCCATCGCTCAACGGATAAAAGGTACGCCGGGGATAACAGGCTGATCGGAGCCAAGAGTTCATATCGACGCTCCGGTTTGGCACCTCGATGTCGGCTCATCGCATCCTGGAGCTGTAGAAGGTTCCAAGGGTTAGGCTGTTCGCCTATTAAAGCGGTACGTGAGCTGGGTTCAGAACGTCGCGAGACAGTTCGGTCCCTATCTGATGTGGGCGGAGGAGATTTGAGAGGGCCTGTCCTTAGTACGAGAGGACCGGGATGGACGAACCTCTTGTGTTCCAGTTGTCATGCCAATGGCACAGCTGGGTAGCGAAGTTCGGTTGTGATAACCGCTGAATGCATATAAGCGGGAAGCACTCCTCAAGATGAGATCTCCCAACCCAAAAGGGTAAAGAAGGGCACACGAAGACTACGTGTTTGATAGGCAGGATGTGTAAGGCCAGTAATGGTTTCAGCTTACCTGTACTAATCGCCCGTTCGGCTTGACCATAAAATTTATGGAGCGCAAGCCACGAGAGCTAACCCGCTCTCAGGCAAGTATTCTTGTTGAAGTATCCAATCTATTCAGTTGTGGCATCGTCCACGATCTTTTTAGCGGACAGGGGCTAGCAGTTAGTGGCTAGGCTCTGGAAGCAAACGAGATTCGCACGCTGCAGAATGCGCGATGCGAGCAAGTTGTCGGTGATCTTACCGCGGGGGAACCACCCGTTCCCATCCCGAACACGGAAGTTAAGCCCCGCTGGGCCGATTGTACTGTACGCGAAAGTGTGTGGGAGAGTAGGTCGTTGCCGGCATAAATAAAGGCCATCCAGTGAAAACTGGATGGCCTTTTCCTTTTGGGGATAAAGGCTGTCAATTTTCGCCAAGCCGCTTTACTGCAGAACGCGCTTCGCCGATCTGCCTCAAATGCGAGGTGGAATCAGAGTATCGAGCCAGGAAGCTCTTGTATTCACGGAGGCCTTCTGGACGGCGGCCTGTCGCTTCGTAAACCTGTCCTAGGTAAAAGTGGCTGAGATGTTCCAGCAAGGGAGATTGCGAGCGACCTTGGCGGTAGGCACTAAGCATGCGCTGGGTCGTGGCCAACAGCTTAAAATCGGATTCTGATGCTGCGTAGTCTCGAACGAGTAAATGCGCTTGGCCGCTGACCAGGAGTTCTGAGCGACGTCCGAATTCTCCCGGTGTCAATAACGGGACGGGTAAGTGCTTCAATGCCTCCATTGCGGCGGCTCGGTCATTCCGGGCCAGTGCGATTCGGAGGGAATTGAGAGACTGCTCGCGTTGCGCACCTAGATACTCTGGCTCCGACACCCGTTTCCTGTATTCAGAAAGGGTTCTTTCGGATCCTTCGGAATCACCGGATGAGGCCATCAACCAGGAGAGTATGAGCAACTCTCTTCCGCGCAGGTTCTGCTGGCGAACGAATTTCGCAGCTTCGTTGGTTCTGCCAAGAAGCAATGCCGTTGAGGCATACACTCGCAGGGTGGCCTCCGCCATTTGTTCTTGGCGGATATCGATGAGAGCTGGGACAAGGCGTTGGTAGATAGTCAGTGAGCCTTCCGGATCTCCTCGGAGCTGATGTAGTTGAGCTTCGAATGCCGCGGCATCGATCTGCCACACTCCTGAAACGCGTTTACGGTATTCCTGCAACATCCGCTCGGCCAGTTGACGTTCGCCGCCATCCGCATAGATGATCGCCAAAGATTTGAAAGCATCGTAACGGGAGTAACTCGGATCGACAGCGAGTAGCTCGCGATATGCGTTGGCGGCCTCCTTTGACCGCCCAAACAAGTAATACATATCGCCGAATGCCGACCACGGATCCGGTTCGTCGGACCCCACCAATGCTGCGTATTTCCTGCAGGCCTCAATGGCGCCTGCTTCATCCCCAGCCCAACCGAAGTCATAAGGGTGTTGACTCACAAGGAATGAATCCCTGGGATCACGAGAGATAGCATCCTGCATAATTCTGACCGCTCGCTGAGGCTGTCGATCCGTGATGTATGCCAAGGCCAATTCGTTTCTGTTTTCGACATTCCGCGGGTCCCTGCGAAGCATCTCTTCCCGGACACGAATGAGCTCTCGGATGTCTCCGCTTAGCGTAACTTTCGACGCTTCGATCTCTAATTTCGCGAGTTGAGGAAGCCGGTCCTGAAAGCGCTCTGCAGAGCGCAATTGTTCCAAGGCTTTTCCAGCATCGCCAACGGATCGATATCTTCTGAATAGGGCCAAATACGCTGCCGCAAACCGCGGATCGAGGTGTACAGCTTCTTCCAGTTCTCGAATTGCCTTGTCGTTCAGCATGCGACGCCCGTAAGAGGCAGCTGCTTGATAATGGCGGAGAGCCTCGATGTTGGAAGTCAGAGACTGTTCGATCTGCAAGGATTGTTCGGGCACGGCATTCCTCGGCAGCAGCTCTTTTGAGAGTCGTTCGGTGGTGGCGTTGGTCATCTGAAAAATACTGGCGACGTTCTCGCCTTCCATGGTTTCGCTGAATATGATCTTGCCGTGGTCTACCTCCTGCAAACGGACTTCAACGACGACCTTCGAAGGGCTGACCTTCATCACCGATCCGGTCACAAATAACTTGGCTCCTGCTTCGCGGGCGACTTCTGCCGGAGTGGGTGCTTTTCCTTTCTTAAACTCTGACTCAGCTCGAACCAAACGCTCTGGGGAGATTAGGTCGATTCCTTGTACTTGCCCGAGGTTGGTGGTCAGCATCTCCGACATGCCGGTGGCAAGCCATCCGAGTTGAGGGTCTTGCGTGAGATCGCGGAACGAGGTCACGGCAATGGGCTGGCCAGCAAACTGTGTCCGTCGATAGTGTCGGTAGGCGAGATCTCCCGTGACCGCAACGATGAAGGCCATCGTCGCGATGATGATGATTGAGGATTTTTTGTAAAGAATGAGGATCCAAGTATCGGCTTGCGGAGTGCTGATATTGGTTCTATCGGTTGTTTGCTCTGCGGGGAATTCGGCCGGAAGAATTTCCTGTACCGGAGCGATGAAGCGATAACCCCGACGGGGAACAGTTTCGATGTAGATAGGAGATTGTGCAGAATCTCCGAGCGTCTCGCGCAGTTTCTTAATCGCCTGGTTCAGCCCGACCTCAAACTCGACGAATGTGTCCTGCGGCCAGAGCTGTTGTTGTAGTTGTTCGCGAGTGACGAGCTTGCCCGGGCTCTGCAGCAGGATCGTAAGCACTTGGAGCGGCTGAGGTTGCAGGTGGAGAGGGGTGCCGTTATTGCGGAGTTCGCCCGTATCCGAATCCAGTTCGAAGGGGCCGAAACAGAAGCCTCGAATTGGCCGGGAGACTGGCACCGTTCGTTCTCCCCGGAGTGGCTGGATGTGATCTCAGGAAAGTGTAGCTTCAATCACGCAGGCCGCAACTCAAAGTGCAAATGACATGTGCCGGTAAGTTCCAGTTTTGGGAAGACTTACGGCAATCACAACTCGGTCACATCCTGATTACAGGCTGAACATTGATGCTTGCGGCGGATCGTGCGATGAATCGCCCATCTGCTGAGCGGGTCGGTAGAAAACGAGATCTTCAGAGAGGTGGGTTATGAAGAAGTTCGCGATTGCCTTGGTAGTCCTTGTCTCGTGCCTGATCGTCGTGGCCCAGAACCAACCCTCAAGCATGGTGAGTGCAAAAATTCCCTTTTCCTTCTATGTGAACAATGTGCAGTACCCAGCCGGTGAGTATCTGTTCAAGTCCACTGATATTGCAGGAAATTTCGTGGCCATCAGTGGGAGTGCAACGCGGTACCACATGACTGCGGACCAAAAGACATCTGAGCCAGTCAAAGAGAGCAAACTGCTATTTGTCTATGACCAAGGGAAGATGTACCTTCACCAGATTTTGGTGCAGGGAGATCATCATGTGCACGACATCAATCACAAAGCGAGTTTGAAAGAGTTGGCAGTGAAGTAGCAGCCGCGCGAAGGGAGAGTTTGGGGCCATGCCGGTGTCGGCGTGGCCCCTTGCTCACTTTAAGCCGGCTATCAAAAGGGGCCGAGGTGGCATCCATTCAAGAATGGCCACGAAAGCGAAATCACGAACAAAGAGTACGGGACAAGCAGCTTCAAGGAAATCTTCATCGCACAAAGCCGGATCGAAACGTCGGTGGTCGGCGGAGGTGACGGCCAACTCTGACGCCACGAATCCGCCAGAGGGACTGTTCAAGAAGGATGCAGCGACGATCGCGAGGACGCTGGCGTCGAAGAAAGTGTCCCCCAAAGGAGTAAGCTCCGGGATACGGATGCTGAGCTTTTACATCAATCGAGCGGGAAAAAATTTGCCGGCGTCGCGACAGCGGGTGCTTGAGAAAGCGAAAGAGTTGCTGCACGCGCGGGTGGAACGCGAGCGTAAAAAAGTCGCTTAGTGCTTCTCTGGAATCGGCATCGCCGCAGCCATGGCTCTCGGCTGCGGGCGCAGCTGCTCGAGCGCCGGGAACGACTGTGGGTGCACGAGATGCCGCTCTGGGAGAGGCTTTCCTTCCAGGTGCGAGCGCATGTAGACCTCCAGCGCGATGCCGGCGATCGCGGGCATGATCACGGTGGCGGTCAACTGCTTTCGCTGCACGAATTGCTGGCCAGTGTCGGGTAGGCCGTCGACACCGAAGAAGGGAAGCTTCAACCAGTTCGACCGTTCGGTCGAGTTGTTGAGTTCGCTGAAGGCACGGCGTGCGCCGATGGCCATGGCATCGTTCTGCGAGACAACCGCAACGAACGGCGTGCTCTGAGACGTGCTGAGCTTGAGCCAGGATCCAACGACGCGATACCCACCGTCTTCGGTCCAGTTGCCGGTCAATGTCTTCATCTGGATATTGGAAGGCTTGCGGGACATCATGCCCTCAGTGCGACGGGCTGCGGCGGTGCCCGAGACCGGGCCGGTAATGTAGAGGACAGTTCCGCCGTCGGGGAGAGAAGTCGTGATCTGCTGCGCCTGGATCCGTCCGACTTCGATCTGATCCACCGATGCTTCGAAAACGGCAGCATTGTATTGCGCGCGAAGACGCGAAACGTAATTGGCCTCGCAGTTCATCACGCACCATCCTATTCCCATTTTCGCGGCTGTTTCCGCGACGCTGGCCATGCCAGTCCCAACAGGCTCGGTGATGACGACGTCAAAACCGTGATTTGGGCGCTGAATGGCGGAGAGGATCTGTTGCACCTGGTTCACGGCGTCGTTACCGGCGTAAATGACCTCCAATCCCACCCCCAGGCGATGAGCGACTGCTTCGGCACTCGCGGCATGAGCACGCTGGTAGTCGTTGTCCTTGGTGGTTAGCGCGATCAGTGCACGGGCCGGTTTTGAGGTCATCGCTCCTCCTCCGAGAGGGAAGCCTAGCACAGAGCAGTTCCGGATTGCGGCGAGGAAGCACGCAGGTCGTTTACTTTGGTGATTATCAGAGTGGTTAACACTCAGAAGGAACGCCTCAGCGCCGGTGGTGATAGAGGTCGGAGATGGAGTAGGTAAAACCAGAGAAGGCGGTAATACGAGGCAGGTGTCCGAAAGCGGCATAGTAGATGCCGCCGTCGAGCACGAGGCGCGAGGATACGTTGTAGGTGAGCGCACCTAAGACAGTGAGGCTCGCCGGAGTGGATGTGTTCGTTTTGCTGAAGCCAGCTACTTCTCCGCTGGCAGCCCAGTTCTTCGAGAGCTGGTACGAGTAGGCGAGCGCAGAGAAATAATTGCGATCGAAGCCGTGGGCCGGACTTGTTCGACCGACGAAATCAATTCCTTCGTTCCAGTCAAGATGGTGTTTGCCGAAATCCTTGCTCAAGAGGATTTGCACGGCATGTCCGAAAGCGCCCTGTCCGAGATCGTGAGTCGCAGTGGGAAGTGTCGCGTTGTAGAGAAGGGAAAAAGTAGGCAGGCGCTTGCTCTGCGATCTCACCTTATATTTGAAGCCGACACCGGAGTCTCCGAAGCCCGCTACGGACGTATCGCGTTCGAAGGGTAGATGAGAGAAACGGAGCTCAAGCTTAGAGGTGGCGCCGAACTTGAGCAGGCCATTCACGTTCTGATGGCCGTCAGCTGCTTCGAATCCGTACTCGGCTTCGAGTACCCCACACTGGACGGCTTCGGCGGTAGTGGAGAACGTAGGACGGTTTGGAACCGCAGTGATGGGATCGCTGCCGGAGCAACTGGAGGCTTGTTGCTCGCCAGCGACGAGCACGGTCAACAGGAATACCGATCCTAAAGCAAGTGTGCGCCGCGGTGTCCGCATCGAGAGCAGAGGATAGCAGGGCAATAAACTTCCTTGAAGTATGATTCTTCATTCTGCGCCGCTTGCCGGGCACGGAATCCTTCTCAAGGCTGCCGAATCTACTCTGTATGGCCATCGGAGACCCGAAGATCACTTACATTGGCGGACCCACGGCACTGATCGAGTTCGGTGGACAGCGTTTCCTGACGGATCCAACCTTCGATAAGGCACCTAGAGATTACCCGAGTGGAGCGTCGGTGCTTCGGAAGACGCAGAGTCCCCTTGTCTCACCCGAACAGTTGGGAAGAGTGGATTCGGTGCTGTTGAGCCACGATCATCATTCCGACAACCTGGATCAGGCTGGACGGGACTGGCTACCGAACGCAGGTCGCGTGATTACCACCAAGGCTGGTGCAGAGCGACTGGGCGGCAACAGTGTCGGGATAGCACCTTGGGAAACGACCGAACTGAATGGGGTACGTGTTACAGCTACACCGGCGAGGCATGGTCCGGCGCATATGGATCGAGGTCCGGTGATCGGTTTTGTGCTGGAGCATGCGGGAGATGGTCCTCTGTACTTCGGCGGAGACACGGTCTGGTACGAAGGGGTTGAAGAGGTCGCGCGAAGATACCAAATTCAAACGGCCGTTCTGAACCTGGGCGCGGCGCGAGTGGCAGCCGTGGGACCCTGGCATTTGACGATGACAGCTCACGAGGCGGTGGAACTTGCACGCACGTTTGCGGCGGCGAAAATCGTTCCACTGCACTTCGAAGGCTGGGAACATTTCTCGGAAGGACGAAAAGACATTGAGCAGGCCTTTCGAGAAGCAGGCCTCGTAGACCGTTTGAGCTGGGCTACGCCAATGAAATGATTATGGGCTTCTGCAGCTGGTTTTGCCGCACAAGCAGATGCGATGGGCATCACCGCTTGTGAGGTTCACGGGCGGATAGATTGTCACCGTGCCTTACAGCAAGACGATCGTTTGCCTGGCGAATTCTCGAAAATATCAGGGCCGGTGTGTGGCTGGTCTTGAATGGAACGGGCGCTCCGTGGGCAAATGGATTCGTCCTGTCAGCGGCATGGATAAAGGCGTGCTCGTCTATGAGCGCTTCTGCTCGAACTCGAACGGACGCAACCCGCGATTGCTCGACCTGATTTCGATCGAATTCCTGGTTCCACAACCGCATGCATTCCAAAGCGAAAATCACCGCATCGATCCGTGCAAACGCTGGGTGCACAAGGGGTCGGTGAGATGGCAGCAGTTGCTGGGTGCGCTCGAACGACCGAAGGGACCGTTGTGGACGAATCGACGATCCACCAAGAACGGGATGAACGACATCGTGTCTGAAGGGGACGCGCTGGAACTGCAAAGATCGCTCCTGCTCGTCCAACCGAATGATCTGACGATCAGCGTTTCCATGGAACAGAGCAGTTCCGGAGAGCTGAAGAGGCGCTTGCGCGGGGCATTCTGCGTCGACGGTTTCGACTACGTTTTTTCCGTGACTGACTGCAGAATTGAGCAGGAAATGACCAGCTATGATTCAGGGCAAGAGAAAATGTATCGGAAACCGATTCTGTGCCTGAGCCTTAGCGAGGTAATGCCGTCGCAGGGTGCTTGTTTCAAGTTGATTGCGGGAGTGATCCCGACCGGAATGTAATGAAACGTCGCGTCTTTACCATCGGGCATTCGAGCCAGGAGTTCTCGTCATTCCAGAAATTATTGCAGCAGCATGGAGTGACGGCGGTCGGCGACGTGCGCTCGGCGCCTTACAGCCGCCGGTATCCTCATTTCTCCCGCGAGCCCTTGGAGAAGGCGCTGCGGGAGGCAGGAATCGCTTATGTGTTTCTGGGTAAAGAACTCGGCGCGCGATCGGACGATCCGCGAAGCTACGAGAAGGGAGCGGTCAAATACGAGCGGCTTGCGAGAACGGAGCTTTTCCAGTCGGGGCTGGATCGCGTGGAGCGCGGACTACAAACTTTTACTCTGGCATTGATGTGTGCCGAGAAAGAGCCGCTGCACTGTCATCGATCGATTCTGGTCAGCCGTGAGGTGGAGAAGCGCGGCATCAAAGTCGAACACATTCTGGCGGACGGCAGTCTGGAAGAACACTCGGAGACAGAGAAACGCTTGCTGCAGATGTTGCATCTCGAAGAGGCAAACCTGTTTCGCTCGCGTGAAGAAATCATTGACGACGCTTACACGCAATGGGGCGATCGGATTGCGTATACCCGCGAGGAAGAGGACGGACAAGCGCAATGAAGATCTTCACGATCGGCTTCACCAAGCGCTCGGCAGAGGATTTCTTTACTACTTTGAAGAACTCCGGGGCCCAGCGGGTGGTTGATGTCCGGCTGAATAATTCATCGCAGCTGGCCGGATTTTCGAAGCGCGATGATCTGCGATTTTTCCTGAAGACAGTTTCCGGAATGGAATACGTACATCTTCCGGAACTGGCCCCGACGCAGGAGTTACTCGATGCCTACAAGAGCAAGACGACATCCTGGGAGAAGTATGAGCAGCAGTTCTTGGAGTTGATGCGGGAGAGAAAAATTGAAGATGTAGTCGCGCGCGAGGTCCTTGCGAACGGGTGCTTGCTGTGCAGCGAGACAACCGCGGACAAGTGCCATCGCAGACTGGTGGCAGAATATCTGCAACAACAGTGGGGCGACATAGAGATCGTGCATCTCTAGACAAAGAAAAGACCCACACCGTAGGGCGTGGGTCATTGTAGTCCCCAGTGCAAGTGCGATTAACGAGGTGTTTTGGGGGCGTTATCCGGAGCAGAGCACGTGTTGCTTAACTGCTCTACGGAGCTAACGTTCAGCTGCTTCGATCCTGAAGTGTTTGATCCGGCGGCGCCGGTCTGGGTGCTGGAGTCGGGCGTGGGCGTTGAAGATTCGGCCTTCGATACAGCTGATCCGGTGTCGGTCAAACTGGCCTTGATGCGAACCTGCTGATTCACGTGTTGGCTCAACTCCGAGCTGTCACCCTGAAGCTGGTAGCTGTTGCCGGCTTGATCAGTTAGACGAAACTGATTGTTACTGCTGAGTTGCGTGAGGCAGCCCTCGACCGAGGTGGTCTCGCTCGCTGACGCCTGGGAGCTGCTGGTGCTGCTGGCGCTCTGGTCGGACTTGCTGGCGTGAGTGTCTGGCGGCATCTGGTTGGCCGGTTGCTGTGGGTTTACCGGCTGTTCCGTTGACTGTGACTGCGGGAACGTCGATGGCGTTGACGACGACGCAGGTGGCTGCTGAGCAGCAACAAAGGTCCAGCTGCCCAGAACACATGTGAGTAACAGAACTCTGGTTTTCATGGCACATCTCCAAGGCGAAGAGATGCAATTCAATATCCTCTCCCGCTACTCTGCTAAGACCTTTGTTGTCGATTACACCGAGGTCAAATGCACTTTGATCCGAGCAATTGTGGAAGTGAGCGCGTCAGATTTACACCTGAGTTCCATGCTCTCTCAGTGACGGTGCAGATCGCGGTGCATGGTATGTCGGAGAAGTTCAGTCCGCTGCTCTGGCCCAAGTTCCCGAAGCCGGGTGGTAAGTTGAAGGTCGTCTTCACTCCGAAGCTCGCGAATCACGTGCTGCAGCAGCGACTCTGGAAAGAGATCGTCAGCCTGGAACCAGGCCCGTTCTTTCTCGAGCAACTCAGCTGCCTGGGCACAGTTGGCGGGGAGTCGGGGAAATGAGTCGTGGAGCGGTGGCTCGGTAAGGCTCTTCGCTTTGACGTAACGCTCGTGTGCAATGTCGATCGAGTTAGGTTCCTGAAATGCACTATCGGCGACGCGCGCAATTGCCGCGAGAAGAAGATGGATGTGCGCAGTTCCGTCGGGGGTGCGTAGTTCGACTGTCTGTCGCACTAGTTCGTCAATTGCGGAGCTCGGCGGATTGATCTCGTTCGCGAGCAGGCCAATATTTTTCCAGGCAAGTGGAACGCGGATGAGCGCCGAGCGATTCATGTCGCTCCAGTAAATGTTGGTAGGAGCCTCCTGGTTCGCAACCAGGCGCAAGTAAGAGGCTGCTGTCGTGTTTCCGAATGCGGTCAGCACGTCGGCATTTTTGCAGAGTCCGCCGATGAGGGTGAGCGCTTCCGGCGAAAGATTGCCATCTCGAGACGTCATGGCGTTGCGCCCATCGCGCTGCAATTCAAGATGAAAGTGCATGCCATTGCCGGCGGCACCCTCTTCTAATTTGGGAGTGAATGTCGCAAGGCAGCGGTGCCGATAAGCAACGTTGCGAATTAACCAGCGCGCCAGCACCAATGCGTCGGCACATTCTTCTGCCGGTAAAGGGAGGAATTCAATTTCGAACTGCTCGGCAGTCTTGCCGCGCAATTCCATGTTGTCGCTCTCGAGCGAGCCGATCCATCCAACTTCGCCGTGACCATATTTGACGGCGCCAGTGATCTGCTCCATAAGTCGCAGCATATCGTTGAGCAGTTCTCCAGATTTCACGAACGGCCCGCTCGCGTGATATCCGCGCTGAGGTTCCGAGGGATAGAGCGCGGTCTCGTTCTCCGAGATGAGATAGAACTCCAATTCGCCCAACGCGCGAAGTTGCAGGCCCGTGTGATCGTGAAACTGAGTGACTGCACGATGCAGGATGTTGTCGGGGGCAAACGTAGCGAGGTTCCCATCGCGGTCGAAGAAGCGACAGATGAAATCCAGGCTGCGAGAGTCGAAGGGATTCAGGAACGCCGAGCGATATTGGGGAACAACATAGACATCGGAAGCGCCGGTTTTCACCACGCCTGGGAAGATGGAGGATCCGTCTGCACGCTCGCCTTCGGCGAGAATCCGCTCGGCGCGGGCGAGAGAACTGATGGGCAGCTTCAGGTCCTTCAGTTTGCCGTCGAGGGCAGTGTAGTGGAAGGTGATGATCTCGATCTGCTGACGAACGATGAAGTCGAGAAGGTCATCGCGGGTGAAGTCCGCGGAAGGCTTGTCCAGCAGGACTGAAATGGGTGAGGCGAGGGAGAGCGAAGGCGCACTGGTTGCGAGCATAAGACCGCTTCGCATGTTGCCATGGGAAGGGGCCGTCGTTGAGGACTCCTGCTACATGGCCGTGTGATGGCCGTTACGTGCGCCAAAACAAAAGGCCCGGCACGAGTGTGCCGGGCCTGTATCCTCCCCGTTTATTTGACGGCGATCGTGAAGGGATCTCCGCCGAGTGACTGGTGGGCAACCTGCGTCAGAGCGCCGTCCGCACCGATGTGGTAGGCAAACAAATCTGCCGAACCGTCGCCGCGGCAGTCCACGAAGAGCGTCTGGCTATCCGAAGAGAAGGCAAGGCTCACCGGGTTGGTGCCGGTCGAAAAGGGAGCGCCGGGAACCGGAGTGATGGCACCAGTGCTCGCGTTGATGGAGAACATGTCGATGCGGTTTACGCCCGCGCTGACGGCAGCCAGGTACTTCCCATCAGGTGAGATCAACGCTTGCGAAACGATCCCGGCGGGTGCGGCAGCCTTCTGACTCGCGAGAGTTGCAGTCGCCGTCGCGGGATCAAACTTCCAGAGCATGATCTCGCCGGACTGGTTGAACTCGTAGATGTAACGGCTATCGTGGGAAACGACGACAGCAGCAGCGGCAGAAGTAGAGCCGTTGACTCCCGCTACATTGCGCGCATTCGAGATCGAGCCATCAGAAGCGCGATCGAGCACAGCGAAGCCATTGACGTCATGGAAGCCGGAGAGTTCGGTGTACACATATTTGCCGTCATTGCTGACCTGTAAACGACCTGCCTGGCAATCCATGCAGAGGTTGGCCACCGAGACGGGACTACCCACCTGCGTCAGAGTGCCATTGTTGGCTGAATACGCAAGCACGTTGGCACCGGCGGACGCGTAAACATAGGTGCTAAACGAGGCGGCGCCTCCTACGCCCGAAATGGTGTTACCCGGAGTCAGAGCTCCGGTGTTGCTGTCGATCGTCCAGGCTCGGAGGCCCGGTGCGGAGTCGTTCACCAGAGTACTGCCCGCGACGACCAGCGATGAACTGAATCCCCCGTTCGTATAAGGGCTGCCCGGGACGGCCGCAAGGCTGTTGTCGGTGCCGAACTTGAGTCCCTGGATCTCCTTGGTGGAACCATTGTTTATCAGGTAAACGAAGCTGGCAGCGGACTGGCTTCCTCCGCCTCCCGAACCGCCTGTGTTCCCGGGATTGCTGCCGCCCGAAGTTGAGCCTCCGGAGTTGCTGCCGCCGTTACTGCCAGTGTTGCTGCTGGCGCTGTTTTTGCTGCCGCCGCATGCGGTGAGTAGCGACAGCGTTAAGAGGAAGAGCAGAGTCGTGAGAGTGAGTTTCAGGCGAGAAAACGATGTGGATCGCACAAAGGGCCCCTTGCGGCAAAGTTTCGGGAACAGCTAGTTCTTCGGATGGGAGCGCTTTGGCAGCTGTTGTTCTGGCCAGCCCCGGAACCAAGCGTTTGATCACTAAAATTGTGACCCGCTGGCGAGACAAGCGGTTTGCGAGCAAAAATGGGTAAGTTTGCGCCAGAGCGCGTGCAGACACTACACTGAATGCAAGTATCTTGAGGGTAATCGAGCGTGGCTGATCTCGCATTCAAGCGCATCCTGCTGAAACTTTCCGGTGAAGCTCTGGCCGCCAAACAAGGATTCGGAGTTGATCCTGAGCGGATCCACGAGGTAGCGGCGGAGTTAGCCGATGTCCACCGGCTCGGGGTACAGATCGCGATCGTCGTGGGGGGCGGAAACTTCTTCCGTGGCGTCGCCGTGCAGGCCAAGAACATGGACCGTGTCTCGGCTGACCACATGGGCATGCTGGCGACGGTGATCAATGCGCTCGCTCTGCAAGACGCGCTGGAGAAACAGGGCGTTCATACGCGCGTGCAGTCGGCGATCGAGATGAACCAGGTGGCAGAACCGTTTATTCGTCGCCGTGCCATGCGGCATCTGGAAAAAGAACGAATCGTGATATTTGCCGGCGGAACGGGCAATCCATACTTTTCGACCGATACAGCTGCTTCCTTACGCGCGATGGAGATCAAGGCGGACGCGATCCTGAAAGCGACAAAGGTCAACGGAATTTACGACGCGGATCCGGTGCTGGTGAAAGACGCGACGATGTTCGACCAGATCAGCTACATCGAGATACTGAAGCGTGGCCTGAAAGTCATGGATGCGACGGCGATCAGCCTCTGTAAGGACAACAACCTGCCGATCGTGATCTTCAACCTCAACCAGCATGGGAATATCCGGCGCGTGGTGCTGGGTGAGAAGGTGGGATCGCTGGTGAGCGCGTAGAGGACCATCTCGACCTAGCAAAAAGCGAGGACGGGGCACACATGAGTTCAGTGGTTATAATCATTGGTTTACTTCGTCACACGGGAGAACACAATGGCACAGACAATGGCGGCCATCCCCGCTTTAAAGGATAACTTTTCCCAGCTGAAAGGCCGCATGGAGAAGGCCGTGGAGGATTTCCGCAAGGAAATGGCATCGGTGCGCACGGGCCGCGCGTCGGTTCACATGCTCGACGGCGTTCAAGTCGATTACTACGGCACCATGACGCCGTTGAACCAGTTGGCCAACGTCAGCGCGCCGGAGCCCCAGATGATCACCGTTCAGCCCTGGGACATCAGCCAGCTCTCGGCGATTGAGAAGGCGATTCGCTCCTCGGACCTCGGCATGAATCCGATGAACGATGGCAAACTGATTCGCGTTCCCGTGCCGGCGCTAACCGAGGAGCGCCGTAAGGACATGGTGAAGCATCTTCACAAAGTTCTGGAGGAACATCGGACGGCGATCCGTAACATTCGTCGCGATGGCAACGACGCCATCAAGAAGACGATGAAGGACAAAAAGATCACCGAAGATGAAGAGCGTCGGGCGCTGGAAGAATTGCAGAAGCTCACCGACGACGAGATCAAGAAGATGGAAGAGATGAGCAAGGGCAAAGAGAAAGAAGTTTTGAGCGTGTAGCCCAATATGGGAATCAAGAGCCCCGGCGAAGAGTCGGGGCTTTTTTGTTGGTTTCGACCGTACCTGTCCCCGGTGTGACAGGGGCAGGTTACTTCTCGGAATGCGTACGATGAACTTCTGACCAGCAACTCTGAATCGGGGCGTGGGTTAAGTTCATGCGGTTGGGGCGAAAATTCTGGAGGTCGCATGAAACGTACCCTTGGGAGTTCCTTTCTAGCAGCAGCGCTTCTGCTGTCGCTTTTCGGATGTGCCGGCGGCGGTGGGTCATCGAGCAGCGTTACGAATCGAGCAGCTTCTTCGGCGAATACTTTCGTTGTCGCGGAAGACGCGCCATTACCTGCGGTGCTGAACTTCAATGTGACGCTGAACAGCATCACGCTCAGCGGTTCGGGTGGAAGCTCGGCGAATCTATTGACCACGCCGGAAACGGTAGACTTTGCCCGCCTGGTCGGCCTGCGCCAGTTGCTGGCGTTTAACTCGGTTCCGGCTGGAACTTATGACACCGCGACCTTCACGCTGGCGAGCCCGGTGATCACCTATCTCAACTTGGGGACCACACCTCCGTCGACGTCGACGCTCAACGGAACCTGGGCGAGCGGCGTGAATGTCAACAATGGTGTCGCGACGATCACGGTGGCGCTGAAGAACCCGTTGACGCTTTCGTCGACCAGCAACCTGGTCGGACTGCATATGCATTTCGACCTGCGGAACTCGTTGCAGGTGGATGGAACGGGTCAGGTCACGGGCGTCGTGGATCCGAAGATCACCGTGAACGCCGTCACCCCTGACGACGACGATTCCCAGATTACGGACATGCGTGGCAGCGTGGTCTCGACCAACACGACAAACAACACGTTCATCATCCAGCGCTGGAACGGAAAACAGGCGACCATCGCTGTGAATGGGCAGACGCAGTTCAACGACGGCAACAGCCTGAGCACGCTGACGGCGGGCATGGTGGCCGAAATCGAAGGCACGATCCAGTCGGATGGAAGCATCCTGGCGAGCCATGTGGAAGTTGTGGCAATCGAGCACGCATTTGTCGCTGGGCCAATCCTGTACGTAGATCCGAACGGGAAGAACATCACGATCCTCGCAACTGAGGAAGCTCCTGTAATTCCGGGCGTGAACCTTCAGACACCGGTGACGCTCGATATCAGCACCGTGACAAGCACCAACTTGTGCGGCATCGATAACTGGCTGAGCAGCTTCGCATTCAGCACGAGTACGCTCGTAGCGGGGCAGCGCGTGGCGATTGGTGGAACTCTCGATACGACAACGAATCCGGCGACGTTTACCCCAACGCGTATCCGACTAGAACGCCAGGGTGTGGCGGGAACGCTGGTTGCGAATAGCGTAACCATCACAAACGGAAACGCCGGCACGTTCCAGATTCAGAACGGCGGATTGCTCGGGTACGTGCTGGGCGCGCCGCTGACCGTGAACACGTCGCAACGCACGCATTTTGTGAACGTCAATGGCCTGACCGGATTGCAGTCGGCCGGCACAGCGACGCTGGAAGTGCGCGGCTTGATCCTGAAGGACCCGAACACCGGCCAGCCCACGATGTACGCACATTGGGTGAAGGTCGCACAATAAGGAGCTGTCCTTACATGAAAAAGAGCGCACCTTCGGGTGCGCTTTTTTCATCCCAGATCACGCAATAGGTCGACCATTTGGAGCAGAGGTTCCTTCTATAATGAGCGCATGAAGCAAGTGGTCCACGCTGCGTGTCCGCACGATTGCCCAGACGCCTGTGGTGTCCTCATCACGATTGAGGGCGGTAAGGCAACGAAGATTCAGGGCGACCCAGCGCATCCGGTCACGCGCGGGTTCCTGTGCGCCAAAGTTGCAAAGTATCTGGACCGCGTGTACTCACCGGGGCGAGTGCTCTATCCGATGCGGCGGAAAAAGAGCGTAGCGAAGGGGAGCGGTGCACGTGACTTTGCAGATTTCGAGCGCATCACCTGGGAGGAAGCTCTCGACCAGGTTTCCAGTCGGTTGAAGGCCATCGCAGACGAGTTTGGGCCGGAAGCGATTCTGCCGTATTCCTACGGCGGCACTCTCGGCACTTTGAATAGCGGTGCGATGGACCGCCGGTTCTTCCATCGTTTGGGTGCTTCGCAACTCGATCGCACGATCTGCGCAAGCGCCGGTGGCGATGCCATCGTCACTGTCCTTGGTAAGAAGCTTGGCACCGAGCCCGAGCAGTTCCGCCATTCGAAATACATCATCGCTTGGGGCGCGAACATTCACGGCAACAACGTGCACCTGTGGCCGTTCATCGAAGAGGCTCGACGTAACGGGGCAAAGCTGGTTGTCATCGACCCCTACAAGACCCGCACGGCGAAATGCGCGGATTGGTATCTGCCGATCAATCCCGGAACCGATGTCGCGCTCGCGTTAGGGATGATGCACGTCATCATCAACGAAAACCTCTACGACGCTGACTACGTTGCGCAGCACACGCTGGGCTTCGACCAGCTGAGCGCCAAGGTGCAGGAGTACACGCCGCAGAAAGTCAGCAGCTGGAGCGGAATTTCGTCCGACGACATCTGCAGACTCGCTCGCGAATACGCGACGGTGCGTCCGGCGGCCATCCGCGTGAACTACGGACTGCAGCGCTGCGATAACGGCGGCATGGCCGTGCGAGCGATTACGATGCTGCCGTGCATTACGGGATCGTGGAAGGAAGTCGGCGGCGGACTGCAGCTTTCGACGAGCGGTGCGTTTCCTCTTTGCAATGACGCGCTCGAGCGCATGGACCTGATGATCACGGCGCTGGGTCGTCCGGCGCGCATCGTGAATATGAGTCAGTTGGCGATGGCTCTCGGCACGCTGAACGATCCGCCCCTCAAGGCGTTGTTTGTCTACGGATCGAATCCCGCAGCTGTGGCCCCAAATCATAATGAAGTTGTGCGTCACCTGAAGCGCGATGATCTGTTCACGGTAGTCCATGAGCAATTCCTCACCGATACCACCGACTACGCCGACATCGTGCTTCCGGCCACGACTTTCTTCGAGCACAAAGATCTGCAAAAAGCGTACGGACACTACTATCTGCAAATCTCTCACCAGGCGATGGATCCGCTCGGCGAATCGGTCTCGAACGTCGAACTCTTCCGGAGGCTGGCGCAGAGGTTCGGCTTCACCGAGGAATGTTTCCGCGACACCGAAGACCAGATGATCGACCAGGCGCTTGCGAGCAAGAATCCTTGGCTGAGTGGCCTCACCCGCTCACGTATGGAAGAGGTCGGGCACGTGCGCCTGAACTTCGGCACGCAGGATCCATTCCTTCCGTTTGCCAACGGCGCCTTCTACACCGCGAGTGGAAAGGCAGAGCTGTATAGTGAGTCGCTGAAGAAGGAAGGGCTCGATCCCGTTGCTTCGTTCATTCCTCCGCACGAGTCTCGTCACACCAACAACGGTCACTCGCAATATCCGTTTGAACTGCTACCGCGCAAGGCCGACAATTTCCTGAATTCCACGTTCTGCAACCTCCCGGGCACCCGGGCGATGGAAAGCCCCTCCCTCTTGGAAATCCATCCTGAAGACGCCAAGGCAAAGGGGATCATGGACGGTCAATTGGTCCGCCTGTTCAACGACAGGGGAGAGATTCGGCTAACGGCCAAGGTCACGGAAGCGGTTCGTCCCCGAGTCCTGGGGGCGAGACTGGATTGGGCGAAGGCTTCGGCTCAAGGAATCAACATCAATGTGCTGACCTCCGAACGGCTTACCGACATGGGCCGCGGTCCGACTTTCTATTCCGTTCTGGCGGACGTGGAACCCGCCTGAAAACTTGGCAGTCTACGCTACTTCCTTCCAAACCAAGGGTTTATAGGCGACTGGGGACGTGTCGCCGGGTTAAGTACTTCGCTGGTTCGCAAGTGCCGGGACTTGATGCGACAATAAGGAATCGCGCGAGGATGGGCGGCAGCCCAAAGGTTTGATTTCATTGCACCTAAGGGGCGCGCGATTCGTCTAACAAGCAGTCGATGGCATCCACTGAAATCCCGACCGCACCACCGAGTGGGCAAGACTCCGCCGAAGATGTGCTGCAGCACATGACGGAGTACGACCTGCACGAGACGCCGGTCGTGCTTCTCGAATTGCAGGACGACTTGGCAAAATCGCGCCTGCGCGAGGCACTGTGGATTTCCATCGTCGTCCACCTGCTGATCGTGATCGGCGCGATGACATCCCCTCGTTGGGCATTTCCGGCGCGGCTACAGGTCGTGAATTCGGCAAACCTTCAGCAGCAGGACATGACTTACCTGCAACTGCCTCCTGACATTCAGAAGCTGACGGAGAAGCCGAAGACGAACGTCCTGTCTGACAAGGACCGGATCGCGTCTTCGCGGAATCCGACGCTCGATCATCGCCAGTTGCACAAGATTCTGGATGCCACTCGCGAGGGCGCACCGAGTCGTGCCGGAGCAGAAGGTTCTCCCGCGCCTCCGGTGCAGCAACAGCAGCAAGTCGCGCGTGCACCGCAGCCGCCAAACCCTGCGCAGCAACAGCAGGCACAGCAAGGACAAGGCCCGCAGCTACCTCCCTCGCAAACTCAGCCCAAGCTGGAAACCCTGAGTCCGGGCGGTGGCAGTTCGGCTCCCAATCCATTCGCCGCCGCGATGTCGGCTGGGTCAGCGATTCAGCAAGCAGCGCGTGCCACGGCGGGTGAACGTGGCGTTGGCACCGGTGCAGGTGGCGATTACGGCCTCGGTGCAGGCCGCCAGGGCGGAAGCGTTCACAGCCAGCTCGACATTCTCAGCGACACACAGGGCGTGGACTTTGGCCCATACCTCGAACGCATCCTGCATACCGTTCGTATGAACTGGTACAACCTGATTCCGGAAGTGGCACGTCCGCCGCTGATGAAGAAGGGGAAGGTTTCCATTGAGTTTGCGATCACCAAAAACGGCCAGATCGCAGGCATGCGGCTGGTCGGGCAGTCGGGCGATGTGTCGCTTGATCGCGCCGCCTGGGGCGGCATTACGGCTTCGAATCCGTTTCCGCCACTGCCTTCGGAATACAAGAGCCAGTACTTCGCGCTGCGATTCCACTTCTATTACAACCCCGATAAAAACGACATGCGGTAGAACACTTCGCCGGCCTCAGGTGAATGTGTTCCATGCATCTTCACGATTCGTTCCACATCTTATGTCGGATGAAGATCGCATTCCTTGGAACTGGAAATATGGGCCTGCCGATGGCCCGCAACCTGGCAAAAGCCGGACATGAAGTAACGGTCTGGAATCGCACGCGCGCCAAAGCAGCTGAGATCAAAGAAGCAAAGGCTGTTGCGACGCCGGCTGAAGCAGTCGGTGGGGTTGAAATCGCATTCACCATGCTCGCCGACGATGCAGCCGTCGAGTCGGTTGTGTTTGGCGAGCGCGGGATTCTGAGCACGCTGCCGAAGAACGCGATTCACGTTTCCAGCAGCACGATCAGTGTTGCGCTCTCCAAGCGCGTGGCCGCGGCACATCTCAGGAATGGACAACGCTATGTCGCCGCGCCCGTGTTCGGTCGTCCGGAAGCGGCAGCAGGGGCGAAGCTCTTTATCGTGGCCGCCGGAGAGACGAATGCGATCGCCGAATGCCAGCCATTGTTTTCAGCCTTAGGGCAGGGCACAACCATCATCGGTGACGAACCGCATCTGGCCAATGTGGTGAAGCTGACCGGAAATTTCATGATCGCTACTATCATCGAACTGCTGGGAGAGGCGCTGGCACTCGGAAGAAAGCACGGCATCGAGGCGCGAGCGATGGTTGATTTCTTCACTGCCACGCTGTTCTCTGCACCCGTATTCAAAACGTATGGCGGCCTCATCGCGAATGAAAAATACGAGCCTGCCGGTTTCAAACTGCGGCTTGGATTGAAAGACGTACGACTTGCGCTCGCTGCTGCCGATGCGGCCGAGGTCCCTCTCCCGCTCGCGAGCCTCATTCACGATCAGGCGCTGGCAGGGATCGGAAACAATTTGGGAGACAAGGATTGGTCTGCGCTGGCGAAAGTGGCGGCGAGGAATGCAGGGCTGGAGAGCGACTAGCGTCCCGTGACGAGCACGAGACGCTGGCTGGTTTTACGCGGCGGCCGAATCGTCTTCGGAGGGATCGGGAATCGAAGACGGCGGATCGCTGGTCGGAAACGAATCCGCCAGAGTCTTGTCGTGGGCCTTCTCTTTCAAGTCTTCTTCTTCAGACACCGGGCGTTCTTCCGGGTCGCGACGGCTGCCGACATGTTCCGGTTCAAAAGGCGTAATCTGCGGATCGCCGGGTTTTTGCACTTTGTTGTTCACAAGGGCTCCTTCAGAGCATAGGGCTAGAGCCTTCACTTAGAAGATCACGGGATTAGGAAAGTTGGCTGCTCTGGCCAGAGATATTCCTGACCATCTACTCCGAACGCTTAGTAGTCGCGATGAACCTTGTCCGGAGAAAAGGCCGGTACGCAAATCGCAATGTATTCGGCGCCTTCCGGAGTGGAGTATTGGACCCACTCTCCCTTGTGCGCGATCACAGCCTGTCCGGGTTTCACATCGATGTGACCACCTTTGTGCGTCACACGAACAAACCCTTTCAGCACTACCGTGTACTCATCGAATTCGGGAGTCTGTCCCGGCTCCAACCACCCGTCCGGACTGCGCATATGGGCAATGCTGACGTTTCTGGTCTTCGAGTTTACGTGGCCAACAAATTCGTCGATAAGCTTGGGCTTGTTGCCGGCAGCCTGAATGCGAGTAGGCTGCTCAATGAGCGTAGGCATGAGGTCCTCTATCTGGGAATGACGACTAAGATAAAGGTCGTTGCCGAATCCGGCAACTCTCAAGCTGCTTGTTCCAGGTGTCTGAGGTTGTCGCGGACATATTCGAACAGCTTCTCCGGATGAATGGGTTTTTGCAGCAACAGGAACTCGTGACCGGAACGGCGTGCGCGGTCGTGCAGATCGGCCGTGTTTGGGTCGCCGGAGATGAGGATGGCCCGACATTGGGGATAGAAACGCTGAAAATAGATCGCGAGATCGAATCCGCTAATAGAATTCGGGCCGAGGGCTACGTCGCTGATCAACAGATCAGGTGTTAGTTCCGCCGTGAGGTCCAGGATTTCTGCGGGTGTAAACCGCGCGTAGGTTTCAAATCCAGCGGCGGAGAGCACATTCGCAATCGACTCTGCCACCAGGGGCTGATCGTCAAGTACGAAGATACGAGGGCGCCGGGTCCACAAATTAGTTGCTCCTGACTGCTTTGAAGCACGATTCGGGTTAGGGGCTGTACGTTCGGGTGTTACTGCGGTCTAGAATATTAACTATGACGCAATCTTTCGCGAAGACAGCTCAAACGTCAGCGTTAAATGATGAGAGTTGGCAAAAATATGTAACTGAATTCCGCCAGGCAGCGGACGAAGCGGCCGACTGGATTTCAGAGTACCTGACGAACACGCGTGACTACCCCGTGGTCGCAAAGACGAAGCCGGGTGAACTGGTGGATTCTCTGCCGAAGTCAGGACCAGAGCGCGGCGAGTCGTTCGAGGCTATCCTGCGTGATTTTCGCGAGAAGGTGATTCCGGCGGTCACTCATTGGAACCATCCGGGTTTTATGGCCTATTTCGCGACCACCGGATCGACGCCGGCCATCATCGGCGAGATGCTGGCAGCAGCTCTGAATACCAACGGTCTGCATTGGAAAACATCTCCGGCAGTAGCGGAACTGGAACAGGTGTCGCTCGGATGGTTTCGCGAATGGATGGGCCTCTCCGATGAATGGTTCGGAATGGCTTTTGATACCGCCTCGACCGGAAGCATGCACGCGTTGGCGGCGGCACGGGAAATGGTGTGTCCGGAGGCGCGAGAGAACGGAACGCCGGCGGGATTGGTGATGTACACGTCAGAGCAATCGCATTCGTCGATCGAGAAGGGCGCGATTGCCATTGGTATTGGACAAAAAAACGTGCGCAAAGTGCCGGTGGATGCGGAGTTTCGCATGCGTCCGGATGCACTTGCGGAAATGGTGAAACGTGATCGCGAGGTCGGATTGCGGCCGTTCTGCGTGGTGGCAACGGTAGGCACAACGTCAACAACGAGTGTGGATCCGGTTGCAAAAATTGCTGATGTCGCCGAAGCGAATGGCCTGTGGTTGCATGTGGACTCGGCCTACGCAGGCCCCACAGCGATCCTTCCCGAGATGCGATGGATTTTTGACGGCGTGGAGCGCGCACATTCATTGGTTGTGAATCCGCATAAGTGGCTGTGTACGCCTATTGATCTCTCCGCGTTCTACACGCGGCGTCCCGATATCCTGCGACGCGCATTTTCGCTCACGCCTGAGTACCTGAAGAACCAGGACGACCCCCGCGCGGTGAACTTGATGGATTATGGCGTGCCGCTCGGACATCGTTTTCGCGCGCTGAAGTTCTGGTTTGTGTTGCGTTATTTCGGCCGCGAGAAACTAGCGGCGTCATTGCGAGAGCATATATCCCTCGCACAGAAATTAGCAGAAGAAGTCGGAAAGGACTCGCGCTTTGGAATCGCTGCACCACACCCTTTTTCCACTGTCTGCTTCCGCTATCAAGGCACCGATGATGACAATCTGGCGATTCTCGAAACGGTGAATGCATCTGGCAAATACTACATTTCGCAGACGAAGCTTCATGGACGCACCGTGCTGCGGGTCGCGATCGGCAACCTGGCCACGAACTGGAATGATGTCAGTGGATGTTGGAAGATGATCCACGATGCCGCAGGTCAGGTTCACAAAAACTGAGTGGAAGTGCGTTTGCGCGGGTTGATACACTTACCAGGTAGGCGATGGAGTTCGCCATAACCGCCCCACTGGCGTGGGTGCTGATAACTCCTACCGGATGTTTGCCGAAACTCTGAGCAGGAGAGATCCACCTTGCAGAACGTTTTGTGGATATCCATCGGCGCCGTACTCGGCGCGAACGCCCGCTATTTTCTCAGTCGCTGGGCCGCGCGAGCCTTATCACCGACTTTCCCGTACGGTACGCTCATCATCAATATCACCGGCAGCTTTGTAATCGCCCTCTTCCTGGTCTGGACTTCGGAGCGGGCGATTGTTGATCCGCGATGGCGCATGCTGGTGGTAATCGGCTTTTGCGGCGCGTACACCACGTTTTCAAGCTACGCCTTCGAGACCATGTACTACTTCCAGCAGGGCCATTGGATGCTGTTTGCTACGAATATACTTTTGAACAACGTGCTGTGCCTGGCGGCGATTCTGGCCGGCGCAGCGTTAGCCAAGGCGTTTTGATATGCCCGACTCCACCGGTGTACAAGTCACTATCTATCTGAACGAAGCCGACGAGTGGCACCATAAGCCGCTCTATCTCGAGTTGCTGAGATACCTGCGCAGCGAGAGCGTCGCGGGCGCCACTGTCCTGCACGGGTACGCCGGGTTCACGGGAAGGCAAAAAGTTGAGACCAGCCACCTGGTAGATGCAGGAGGCAAGTTGCCCATCATCATCGTGTTCATCGACACCGAGGACCACGTTCAGCGCGTACTACCGACGGTGAAGCAGATGGCGCCCCATCGCCTGATCGTGCGGGAAAACGTAAAGATCGAACAAGGTCTCGGGTAGCCCCTACTTTCCTTCTGGCAGCTGCATCTAACCTCGGCGCATGGCCGCCAAGCAACCGACCCTCGACTCCACCCGCCGCAGTGCTCATGAAATCCTTGAACAAGTTGCCCAGAATGGCCGTGATGAACTTGAGCGCTCTACCCATGCGCTCTTCTTTTCCGGGCTCGCGGGAGGCATGGCAATGGGACTGACCGGCCTCGGGGTGGCGGTGATGCAGGCCACGCTGGGCGAAGGCCGCTGGCAGGAAGTGGTCGCGCACATGATTTATCCCATCGGCTTCATCGCGGTCATCATCGGACGTGCGCAACTGTTTACCGAGAACACGCTTTACCCGGTGATCCTCGTCTTCGATGAACCAAATCGTGTGCCGAACATGTTGCGCCTGTGGGCGACGGTGTTCGTGTCGAACGTTGTTGGCGCGTTAATCTTTGCATCCTTGGCGGAACGTACTCCTGCGCTCAACCCGGCCTACGGCGAAGCGTTGATGAAACTCGGCCTCTCCGCGGCGGCCAATTCGATTGGCTTCATCTTCTGGAGCGGCGTGATCGGCGGATGGATCATCGCGCTCGTCGCCTGGATGGTGAGCGCGAGCCATTGGACCATTGGGCAGATTGCCATCGTGTGGATGCTCACCTTCCTCGTCGGTATTGGACACTTCGCGCACTGCATCGCCACCAGCGGCGAAATCTTGTCAGCAGTAGTTGGGGGACTGATGCCAGTTTCGCTTTATCTGAGATGGCTTCTCTTCGCGACCATGGGAAACATCGTAGGCGGTGTCACGATCGTGAGCTTGCTGAACTACGGACAGGTGAAGGCGGGCGAGGCCGACTAGCTACTCCCAGCGCAGGCTTTCGACGGGATCAAGCTGAGCGGCGCGCGTGGCGGGAACAGTGCCGAACAGCACGCCTACCAGTGTCGATACGATGATGGCGATGATCGCCGACAATCCTGAGATCGGAATGCGGAAACTCGTAAGGAAGCGCACCGAGAACGGCAGCGCCAGTCCGATGATGATGCCGATGATGCCGCCCGAGATCGAGATGAACATCGCTTCGGCCATGAACTGATACTTGATCTCGCGGTTCGTGGCGCCCACGGCTTTGCGGACACCAATCTCGCGAATACGCGAACTCACCGTGGCCAGCATGATGTTCATGATTCCGACGCCGCTCACGATCAGCGTGACCGCAGCCACTAACAGAAGGACCGCCGTCAGTGCGTTGGCAGTCTTCGCCGCCACATCAAGCAACTGGGTCAGGTTCTCTACGTGATAAACCGACTCTGGCCGATGACGCGATTGGATCACGCGGCGGATTTGTTCGCTGCCACGCTCGACGTCGGAAGAATCAGCCATCGAGAAGAAGATCTGCTTCACGTAATCGGTGCCGGTAAAGAAACGCGCAACGGTGTATGGGATCAGCAGTGTATCTTCGGCGATTTCGGACTGTCCGAAAGTCTCAACTCGTTCGCGGAAGGTGCCAATGATGGTGAACGGCAGTCCGCTGAGCTTGATCTGCTTGCCGACTGCAGCCTCCGTGCTGCCAAAAACTTTCTTCGCGAACTTGTCGGTGGTGATCACCACTTTGGTTCTCGAAGCAGTGTCCTCTTCATCGAAGAAGCGCCCCGATACGACGATCAAATTGCGCACGAAGTAGTACTCGTACGAGACGCCGAGCACGAGGATGTCGCGTTCTTTTCCCCCGCCGACCGAAATGCGATCGTGCAATTCCACCATCGGAGATGCATAGGAGATGCCCGGTACCTGCTCCCGCACCGAGCGCAGGTCGTCAACGGTCAGCAAGTCCTGGGGCACGGTCGAAACCGAGCCGCTGCTGCCGCCTTCGTAGTACGCGTACACCATGTTGGCGCCGATCGCCTGGATCTGACCAAGGATGTACTGCTTGCCCGTCAGTCCGATCGTGACCACCAGTATCAATGATGCCGTCCCGATCACCATGCCGAGCGCCGTCAGCGCAAACCGTACCTTATTACTACAGAAGGTGTCGTAGGCGAACCGCATGATTTCCTCGAACACGAGGACGGGCTTGCGGCGGGTGGAACTTGCACCCTGCGGGATGGTGTTGGCTACAGCCACGTTCCAATGCTAAATGCTGGGCCAGAAATCAGGCAATGAAGCGGCCTGGCTGACACATAGATGTAAACCCCAGACCAGCCCCCAGTTGTAGTGCACCCAAGCAGGTTGCCTGCCAAATATGAACTGAATCCCGCTGCTACTCTCGATTTTGTCCAACACCCGGATTAGGAAGAGCCTCTAACTCCTTAAGCCAGTTTCAACGAGTTCAGGGAGGAAGTATGAAGGGACTGCTAGTGCTTGGGAGCATGTTGTTGGCAGGCACCATGGCCTTTGGCCAACAGTCGGTAATGACGTGTTCGTCGGATGACGGACAAACCAAGACCTGCCAGGCAGGTCCGAACCGCGGGATCCAGTTCCTGCGTCAACGCAGTGACGCCGCGTGTATAGAAGGACAGTCTTATGGAATCCAGCGAAACCGCGTGTGGGTGTCAGGCGGGTGTCGCGCTGACTTCCAGGTCTACAACCGGTACAACGACAATGGCAACTACAGCCGCCAGGGAACCTATAACGACGGCGATACTTACTGGCAGTATCCGAATAACAACAACGACAATGACGCAGACGATCAGGCTCGCGTAAGACGTCACCATCGCCATCATCGCGATCAAAACGGCAACGTCTACGACGACGATGACAACTACAACAACGGGCGAGTAGATAACAATGGCAGTTACAACGATCCGTACAATCGCCAGGGAAACTACGGCGCATACGGTAATCAGGACAGCACAATCGGCGTCTATCCCGGTCGCAGTGTAGAGAGCGACAGCGGAAACCTGCCGCAGTACTACGGTCGCTTCAGCAATGGCGTGAGCACTTGTTCGTCGGATCAGGGCTCAGGTCAAACCTATTGCCAGACCGGCGGCGCCTTCACGCAAGTCCAGATGACGCGGCAGAATGGCCGTTGCGCTCAAGGTCAAACGTGGGGCGTAAGCAGCTATGGTCTGTGGGTCGCGGACGGATGCGTGGCGGAGTTCACGGTTCAGAGATAAGAGATTGAATTGAATTAGACGGGCGCTTCGGCGCCCGTTTTCTATTTCCCAGCCGGCGCGTGTTCGACAATCTAGAGTTTCTTCACGTCGAGCGGCGGACCGAGAACCTCGATACCAAAGCTACGCGATTCATCGGGTGGAAGCGGACCACCCTTTTTGCTGGTAGCTTCAAAGAACGCTTGCATTTTATTCGCGGGGGTAAAACCCACGAGCATACGCCCGGGTTTCTCTCCAACATAAGCCCAAACGTGCGGTACCCTTCGCGGAGCCAGCACGGAGTCCCCCGGCTTCAACGTGATTCGCTGATTACCGATCTCCGCCACTACTCTGTCTCCCTCGATCAAATAGAACCATTCGTCTTCATCGTGGTGCATGTGACGCCGCGGACCGCCGATCGGCATATTCCGCTGCTCCATCAGGAAGAAGCCTCCACTGGTGTCTTTCGTTAGGACCTTGAAGTCAAGCTGCGTTTTCGCCCAGGGATTCTTGTGCGAGGCGCCAGTGGCGTCCGTATTCGCTGCCACAAACACAGGCTTGGCCGGAGAAGCCTGTTCTTCGCTTGCGAAGGCATTCGCTCCCAGCGCTTCCAACCAGGATAAGAACGGGATTGCAGCCGCACCCTTGAACAAAGATCTTCGATCCATCTTCATGGCCCGTCATTCTACGCCCGTGGCAGTCAAGTCGCGCAGATCAGAGAAACATTCTCGATGGAAAGTGAAGCCACCGCGGCATTAGACAGGAAAGTAGCGAGAAGACGATGGCGGAGGGAGAGGGATTCGAACCCCCGGTACGGTTTCCCGTACAGCGGTTTTCAAGACCGCCTGTTTCAACCGCTCACACATCCCTCCGCGCGCGGTACTTCCATTTTACGACGAAGAGAGCTGTTGCGCCGTGTTCCATCAACGGTACCGAAAGTAAAAAGGCCAGCCTCTGTCGGCTGGCCTTTTTTGTGACGAAGCGCGTTTAGCTTTTCTTTCTTCGACGCAGGAAAGCCGGAATAACCGCCGTGCCCAGCAGGGTCAACGTGGCGGGTTCAGGCACCGTGGTCGGGAACTGCGTCGAACTCGGATTCGAACCGACATTGAATGAGAACGTGGCGTCCTTGAACAAGTCATCGTTGCAGTTCGGGTCCGGGACATTTGCTAGATTCGTAACAGGAGCGCTGCAGCCGAGGGTGATTGCGAAGGTATCGCCGCGGAGCAATCCGGTCTGAGGATGCTGTCCTCCCACGTTGAACGAGAGATATACAGTATTGCCCAGGTAAGCGACACTTGGATTACACCCAAAGAAGCATTGATCGTTGTTGAAGAAGTTGTTGGGAGTGTCACCGTTGTCCACCACAAACTCGTGAATCAACTTGCCCGCCAGAGCTTGGTTCGAGAACGGCTCCGGTCCGGAAGGAGCCACATTGGGGTCCATCACGGCGCAGTAGTTGAACGGAGGATATCCGGGAGTCTCCGGCGTGGGAGATGGCGAATTGGGTCCGCCACAATAGAGGCTGGCAAGATTGATCGTGCTCCCAAAGGTGATCGCCATATTCAGGTGTGCGAACGTAACGCCCGGATTGCTGAAGTTGCAGAAAGTCAGCGTAGTGGGGCCGTTCACGGTGAACGAGTAATTGCCGGAGTTCAGCAGGATTTCGTTGTTGCTTCCCGGCGGGTTGCTGCAGAACGGGTCAGAAATCACGATCTGGGGCCCAGCGAACGCAGCGCTAGTCACCATGATGACAAACAAGACCGCTAATACGAGACGCGAGCCCATTGAACGTTTCCTCCAATTGCGCGTATGTAGAACCTTTTGCAATTCGCCATCCAACCTACGAAATCGGGCTAGATTAAATCGGCCTTTATTATCAGTGAGCTATGGCCCGCTCTGACACCAACCTGGGGCAAATCCAGCAACTCAGGTGTGCAAGTGTTTGCAGCTGTTGGCGTCGAATGTTCCTTCTGAACAGTTTTTCTGCGTGTTCGGAGGTCTATTTGGAAGTCTTGATCAGGGCCGCGAAATCGGGGTTACTGGCCAACGCCTGGAAGTCCGGGTCGTCCTTAATCTGGCCCACCGGATAGCCGTTCTTAACGGCATCACGCAAGTCACTGACGGCGTCCGCCGGTCGTCCACCCAGCGTGTTTATCACCGCCGAGTTGTACATCAGCGAAACGTCCTTGTCGTTGATGGCCCGCGCGCGACGGATATACTGCACCGCAATCTGGTCGGAACCCTTCTTGGCATAGAAAAGCGCCAGGCTGCCGAGCGTGGTGGTGTCCCGCGGATTTACCTCTGCTTCCTTCTGAGCCAGTGCAATGGCTTTATCGAAGGTTGCGTTCGCCTGTGCCTTGTCTCCCTTGGAACGGAAGGCATCGGCGAGATTACCCATCAACATGCTGCTGTTCGGGCTGAGATCCACAGCTTTCTGGTAGTACTGAACCGCTTCGTCGTATTTCTTCAGATAGAAGAACGCATTGCCAAGGTTCGACCACGCCTGCATCGATTTCGGATCGATGTGCGTTGCTTGCGTCAGCGACGGGATGGCATCGTTCCACTTGCCTTCCTGCATGTAAACAGCCGCGATATTCGAATGAGGCTTCGGGTTGTTAGGCGCCAGTTCTGCTGCGCGCTTGTAGTCCACCAGCGCTTCATCATCGCTACCAGACTTCAAGTACGCATTCCCGCGTACCAGGTAGTTGTACCAGTAGTAGGGATTGATCTCGATGGCTTTCCCGTAAGCAGCAATGGCATCCTGCGGAGTGTTGTTTGCCTGCAACGCATCGCCGAGACGGCGATAGCCTTCATCGGAATTCGGAGCCTGTTTCACCGCATTTTTCAGGACTGCCACCGCTTCATTTGTATTCCCGGTCGCGACATACACACTGCCGAGTGCGAAGTTAACTTCCGGCAGGTCGGGCGCCAAACGATTGGCGTTTTCCGCCGCGGACTGTGCCTTCTGCGCCCACTTCGCGTCTTTGGTGTCGCGGTACATGCGCAAGCTCGCATCGGCAATCCCAGTGTACGCGAGCGCAAACATCGGATCAGCTTTCAGCGCATCATTAAAGTCGGAGATGGCGCCCTGCACGATGTCGGCTCCTGGCTTTCCGCGCAGTGCATTACGCCCATGCAGGTACGCCTGGTAAGCATCGATGCGCTCCGTCGGGTGAGCCGAGAGCCGCGCCGTTTCATCCGGACTGAGGCTGATTTGCAGTGCTTTGGAAGCTTCGTCATAGATCGAATCTTCCATGCGCAACAGGTCCCGTGCGACGCCCGAAAACTCCTTCGGAGGCATTACCTGTATGCCTCGCGTTACATCCATCATCGAGATCAGGATGCGAACATCGTCGCCTGACCCCTGCACACTGCCGCTGAACACATAATTCGCGCCGAGCGCCTTGCCGGCATCGGTAACGGACTCGACGTTCCCGAGCTTCTCCACGGCTGTGCTGGAAGTAACGCTCAGCCCCTTGATCTGCGAGAGCTTTGCCGCCAACGCCTCAGCCACACCGTCTGCGATATACCCCAACTGCTTCTCATCTCCGGTAACCTTCAGAGGCAGTACCGCAATGTATTTGAGGTCACGCTGCGCTACGCCTTCGCTAGCTTTGGGTTTGAAGATCGCATGCCGAATCTGCGGAACGGCTAGTAATCCAAGGGTCAGCACCAGCACAGCAACGACGATACCAATCCACGTCTTCTTACTTGCCGGCTGCGTGACCGCAACTTGCGGATACACCTGGTGCACGGACGGTTGTGGCGCAAGCTTCGGTGCGTTTTGCGTCTCGATGTCGGTGAGAATGTCGCGCGTGCTCTGGTAGCGATTTACCGGATCGCGTTCCAGGCACTTCATGATCACGTTGTTCAACCAATCTGGCAGATCGGGAACAACCGTCTTCGGCGCAGGCGGTGTTTCGTGCGCGCGTTTGTACATCAACTGCAGAGTGGTCTCGGCGGTGAAAGGAACGTCGCCGGTCACCATCTCGTAGAAGATCAGGCCGAGCGCGTAAATGTCGGTGCGTGCGTCCACGCTCTTGGCTTCTACCTGTTCGGGAGCCATGTAGCGCGGCGTGCCCAGCATTTCGCCGCTCTGCGTCATGCTGTTCACGGCGCCCAGTGATTTCGCGAGACCGAAGTCCGAAACGTACACATGATCATTCGGACCCAGCATGATGTTCTGCGGCTTCAGGTCGCGATGGACCACGTGCTCCGAGTGCGCAGCCTCGAGCGCCGAGCAGAGCTGCCTGGTAATGTGCAGCATGCGCTCCAGCGGCAGCCTGCCTTCACGCAGGAGCACCTGGTGAAGGTCTTCGCCTTCCACGAACGCCATGGAAATAAACTTCATGCCGCCGGCGTCGCCGAGGTCGTGAATGCGCAGGATGTTGCGGTGCGAAATCTTGCTGGCGAGCAGCAGTTCCTGCTTGAAGCGTGCGATGGCTTCCGGATGAATCATCAGTTCCGGACGCACCAGCTTCAACGCGACAGTGCGGTCGAGATCCTGATCGTAAGCCTTGTAAACCGCGCCCATGCCGCCTTGACCGAGCAGCTTTTCCACGCGGTACCGAGGGCCGAAATCCACTCCGAACCCCATCGCAGGAGCAGCCGCGGCACCCCATCCACCCATCGTCGGTGAGTTAGCTCCGCCGAGGTAGGTGGGCGCGTTGGGACCACCCATGTAGGTGGGCGCGTTGGCTCCGCTGCCACCACCCATGTAGGTTGGGGCATTGGCACCTCCAGCCCAGGTAGCGCCTTCATTGGGCGAGGTGGGCCGGGGATTGGAGAACGATGCCGGCGGAGGCGTGAGAACATCGCTGCCGACCTGCGGTGCCGGCCGATTAAAACCCGCTGCAGTAGCATCGTCGCCACTGGCAGCCTTGGCTTTGGTCCCCTGATTGGTGCTTCCCATCCAGGTCGCGTCCGGATCATTCCAGACGATTGCCGTGCTGCACGCAGGGCACTGCTTCGAACCTTCAGGGACAAAGGCACCGCAATCGGGACAATTCATCGACGGACCCGGATCACCCACTACGAGCGGGGATTATGTTTCAGTAAACAGCGAACCGCAAGAAAATAGCGAACTCTGCGGAGAGTGTCAGGAATTATCGCACAGAATCAAGGCCCTAACTCAGCCATTTCTTGCTGCCAGGAGTAGGCTGAGGCACACTTTAGGGTATTCATTTGGCACGTTCGAGTAGTTACCCGTCCGGGCCACCGGAGGCCGCTTGCGTACGTTTATTCCTGTTTTATTACTAGTTACTTTGGCTACATCATTAGCTGTACAGGTTCAGGGTCAGGAGTCGCCCGCGCAACGCCCTAAGTTGGGTATGGCGCTGAGCGGCGGTGGCGCGCTGGGTTTGGCCCACATCGGCGTGCTGCAGTACTTCGAAGAGCACCATATTCCGATCGACGCTGTAGCCGGCACGAGTATGGGCGGACTCGTCGGCGGTTTCTATGCGACGGGGATGAATTCGCAACAACTTGAGAGAGTCGTGAAGGAGTCGAACTTCGACGAGATCCTTACGCCGACCGCGAATTATGAACAGCGCTCGATCGCCGAGAAACAGGATTGGAATTCCTCCGACGCGGGTTTCACCTTGCGCTTCAAGCACAACTTCTCCCTTCCGACCGGACTGAACCAAGGTCAGCCGCTGGCGCTCATGTTGAGCCGTTACACCGCTGCGTATGCGGGAATGCGGAGCTTTGATGAGTTGCCAACACCGTTTCGCTGTGTGGCAACCGACCTGACCAGCGCCGACGCGTTCACGCTCGATTCCGGTCCATTGCCGTTGGCGTTACGGGCGACGATGGCGATTCCCGGCATCTTCACGCCGGTGAAATGGGGAGACCGCGTGTTGGTCGATGGCGGCGCGGTGGACAACATTCCTGTCGATGTGGCGCGCAAGATGAATACGGACCGAGTGATCGCCGTCAGCCTGGAAACGGCGCCAGCGTCGAAGGAGTCGTTGAACAGTCTGACGGGAGTGCTGCGTCAGGTCGTCAACGTCGTAGTTTTGGCGAACGAGCGTCGCAGCATTCAGCAGGCAGACATGGTGATTGCGGTGCCGCTCCAGAAAATATACCGCTGACGATTACCTGCGCTACAAGGAGATCATCGCCGCCGGATACAAGGCAGCCGCGGCGATGGGCGACAAGCTGAAGCAGTTCGAAGTGTCGGACGATGAATGGGCGCAATATCAGAAGGAGCGCGAAAGCCGTCGGAAGACAATTCCGGAGCGCGGCAAGGTCGTGGCGGTCACTTCGCCGCAACAGAACATCGAGCGTGATGCGCGGCACGAGTTGCAGCGCAAGCTTCCGGGCGAAGTGAGCCGCAAGGATCTGGAAGGTACGCTGACCGGAATTCTCGCCGCAGCGTCGTTGCCTTCGGCGTATTACGGATGGATGAAGGCCGACGATGTGAGCGGATACAAGGTCGATATCGAGGAGCGCCCGCAAGGTGGCGAAGTGCTGATAAGGCCATCGTTGTCGATGCAGGCTTCGGGCGGCGAGCCGACAAGAGCATCGCTGCGCATGAGTTTTGCGCGCACGTTCCGTGACAGCTACAAGTCGCGACTGCTGGGCGAAGCGACGATCGGCTACGATCCGGGCATTCGCGCCGAATACTACAAGCCTTTCGATGGCCAGCCATTCTTCATTGCGCCAGGTTTGCTGTTCCAGCGCTCGCATGACGATAGCTATCGCGGGCCGTTGACTGATCAGTTCATCCGCGATCGCGTGGCGGGCACGTTTTATGCGGGTCTGGGAACGTGGCGCTTTATCCAGTGGCGTGTGGGAACGACCGCAGGTTACGACCACTACAGCAAGCCGGTGACGCAGGATGGAATCACGGCGACGAGCACGCCGTTTGCAAATCTCGAAACGAAATTGCTGATCGATACCGAAGATTCCGGTGTGTTGCCGAGCATGGGCGGAAGGCTGAGCGCGTCGCTCGGGTACAGCTTCCGCGATCATGATTATCCGTATATCAACGCCAATTTTTCGCGATTCGTACCGCTGAAGAAAGGGCTTGGCGTGTTTGCGCTGGGCAAGGGCGGAAGCAGCTTCGGGAAAAATTTGTCGTACTACGACAAGTTTACCGCTGGCGGATTGAGCGATCTGTCGGCGTTCCGGTTGCAGGAGTTTCACGCGAACACGATGGCGATCGGCGGCGGAGGCATGTACCTGGCGATCCCCAAACTAGGAAGGGGCAGCGTGATCCCAGTGGTTGCCGCGTGGCACGAGGTCGGACGCTTCGACCTCGGCACGCCAGGATGGGAGACACACCAGAGCGGATCAGTGGGCGTGTTTCTGAAAACTCCGCTGGGGCCGACGGGGCTGATCCTGAGCGTGACCGAAGACGGCAAGGCGAGAGGGAGGTTTGTGTTTGGGAGGTTCTAGTATCCAGTACCCAGTACCCAGTACCCAGTATCAGGCCATTGATGATCGGGTCATCGGACCATTGAAATTCGTGGCTCGGGGTTCGTGACGGTTCCAGAGGGGGATCCCCCTCCCCCTGAGGTCGATCTATTGGAATCAGCAACTTACGGGGTTTGATCCGTCGATCTATGCGAATCAATGACTTACAGGCAAGTCGTTGATTCCAAGGATTTTGCGGGACAGACGATACCCCCTCCCAGGGGGACCATGATTCTAAACGACTTATTTCACAGACCAACAAAACAAGGGAGTTAGCGGCCAACAGCCAGCGTGGAGTCAATTGGCCGGTCAACCGTGAAGTGATGTGGTGGCGTGGGCAAAAAGCACATGCCTCGCTTCGCTCGTCATGACAATGCATGCGGTGTTTATCAAGTTGTCAAAGAACAAGGAGGTGAGGCGCTTTGGGCGCATTTACCACTTTATATTTTCAGAATAGCAAGATGGGTGGAGTGCTCAGCCAAATCGCCGAAAATAAAAGTTCGGGTGAATGAAGACGAGTGCCGAAGAGGGAAAGGCAAAATCAGCGTGGCTGAAGTGGGAGGAACATTACGAGGGCGTCGACATATCCGAGTGTCGGATCGTGAAAGGCCTCGGGCAGGCGGATGAGCATCGAGGAATGATGACACAAACATTCCCCCGAACGAACCCAGGCCAGATGTCGGGGGAAGCGCGGGCTCGGGCTTACGCCTCTCGTCGAGTGGTGTCGCCCTCCCATGCGGGAGGGCTCGGAACAGTCGAGTGGCGGGGAGCACCCAACGCTGACGCGTTGGGCTAACAGTCGTGTCGCCCTCCCATGCGGGAGCGCTGGACTATCGCTCGCTTTCGCGCTTCTTTTGATAAGCGGCGTTGCGTTTCGCGGTGGTCGGTCCGTCCATGCCGAGTGCGACTTGCCGGTCTAAGAAGCGACCTCGCGAGCTGCCGGTCGCGCTCGGACGGCCGAGGGAGGCCGTCGCCACAACAGGCTCGGGTTATGTAATGTGAGCTGCGGTGAAGCAATAGGCGGAGTGCCGGTATGAAGATGTGGTGGTGATGGGGGCGGAGAATGCGGTGCTGTGCACCCCCTCTGGAATGAATTCTTTTTAGTGTATTCACGGTTCTGCGCTGCGCTCCGAACCATGGGCTGAAAAGCGAACCGTGGGCTGAAAAGCGTACGTCCTCCGCTTCGCTCCGGACTGGGGCTATGCAGTCCCACTCAAGCAAAAGAGGCTTGAGTGGGCCACCCACGTGTCACCGTGGATTTCAGATTTTCGCGGATACCTACCGGGAGTGCGTTGTGGGGAGTGAGGGATGATTAGGGCAGTCTGGCTGACTTTTTCAAAAAATCCGCCAGTTCGATGGCTTCGTCTCGAAGCAATTGCTGTCCAACGCCATACAGCTTTGATCCTGCGATGACCTCAACCTTGTTACTCAACCAACTCCAGGGAGTGACGGCCTTGATCTCGGAAATTGAACGATAAGGAATGTGTTTGGTACGGCGCCACTTCAGCAGGATTCGCGTCCAGCGAAACTCATCTGGGCCAGCTTCGATTTCCTCTACACCTAGTCCTCCCCATAAACAGATCGCGATCGCAATGAAGTACGCGACAAGCAATAGGACAAGAATCGGAAGCAGATACAGTACATCCTCTCGGTGGCTCTGAGCCGCCTCCCACACCGTTTTCGATAGAAGCACGAACATCACACTGGATAATACAAAGCCCCAAATGTACAAGCCTGGCGTGTTCTGGCGTTCGATGCGGGCACGACGAGAGCCATGCGACGTTTTAAAGGAAACGCGCCTTCGGAGATCGTTGAACTTGAACATTGACGTTAATCGGCTTTTGCGTGACGGATCGTTCGCATCTCATCGCGCTCCGCAGCACTCTCTGCCTTCAAATTTCTCAAACTGCTTCTCTAAATTCCACTCGGCTTTTGCGCGCTCGCTTGAGGATAAGAACTTCTCGCACGCGTCGCCGTCTTTAACGCAGGCGGTAGCACGTTTATTGGGCGCGGACCAGAGGCTTGCGCCGGGGAGAAAGCTGTACTCGATGCTGTTGCGGACCATCTGCTTCAGTTGCGAGTAGCTGATGTTGTAGGTGCGCAAGGCGCGCCAGTATTCCTGTGTCATGTCGGAGCGGGAGACACCTTCGTCGTCGGTGGAGAGAACGGTGGGCACGCCGTACTTCATGTACATGGGCAGCGGATGATTGTCGCCGCGCACGCCGAGGATGAGGTCGTTGCTGGTGAGGTTGATTTCGACGGCGATCTTCTTCGCGGCCATTTCCTTCAGCAAGCCGACGGCGTTGTCTTCGAACATCACGTCAACACCGTGACCGATGCGCTCGGCGTGGCCCATGTCGATGGACTGGCGGATGTGGAAACGCAGGCCGTCGGGCGGGACGAGGCCGGTCCAGAGTTCGCCGGCGTGCAGACTGAGGTGCACCTTGGGATATTGCTGGTGCAGGAAGTCGAACATGCGCATGTGCAGGTCGAAGTCGTGCATTTCAACGTAGGCGTCTTCGGGCATGACGGGATTGACGTCGAGCACGCGCGCATCCTGGTCGGCGAGTGCGAATCCGGTGAGCAGTTCGGCGAAGACCTGTTCGGGCGCGAGTCCGCGATGAACCTCGTATTGATAGCGGATGATGACGTTGCAGCCGGGATCGGCGTTCGCAGTGCCGCAATGAAGGACGTCGCGCATGCGCGCTTCCCACTGGTCGAGGTTCTTGCGGCTGTTCTCGACGACCTTGTTGAGGCCGTGGTCGAGCATCTGCTTCTGCATGGCGGCGAGGTCGTCGGTCCACGTGATGTTGTTGGTCTTCGGAAAGCGCAAGGACTCGCTGTTGTCGGCGGCAATGATTAGGGCGAGCAGGCTGACGTTTTGCGCGGCGGCGCGGGAGGCGACTTCGGCGAGCGAGTCTCCCTGATGTGAGCGTGAGACGGCGCCGAACTTGCCGAAGACGGCGAAGAAGTGGTCGTGTCCAGATTCGGGTCCGTTAAAGAAGCGCATGGACTGCGCGTTGATCACCTGCTGGTAGAGCGTCGGGTCGGAGAGCACCTGTTTGGCGTCGATGATGCTTTTGTCGGGATCGCAGGGAGCGGGAGCGAAGGCGAACGTCTGGCGGTTGAGGCATAGTCCGTCTTCGGCGGCCCACTTAATGTAGCTCTCGGTATAGATGGCGCCGCTGAGATGGTTATGCAGGTCTCCGCCTTTGGGCATGGCGCGGAGGAAGGTCAGCAATTGCGATGGCTGTTTGCGGATGGATTCGAGGTAGCGCGAGGTGCGTTCTTCGGCGCCGGGCATGGTGGCCAGCGGTTTCTTTGCGGCCTGGGCACAGGCGAACGAGTAAGAAAGGCCGATGAAAGCGGTAAGGAGTAGTGCCTTCTTAAGCAATGCTTCCTCCGAAATGGCGGTGAATCGGGTGCTCTGGATTGTAGCTTAGCGGTATGCTGCGGCCAGGGTGGCAAGCGGAATGGGTGTGTCAGCGGTGAACACCTGATGACCTTGGACTAACGACCAATGACTACAGTGTTTCACTGGGTGGGGCCTCGTGCCTTATGTGATACTGTGACCGCCCCAGGGGAGTAGCAGTCCATACACGGCGTAAATCGCGGTGCGATTCGGCGTGTACGGACTTTTTGCAGACGAGGTTTGGTAATGGCGCTCGGCTTTGGATTCAATAAGGCGAAGGTTCTGGCGAACGCGGAGAAGTACGTTCAACAGAACAAGCTGAACAACGCGATTTCCGAGTACGAAAAGATTGTCGAGAAAGACCCGAAGGACCTGACGGTCCTGAACACGATCGGCGATCTGTACGCGCGCGTAGGACAGGCGGAAAAGGCGGGAGACTTCTTCCGCAAAGTGGGCGACAGCTACGCCAGCGACGGCTTCACGGTGAAAGCCATCGCGATGTACAAGAAATTGACCAAGCTGAACCCGGGAGCGATCTCGGTGGTGCAGCGACTGGCCGAGTTGTACACGCAGCAAGGTCTTCATAACGACGCACGCCAGCAGTACCTCATCCTCGCCGACAGCTTCGTCAAAAATCACGACATTCCGAATGCGACGCGGATCTTCCAGAAGATGCTGGAAATGGATCCGTACAACAGTTCGCTGCAATCGAAACTGGCTGATCTTCACCTGAAGGCAGGCAAGAAGGCAGAGGCGCGCGACATCTATATGCAGTCGGCGACGGCGTTGTATGAACGCTCGTCGATTGATCAGGCAGGACAGTCGATCGATAAAGTGCTGGAGATCGAGCCCAACAACGTGGATGCGTTGCTGTTGCGAGCGAAGATTGCTCTGGACATGTCGAACGGCGCCCTTGCCGCACAATGCCTGGAGAAGGTGCCGGATATTGATCAGCGTCCGGATGGACTGAAGTCGCTGATGCGGGCGTACCTGCTGGGGAACGATGCGGAACACGCGGAAGGCGTGGCGCGGAAGATGGCGACCGTACATAACGATCTGAGCGGCGTCCGTGTGTACTCGGAGTACCTAGTAGCGGGCAGCAAGGCCGAGCAGGCACTGAAGATATTCGATGAGTTCATCGATCGGCTCGTGGTGGGCGACACCGGCGAGCTAACGTTCGCGTTACAAGGATTGTCGGGACATCTGAAAGAAGATGTTGGCTCGCTCGAAAAGCTGCGCAGTGTGTTGCAGCGGGCGGGAGCGACGGCCAGCATTCCGGAAGTGAACGAACTGCTCGCGCATGCGTACGTGAAAGCCAACAAGCTGGCACCGGCACGCGATCTCTACAAAGAACTGGCGGACCTGGAGCCGAGCAATCCGCAGCACATGCAGAACTACCGCCAGGTGGTCGCGCGCATGGGCGAAGATCCGGCGGCAAAGTCGCTGGAAGGCGGAGAAGCGTCACAGGCTCTGTTCGTGGAGGAGATAGTCGATACGCCGATTCCGCCGGTGCCGGATTATCCGGCGGCGCTGATGGAGAAGATATCGAACGTCCTCACGGATGCGGAACTGTTCGAATCCTACAACAAGCCGCAGCAGGCGATTGCGCCGCTGGAAGCGGTACTCGCGACCGCGCCAAACGACGTGCGCATCAATCAGCGGTTGTTGTCGGTGTATTCGAAAGTCGAACGGCTCGCCGATGCTGCGGCGCGATGTGATGTACTGAACACCGTTTATCAGCAAGCGGGCATGGCGGCGGAAGCGGCGAAGTATGGCGAGATGGCGGCACAACTTCGTCAGCAGGCAGGTGTGACACAGCCGCAAGCTGCCACGGCGGCAGTAGAAATGCCAGTTGCCGCTCCTGTGTTACACGAGATGCCAGTGATGCCGGCGGAAGAGCCAGCCACGCCGGTGGGTGAAGGCGAAGCGCACGAGATCGACCTGTCATCGGAGTGGGAGTCGGCGTTCGAGGAGGTGCCGGTCGAGACAGCAGCGGCCGCTACTTCCAGCGCTGCTGAATTTGCCGTTAAAGCGGCGGAACCGGAAGAAGAAGTTCATCCGAGCGTTGTTTCCGATCTGCTGGAAGAGATCGAGTTCTATATCGCACAGGGGATGTGGACGGAAGCGGCGTCGGCGATCAGCCGCTGCGAGAGAGCTGCTCCCGCGAACGCAAAGCTGGTGGATATGAAGGCGCGGCTGCAGGCTGCGCAGTCCGGTGGTGCCGTGCCAGCGGTGACCGGGGAAACCACCGATTTGGCACAGGCGGAAGAGGAAGGAACCGTCGCTGAGTACGACTTCGAGGCAGCTGTGGCGGAGTCGGCCGTGGAGACGAGCGCCCCGAGCTTCGCTATCGAAACGCCAGGACAGCCGGCGCCGGTGCAGGAAGTTGCTCAGCCGGAAACGACGCCGGTGGAGGTGATGGAAACCGAGCCTGAGGCCGAAGCCGCTGGAGAAGAGAAGAGCGAAGAAGAAATCCCCGTAGCAACGATCGAACCCATTGCTGTTAAGGCAGCGGAAGAGGCGGAAGAGGAGGAACCGGAGCGAGATGTCCTGACGGACATGGTGATGGACCTGGAGTCGGCACTTCCGGCAGACTTTGGTGGTCCGGCGAGGGTGATTCCGATGCCGGAGCCCGCGCCGATGGCGGCGGCTGCCGTGGCGAGTGCGGTGGCGGCGACACCGGCTCCGATGATGGCGGAAGTTGCGATTTCGACGATGGTGCCAGAGATGGCGGCGTCGGCGGCAACCGCGGTTGGAGTTGCACCGGCGACTGAAGCGAACACGATGCTCTCCGATCTGTTCGAGGAGTTCAAGGAAGATGTCGGCGAGGCGGCGGAAGAACGCGAGGACCCGGACACGCACTACAACCTTGGCGTGGCGTTCAAAGAAATGGGACTGCTCGACGAAGCGATCGGTGAATTGCAGAAGGTATGTAAAGCGATCGACAACGGTGCGCAGTTTTCACAGGTGATGCAAGCGTACACTTGGCTGGCAAACTGCTTCGTGGAGAAAGGCGTGCCGGAGGCGTCGGTTAAGTGGTACGAGAAGGCGCTGAAGATTTCGGACAGCGAAGACAGCCGCACCGCGCTGCATTACGATCTCGCAAATGCGTTTGAAGCGGCTGGAAATCGTGGCGAAGCGCTGAAGCATTTCACCGAGGTTTACGGGACCAACATTGACTACCGAGACGTGGCCGAGCGCATCAAAGCCCTTAAGTCGTAAAATCCTAGTAGTATGGAGTTTTCCGACAACCGCACGGAGCGCGAGGGCGTGATCCCGGAGTCAGTGATTCCAGTGCAACAACCCGAGACCGCACCTGTCCGCACCCCTGCGCCGCGAGGCGTGGTGTGGCTGCACCGGCTATCGCTTGTGATCTTCGTGGTGTTCTGCATAGAACTGGGAATGTTGCTGGCGATCCTGCCATGGACCACCGTCTGGAACCAGAACAGTTTTCTGGGAGGCTATCCGGCACTGAAGGCGTTCGTGCAGAACAATTTCGTGCGCGGGATCGCCACCGGAATCGGCTTAGTGGATATCTGGATCGGTATTTGGGAAGCCGTTCACTATCATGACCCCGTCGCGTAGTTTGTCTTCAATCCCCAGCAGATAGGATCCAAAGAGAAAAAGAACGAAGATGACCCAACAAGATCCTTTTCGCGCACCACTCGCTTACGAAAATCCCCGATTTCTAAACAGTGCCGACGGACGCATCCTGCGCATTATGGCGGAGTACCAGGAGCCCCTGGCACGCTTTCGGCGCGAACGCATCCAGGACACGGTAGTGTTTTTTGGATCCGCGCGTTTTCATTCGCGTGAAGATGCGACAGGGGCATTGCAGCTACTCGAAAAGCCATATTCGGCGACCCCGGCTCCTATCGAAGAGCAGGAAAAGATTCGTCTGGCGCGCGCAGCAGTGGAAATGGCGAAGTATTACGAGGACGCGCGTCGACTGGCTTATATGTTGACGGAATGGAACATGGCGATCGGCGGGAAGCGACACCGCTTCGTGGTGACTACCGGTGGCGGACCGGGCATCATGGAAGCGGCGAACCGCGGGGCGAGCGAAGCCGGCGGCAAAACGGTTGGGTTAAACATCAAGCTTCCGTTCGAGCAGATGCCCAACAAGTACATAACGCCGGAGTTGAATTTCGAGTTCCACTACTTCTTCATGCGCAAGCTGTGGTTTGCGTACCTGGCCAAGGCGTTGATTGTTTTTCCGGGCGGCTTTGGGACGTTCGATGAACTGTTCGAAATTCTGACGCTGGCACAAACGGAGAAGCTGGCGAAGAAGATCACCGTGCTGATGTATGGCAGCGATTACTGGAACAAGGTGATCAACTTCCAGGCGCTCGTCGATGCCGGAGTGATCGCCCCGGATGACGCGAAACTGTTCCATCTGGTGGATACCCCCGAAGAAGGTTTCGACTGCCTGAAGGAGAACCTGGTGCGCGATCACCTGGGGCCGCATCATCCGGAGCGCGCGCCAGAGATTGCGAAGACAAGAAGATAGTGAGCGGGAAGGATGAGGGACGATCTGCCAGGACGAAGTGAAGAGGGATCCCCAGTTATTTAGATTTGCGTACCGCACCCAAAAAAGAACTTCTCAATCAAAAAGCCTGGAGCTGAGCTCCAGGCTTTTGCATTGCAATTGGTAACGGGATTAACTGGCGGCGCCACACTGGCAAACGCCCTTGCCGCTGCCCAGGTACTGCACGAACGCGCAAGTCTGGCCGAGGAAGCCGAGTTCGTCATCGGTCAAATACGAGGACTGGAATTCGTCTTCGGTTGTGACGAAGGTTCCGGCCACGGGCTGCTGGGTGTGAGTCTGCCACGAGAGTAACTGTGGAACGGGCCGAGGACTGGTTGGGTCGCAATTCTGGCCGTAGTCAGAGACGACCTTGATAACGCCAGAATCAGGCGCCGGGAAGCCGGTCAGAGGATTCTGCATCAGGTCATTGAGGAGCGACAGTTCGAGGATGCCGTTGGCCGTAATCGGGCAGCTGCAGCACTCGAGCATTTCCTGGGTCGAGTCGAACACGTAGATGTCGGCGCAGATCGTGCCATGGTCAGGCGAGATCGGTGTTCCCTGAGTTCCGGGGTTCACGATACGCGTTGTGGAGTCAGCCAGTGCCGTGTTGTTACGGTTCGAGTAGTAGTTGAGGTTGTAGACGCTGCACGGATCGACGGCGGCGCCGTTGGTTGCGGCCATGTTAATTGCGCATGGGTTTTGAGCAAAGGCAGCGAACGAACAACATAGAACGGCTGCCAGCAACAGAGATAACTGCTTCATTGGGATCCTCCGAGTTTGGGCCGAATATTGATTAACAATGCGGCGAAACGATGAAATCCGCTACTGAGCAGGTTCTTTAGCCGGTTGGTTTACTTCCTTATTCAAATAAAAAGCGCCCGAACGCGAGTTCAGGCGCTGTGGTAGTAACAACGAGGATTAGCTGGCGGCACCGCACTGGCAAACGCCCTTGCCGCTGCCGAGGTACTGCACGAACGCGCAGGCCTGGCCGAGGAAGCCGAGTTCCTGCGAGCTCAAGTAAGCCGACTGGAATTCGTCTTCGGTCGTGACGAAGGTTCCCGCCACGGGCTGCTGGGTGTGAGTCTGCCACGAGAGCAATTCCGGAACCGGCCGAGGAGAGGTCGGGTCGCAGTTAGCGCCAAAGTCAGAGACGATCTTGATGACGCCGGAATCAGGAGCCGGGAAGCCGGTCAGCGGATTCTGCATCAGGTCATTCAGGAGCGACAGTTCGAGGATGCCGTTGGCCGTGATGGGGCAGCTGCAGCACTCGAGCATTTCCTGGGTGTTGTCGAACACATAGATATCGGCGCAGATGGTGCCGTGGTCCGGCGACATCGGGGTTCCGATCGTGCCTGGGTTGATGATGCGAGTGGTGGAGTCCGCAAGAGCCGTGTTGTTACGGTTTGCGTAATAGTTAAGGGTGTAGACGGGACACGGATCAACGGTGGCTACCGTTGGGGCCGTGTCGGTCACGCACGGAATTTGGGCGAAGGCAGCGAACGAACACAACAGAACGACTGCCAACACCAGAGATACTTTTTTCATTTGGGATCCTCCAAGTTGGGCCGACTAGCACATGTAACAATGCGATCAAATCGGGAAAACTGCTATTGAGCAGGTTTTCTAGCCGGTCGACCTAGTCTTTTGTCGAAAGAAAAAGCGCCTGAAGATTTACTTCAGGCGCGTTGTTTTGAACGGAACGATTAGCTAACTGCACCGCATTGGCAGACGCCCTTACCGCTTCCGAGGTACTGTACAAACGCGCAAGTCTGGCCGAGGAAGCCAAACTCGTCGCGCGACAGGTAAGCGGTCTGGAATTCACCTTCGGTCGTAACATAGGTGCCAGAAACCGGTTGTTGGGTGTGTGTCTGGAAGGCGAGCAGAGAGGGAACCGGTTGGGGAGAGGTCGGATCACAATTGGAACCGAGGTCCGAAACGATCTTGATTACTCCAGAATCCGGTGCCGGGAAGCCGGTGAGCGGGTTCTGCATCAGGTCATTGAGCAACGACAGTTGAAGGATGCCGTTCGCTGTGATGGGGCAACTGCAGCACTCAAGCATTTCCTGGGTGTTGTCGAACACGTAGATGTCGGCGCAGATCGTGCCGTGATCCGGCGACATTGGTGTTCCCACGGTTCCTGGATTGATGATACGGGTGGTGGAATCCGCAAGTGCCGTGTTGTTCCGGTTGGAATAATAGTTAAGGCTGTAAACGCTGCAAGGATCATTGACATTGACCGCAGCGACACCGACTGGGATTTCGCAAATTTGAGCCGAGGCAGCGAAGGCGCAAAGCAGAACGAACGCTGCCAATGCGAACAATTTCTTCATAGGGGATCCTCCGTGTGGCCCAACAGATGGAGTTAACAATGCAACTCGGCGAGCGACTTTTCCATTCAGCAGGTTGAGTAGACCGTTCGGCGTAGTCTTTTTACCAATACAAACGAAAACGCCTGAAGCAAAAGCCTCAGGCGTTCTGTGCTACGAATGCAATTAGCTGGCGGCGCCGCACTGGCAAACGCCCTTGCCGCTGCCCAGGTACTGCACGAACGCGCAGGCCTGGCCGAGGAAGCCGAGTTCTTCCTTCGTCAGGAAGGAGGACTGGAATTCGTCTTCGGTCGTGACGAAGGTTCCCGCCACGGGTTGCTGGGTGTGAGTTTGCCACGATAGCAATTCCGGAACCGGCTGAGGATTGGTTGGGTCGCAATTCTGGCCGTAGTCAGAGACGACCTTGATAACGCCAGAATCAGGCGCCGGGAAGCCGGTCAGAGGATTCTGCATCAGGTCATTGAGGAGCGACAGTTCGAGGATGCCGTTGGCCGTAATCGGGCAGCTGCAGCACTCGAGCATTTCCTGGGTGTTGTCGAACACGTAGATGTCAGCGCAGATCGTGCCATGGTCAGGCGAGATCGGCGTTCCCACGGTACCCGGGTTGATGATGCGGGTAGTGGAATCAGCCAGCGCTGTGTTGTTACGGTTCGAGTAGTAGTTGAGGTTGTAAACGTTGCAAGGATCGGCGGTAGGCGCTAGTTCCGGCACGCCGCACGGTACTTGCGCAAGGGCAACGAACGAACAAAGCAGGACGAACGCTGCGAGCACAAACATCTTCTTCATGGTTGGGATCCTCCAATTTGGGCCGAACAGCACAAGTAACAATGCGGTCAAATCGAGGAAAGTGCCACTGAGCAGGTTTTCTAGCCCTGCGGTTTAGTCTTCCGAGTTAAAAGAAAAACGCCCGAAGCGAAGGGCTTCGGGCGTTAAGAGGGTTCTGTTTATGACTGATTAGCTGGCGGCGCCGCACTGGCAAACGCCCTTGCCGCTGCCCAGGTACTGCACGAACGCGCAAGCCTGTCCGAGGAAGCCGAGTTCTTCGCGCGTCAGGTAAGACGGCTGGAATTCGTCTTCGGTCGTGACGAAGGTTCCCGCCACGGGCTGCTGGGTGTGGGTCTGCCACGAAAGTAGTGACGGAACCGGCTCGGGGGCGGTCGGATCGCAGTTGGAACCGAGGTCAGAGACGACCTTGATGACTCCAGAATCAGGCGCCGGGAAGCCGGTCAGAGGATTCTGCATCAGGTCATTGAGGAGCGACAGTTCGAGGATGCCGTTGGCCGTAATTGGGCAGCTGCAGCACTCGAGCATTTCCTGGGTCGCGTCGAATACGTAGATATCGGCGCAGATCGTGCCATGATCCGGGGAAATCGGTGTTCCCTGAGTTCCGGGGTTCACGATACGGGTGGTGGAATCAGCCAGAGCCGTGTTGTTACGGTTCGAGTAATAGTTGAGGTTGTAGACGCAATCCTGAGCAGCACAGAGAGCGGTCAGGAACATCGCCACTGCAAGACAGAAAAACACCTTCTTCATTTTGGGATCCTCCAAGTTTGGGCCGGAAAGCAGTCCTACGATGCTGGGTTTGGTGAGCTTTTACTATTCTCCGGATTCCTTAGGCGGGGATCGTAGTTCGGAAGGATTGGCCGCTGGGGTTAGTCGCAAGAGTTATGGCGGGAAGCAAAACAAAAATGCCCAACGCCGAAGCGCTGGGCACTTGGTGAAGGTGAACCGACTAGCTGGCGGCGCCGCACTGGCAAACGCCCTTGCCGCTGCCGAGGTACTGAACGAACGCACAGGCCTGTCCGAGGAAGCCGAGTTCTGCCTGATTCAAAACGGCCGGCTGAAATTCGTCTTCGGTCGTGACGTAGGTTCCAGACACCGGTTGCTGAGTGTGAGTCTGCCACGAGAGTAGCTGCGGAACCGGTTCGGGATTGGTTGGGTCGCAGTTGGCACCGAGGTCCGAAACGATCTTGATGACGCCAGAATCAGGCGCCGGGAAGCCGGTGAGCGGATTCTGCATCAGGTCGTTCAGGAGCGACAGTTCGAGGATGCCGTTGGCCGTGATCGGGCAGCTGCAGCACTCGAGCATTTCCTGCGTATTGTCGAACATATAGATGTCCGCGCAGATCGTGCCATGATCCGGCGACATCGGCGTTCCCACGGTGCCGGGATTGATGATGCGGGTCGTGGAATCGGCCAATGCTGTGTTGTTACGATTCGAGTAATAGTTGAGGTTGTAGACATTGCCCACCTGAGCAGCAGCGACCGCCGTCAGAACAAAAGCAATGGCCAACAGTAAGAACAGCTTCTTCATGGGGGATCCTCCTTGGAACAAGGGGCCTGAAGTCCGTTTTACAATGCATGCTCAGTGCCGATTTGGGTAGTCTCCTCACTCGTTAGCCATTCTCCCTAGTCATTTGTATTCGCCCAATTTAACTAGTCACAGAGATGGTCCTGAAATGAAAAGGCCTGACGCCTAAGCGTCAGGCCTTCGGTGGCAGGCTGAGGATTTAGCTGGCTGCGCCACACTGGCACACGCCCTTGCCGCTGCCCAGATACTGCACGAACGAGCATGCCTGTCCAAGGAATGACCACTCGGGATCGGTGAGGAACGCTCCCTGGAATTGTTCTTCGGTGGTGACAAACGTTCCAGCGATCGGCTGCTGGGTATGTGTCTGGAACCCAAGTAGTGACGGTGTCGGAATTGGTGCCGTCGGGTCGCAGTTCGCGCCGGCATCAGAGACGATCTTGATGACGCCGGAGTCCGGAGCCGGGAAGCCGGTGAGCGGATTCTGCATCAGGTCATTGAGGAGCGACAGTTCGAGAATGCCGTTAGCGGTAATCGGGCAACTGCAGCACTCGAGCATTTCCTGCGTGTTATCGAACACGTAGATGTCGGCGCAAATGGTGCCGTGATCCGGCGACATCGGGGTTCCCTGAGTGCCGGGGTTGATGATGCGAGTGGTGGAATCGGCCAGCGCCGTGTTGTTACGGTTAGCGTAGTAGTTGACCTGGTAGGTGCCTACCTGAGTGATGTTGTCGGTGGGTTGCGCCAGGGAAAGGGCGCACAAGGCCAACAGGGCGATGATGCAAATCAGGAACGACTTCATGGGATCCTCCTCAAGAGCCTCGGAGTGGCTACGATGATCCCAATTGCCAGTCTTTACTACTGTTCAGGTTCTTTAGTCCGCGGTAGTAGCCGGGATGGGGTCAGCCAGGTCTCACTCCTCAGTTTTAGTCTCGAGGCCAGCCCGACGAAGCATGGCGCGAAGCGCTCTCTCGCCACCGGCACCCCTTTGCTCTGCTGCAATATTTCCATCACGATTGATCACGACATAGATCGGGTAGTTGTTGGCCGCATACATGGCAGCAAGGTTCGTGTCTTCAGTGAGAACAATCCGGCACTGACGCGGATTCTCTTCCAGATACTTCTGCACTTTCTTCTTGCCTTCACCGACATCGACCGCCAGAACGATTAGTCCCTGATCGGCGAATTCCTGCTGTAGTTGGTCGACGATCTTCTGCTCCCCTCGGCAATAAGGGCACCATGTCGTCCAGAACTGCAGGAGAACAATTTTGCCTTTGATGGAGGCGTTGGAGAACTTTTCGCCGGAAGTTGTTTTGGCTTGAAAGTGTGGTGCTGGTTCGTTATCGGCAGCAACGCTGGATAGAGAAACGAGGGCGAGCAGAAATACGGCGAGAGATTTGCGCATGGCGCCGGATTATTGCATTAATACGGCGATACTAACGATTTGGGTAAAAAATTCCGGAAAACGGAACAAAGCTTCTAATTCCGTCCGCGAAATTGGATGATGCGGCGACGATCGCGCTTTGAGGGACGAGCGACCGGGGCAGGTTCGAACATACGGTTAACCTTGCGCTCTTCGGCGATTTTGGCGCGCTGCTCTTTGCTGCGGTCGGTCTCGCGATAGAGGGTTTGCGCGACAGAGGCGGGACCGCGCAATTCGCTGAGCGCGAGGACTTCTACTTCATACTCGCCGCCTTCGGTGGAGATCTTCAGCATGTTGCCGACATGAACTTCGCGGGCGGGCTTTACGTCGTGTCCCTGGCTCTGGACTCGGCCCAGTTCGCAAGCCTTCTTGGCCAGGGCGCGCGTCTTGTAGAAGCGGGCGGCCCAGAGCCAGACGTCGATGCGAACGCCATTCATCCAGTCTATCTTCGCACGAAAGGATGTGGATTGGGTTCCTGGATTAGGCGGCGGGTCGATTCATGACAGGCTGGGTCTGCTCCAGCTCGCGCTCTTTCTGCTCAACTTCTTTCTCGACTTTCTTAGCTTTGAAACGTTCGACCTTCAGGTCGACGCGAATGTTGGCGAAGATCGTCATGTACTGATTGGCGATCCAAACCAGCGCGAAAAACGCGAGCAGGTAGCCGCGCCAGTCGGGCAGCAGGAGTTTGTATCCGGTGAGGATGAGGAAGAAAGCGGTGACGTAATGGCTGAAGCAGTATTCACAGGTGAAGAGATAGAAGAATTTTCGCTTCAGGAGAGAGGGAGATTCCTGGCTGCAACGCTGGCAATACTCGCGGGGCTCACGGAAGACTTCTTCGTGTGTGATGGTCCAGGCAACGCAGGCGATAGGGACCGCCAAGACGAAGAGCCACACGATCTGGACAGCGAGTGTCACCAGTTCTTCGATGCGAGTTCGAGCGCGAGTGTCCGCTGCTAGACTGATTTGGTGGTCCTTTACTACATCACGGATCGGAGGCAACTCGGGGGAACCGAGCCTTTGTTGCGCAAGATCGCGGAAGCGGCGCAGGCGGGAGTGGATTTCGTCCAGTTGCGGGAGCGGGATCTCAGCATCAGAGAGTTGGAGCGGCTAGCAGTCGAAGCTGTGAAGCGGGTGCGAGAAGTTAAAAGCGGCACGAAGCTGCTGATTAACTCGCGGCTTGACGTTGCGCTCGCGGTGGGTGCGGATGGTGTTCACCTGCGTTCCGATGATATTTCAGCCAGTGATGCGCGAGCGATATGGAGCAGATCGGCGGCAAGAACCGATTGTGTGATCGGAGTGTCCTGCCACTCTTTACGCGACGTGCTCAGCGCCGAGGGTCACGGAGCGGATTTTGCGGTCTATGGGCCGGTGTTCGGCAAGCAGAGAAGCGAGGCCGCCCCGGTTGGAGTGGAAGGGTTGGCTTCCGTTCTGATTCGCGGCGGGGCTCCAAGCAAAGTGGAGGCCGGGCAGAAGCTTCGGATGCCCGTGATTGCGCTGGGCGGAGTCACGCTGGCGAATGCAGCCCACTGCGTTCGCGCGGGAGCGGCGGGAGTGGCGGCGATCCGGATGTTCCAGGAGAACGACGTCGCCGCCGTGGCGAAAGCGCTCGAAAGTATTTAGAGCGGAATGTTGCCGTGTTTCTTCGGCGGATTCTTGTCGCGCTTCGTTTGCAACATTTCCAAGGCCTGAATCAGTTTCGGGCGCGTCTCTGACGGATTGATGACGGCGTCGACGAAGCCGCGGTCGGCCGCGACGTAAGGGTTGGCAAACCTGTCCTTGAATTCTTCGATTTTTTCGGCTCGCTTGGTGGCGCGATCTTCAGGCGTCTTCGCCTTGTCGAGTTCACGCTTGTAGACGATGTCAACCGCGCCCTCGGGACCCATGACGGCTATCTCTGCCGTGGGCCAGGCGTAGTTCACGTCGGAGCGGATGTGTTTGGACGACATAACGCAGTAGGCGCCGCCGTAGGCCTTGCGAGTGATGACCGTCAGCTTTGGCACGGTCGCTTCGGCAAAGGCGAAGAGCAGCTTCGCACCGTGCATGATGATGCCGCCGTGCTCCTGCTGCACGCCGGGGAGGAAGCCGGGGACGTCTTCGAAGGTTACGAGGGGAATATTGAAAGCGTCGCAGAAGCGAACGAACCGCGCGCCTTTGATCGAGGAATTGATATCGAGCACGCCGGCGAGAATCGCAGGTTGATTGGCGACGATGCCGACTGAGCGGCCGTTCAATCGTGCGAAGCCGACAACGATGTTCTGCGCGTAATGTTCGTGGACTTCGAAGAAGTAGCCATCGTCGATCACGGCGCGGATCACGTCCTTGATGTCGTAGGGCTTGTTCGACTCGACGGGCACGATGGAGTTCAGAGCGTCGTCTTTTCTGTCGATGGGATCGGTGCAGTCGCGGCGCGGAGGGTCTTCCAGGTTGTTCGAGGGAATGAAGCTCAGCAGTTCGCGGATCTCGGAGAGGCACTCGGCGTCGTCGTGGGCGAGGAAGTGCGCGACGCCGGACTTCTGGTTGTGCGTCATGGCTCCGCCGAGTTCTTCCTTCGTGACTTCCTCGTGCGTGACGGTCTTGATCACGTCGGGGCCAGTGATGAACATGTAGGACGTGTTCTCGACCATGAGGATGAAGTCGGTGATTGCCGGCGAGTACACGGCTCCGCCCGCGCAAGGGCCCATGATGGCCGAGATCTGCGGGATGACACCGCTCTGCAGGGTGTTGCGCAGAAAGATGTCAGCGTACCCGGCAAGCGACATCACGCCTTCCTGGATGCGCGCGCCGCCGGAGTCGTTCAGGCCGATTACGGGCGCGCCCACGCGAGCGGCCATGTCCATGATCTTCACGATCTTTGCGGCGTTAGATTCGGAGAGCGATCCGCCGAAAACGGTGAAGTCCTGCGCAAACACGAAGACCAGCCGGCCTTCGATGCGACCGTAGCCGGTGATGAAGCCGTCGCCGAAGAACTTCTGCTTGTCCATGCCGAAGTCGGTGCAGCGGTGGGTGACAAGTTTGTCGGTCTCTTCGAACGTGCCTTCGTCGAGCAGGAACTCGATGCGCTCGCGCGCCGACATCTTGCCCTCTTTGTGCTGGCGCTCGCGCCGCTCTGGTCCGCCACCGGCTTCGGCGGCCTTGTCACGCTTCTTCAGTTCTTCGAGTTTTTGCGCTAAATCCATAAGCGGCGATTATAAATAAGAAGTAGTTAGTGGTTAGTAGTTGGTATTTAGTCGTCCAGAACGGGATTGCCCGACCAAATTACTAACTACTAATTACTAATAACTTGTTTTATGAATATCACCGTCTTCTCCTCTTCTTCCGATGCTGTTGATCTTGGTTTCTTCGAAGTGGCGCGCGAACTTGGGCGCGGTATCGCTCGGCGCGGCGACACGCTTGTGTATGGAGGAACGAATGTGGGACTGATGGGGGCGCTGGCGAGGGCGGCGCAAGAGGCTGGTGGACGTGTCGTTGGCGTGATTCCAGGGCACATCTCGGACCGAGGCATCAGTTTTCGAGATGCTGATGAATTGCTGGTTACGGCGAACATGCGTGATCGCAAACGCATCATGGAGGAGCGTGCTGATGCGTTCGTTGTGTTGCCTGGCGGTTTCGGAACGCTCGAAGAAGCAGTCGAGATCATCACGCTGAAACAATTGCAGCAGCACCGCAAGGCGATCGTCATCCTGAATGCACATGGATTTTACGATCCGCTGCATACGCTGTTCGAGCACTTCTACGAACAGCACTTTGCGAAGCCGGCGTCGCGAAGGCTGTATCATTTCGCGGCGTCAGTTCAGGATGCATTCGCGTATCTGGATTCGTATGTGCCCGTGGAGGTGCCGACCAAGTGGATGGGGGCAGGGAACATGTAGCCAAATGCTTTCCGGACAAGGCTAGAGATAACGCTCCACCGTCACGTGCAGCACTACATAGACTTTCTGTCCCTGCCAGCTCACAACATTTTCGGTGATCTCGCGCATTGAGTGCTGCAACTCCGGCGCGAAGTTGGCGGGAATATTAGTCGTTGAGGGGTCGAGATAAAAACCGAGCGGATACCTTTTATCCGCGACCACCAGTCCGTGAATATAGACTTCGTTGTTTCCCCCGGGCTCTGGAACCAGCATCTTGAGCTTTCCGAATTCCTGCTGCGAATCGAAACCGATCGACATTTCGGCGCTTGCGTAGTTTCCCGTCGGCAGGTCGGCTACAAGAACTGTTCCGGTCGTCCCTTTCTCTGGGCCAGTTGTCGTTCCCCCACAGGCCAAAATAGCGAACCATGTGACCAAAGCTATTAATGTACGAAAGCATTTCATTTGAAAACTCCAGCTAACATTTTCTGTCTTGATGCCAGCAATTTCGATAGTACTGCAGAACGCCTTACGTGACGAAAGACCTTTGTGTATCCACTGAACAGAAGACTTGGCGTGCTTCGCACGCCTGCCCAGACGGTGGACGTCTGGGCCTACATTTACTAAGGTGAGCGCCAAAGCCACGGATAGTCCTGCCAACGTGCCACGAGGCCCCGGCGAACTGGATTCTGTAGCACGTAGTCAATTTTTGCTTCCAGTGAATCCCATGACCGCGCTACATGGTCAAACGATTCCTCCTGCCAAACCGGGCTCTTCACACCGAATCGTTTGGTGATCTGGTGAGATGAAAAGCTCTTAATCGGTTTCATGATTTCGGCGAGTGAGACCACGGCCTTACGAGACATATCGACGAGCGGAGTGAATATCATGTGGACGTGGTCTGGCATGACGACCGCAACATGTAAGTAGTGAGATTTCTTGTGGGTAAAGAGGCAAGCATCCAGAACAGTTTTCCGGGCTTCGGCTGGCAAGACCCACCTGTTCTTCGTGCAGAAGGTCACAAAATGAGCCTTGTTGTCGGCTTGAATGTGCGGAAGATTTCGGCGGTAGAAACTCATGAGCTGAAGCATGCACTGGGTGACATAATCCGTCTGTGACAAACCACGTCGAGCTTCGCTCGACTGCCCAGACGGGGACGTCTGGGCCTACATGATTCTAGTTACTTTGGGTGATTACCTTTCGCCGAAGCTGCTGATTTTGCGGCTGTTCCCAATTGGGACATGCACTTCCAATTCCCCTGCCACACAGTGAATTCGCCGAAACTGGCCTAGAATTTCAGGGTTAAGTATGAGCGGAACAAGGCCAGCTTCCGGATTCGCAACCCGGCAAGATTCATGAAAGAGCTGGTCTTTGAGGGAGTGCCACCATGTCAGCAAGAAGAACCGTTCTACTCGCGGTCGTTGCTGTACTTCTTATCTCCACCGCTTACGCGGGAGATCCCCCCGCTCGCGTTGCACGACTCAACTACATCAGCGGACAAATTTCGGTCCAGCCGAATGGCGTGGACGAATGGGTCGCTGCCAACATCAACCGTCCGCTCACCAGTTCCGATCGCGTTTGGTCTGACAAGGACTCGCGCGCCGAACTGCAACTGGGCGGCGCGGCGATGCGCCTGAACTCCGAGACCAGCCTGACGCTGGTTAACGTTGCCGACAACAACGTGCAGGTGCAGCTCGATCAAGGCACGCTCAATTTGCACGTGGTGGAGTTGTTCGGCGGGGAAATCTACGAGATCGATACGCCGAACCTGGCGTTTACCATCCGCAAGGCGGGTGACTATCGACTGGATGTCGATAACGCCGGCGATACGACAATTGTTACGACTTTTAGGGGCGAAGGCGATGTGACTGGTGACGGCCCCGCGGTGCGCGTTCGCAAGAACCAACAGTTCACCTTCCGCGATGGGAAGTCGCTGCTCTTCGCACGTACCGAGCCAGGGCGCGATGGCTTCGATGACTGGTGCCGAGTGCGTGCCGATCGTGAAGACCGCGCCATTTCCGCTCGCTATGTTTCGCGTTACACCGTTGGCTATTCCGATCTGGATGACTACGGCTACTGGGAAACGGTTCCGACGTACGGGGCGATCTGGTATCCGCGTTCGGTCGTCGTTGGATGGGCGCCGTATCACTACGGGCATTGGGTCTATATCGCGCCCTGGGGTTGGACTTGGGTTGATGACGCGCCGTGGGGGTTTGCGCCTTTCCACTATGGTCGCTGGGTGTATTACGGCAGCCGCTGGGGGTGGTGCCCGGGACCGCGTTACGTGCGTCCTTACTATGCGCCTGCGTTGGTGGCGTGGGTTGGTGGTCCGCACTTCGGCGTAGGAGTTTCGTTTGGTGGCGGAGTGGGCTGGTTCCCACTGGGATGGGGCGAGCCATATATTCCCTACTATCGCCATAGCCGCGGCTACTTTGAGCACGTGAACGTATCGAACACGCGCATCACGAACATTACGTACATCACCAACAACTATTACGACCGTCATCGCGACATCACGAACATTCACTATGCGAATCGTGAGCGGCCGGGAGCGGTGACGGCGGTGTCGAACGATGTTTTCCGCGGATCGCGTCCGACGCGAGATGGATTTGTGAAGTTCTCGCAGGACGATATTCGCCGCGCGTCGATCGAGCGCGAAGTGCACGTAAATCCGACGACGAACAGCGTGCTGGGCGTGAATGCCGGGGAGCGCCGAGCTGCGCCACCCGAGCGGTTCAACCGTCCGGGACGCGGCATGCCGCAGGATCGGCCGAATACGGTGACGAGCAATGAGCCAGGACGTCCGGCGATCCCGGATCACGAGCGTCGTCCAGAAGTAAAAACGTCGGTGACGCCGGCTTCGGAGACCGTACGAGTGACTCGGGATGTTCCGCGTCCGCCAGATCGCAACATGCGTACAGATCCGGCGGAGGGTTCGCGGCCTGGTCGGGATGTGCGCAACGGTCAGCAGACGATCGCGGACGAGATCAAGCCGGGACGGGTGCCAAGACCGCCAGAGCGGCAGGCTCCGGATTCGCTGAAGACTGAGAATCCGTATCAGAACCAGGGGCCGCGCGTGGATAACAACCTGCCCCGCAACAACGGGCAGCCGCACAATGATCCGGTGATCAGTACGCCGACTCGGCCGGAGCGAAATGTTCCGCGTCCGCCGGAAGGACAGACGCCGCGATCGGAACGGATCGACAAGATCGATCGTGTCGATAATGTCGACCGCGGGAATCAGTCTGGTTCTTCGCGCCCTGACCGAGTGGACCGCAACATTGCGCGTCCGAATGAAGGACAGGTGATGCGGCCGGAAAGGACTGATCGCTCGGAACGAGAGATGCGGCCTTCGACTCCCCCGGTGAGGGAGGAGCGTCCGGTGACGCGAGCGCCCGAGGTGAGTCGTCCGACGGTGACGCACCAGGAGGCGCCACGCCAGTCACGGCCTTCGGTTGCGCCGAGCTCGCCGCCCAGGCAGTCGGCACCGCAGCACGAGAGCAAGCCAGACTCAAGGCCCTCTCGCGGTAACAACAAAGCCGAACAGAAAAGCGGAGGCCCACAAGCGGGCCTCCGTTCTTTTCCTTCTCCGTACAACGGCTTCACTTCGACTGCGAGCGTGAGGCCGGTAAGATACGTGAGCACGCCGCAGAGCTATAGCTCTTATCGCAGCACGCCAAGCTATCGCCAGAGCAGTGTGCGCCCGAACTATTCTTCGCATTCGTATTCCAGCTATTCCAACCGGTCGTATTCTGGAGCAAGCAGCTATCGGTCGATGGGTCGGTCGACGCACTATTCGCAGGCGCCGTCGAACTCGAGTGGGCGTTCTTATTCGGCTTCACGCGGGTCGTCCTCTTCGGGAAGTCATCGTGGACGGTAAGTAGAACTGTCCGGTCGTCTGGTCACGCCTTCCAATCACGCGCTCCCATATAGAATGGATGCGTGTCTGAAGCAACAGCCAAAATTCGACTCACGGAACAGGTCAAAGCGGCGGGTTGAGCGAGCAAGCTGAGTCCGGCGGTGCTGGACGCGGTGCTTGGGAAATTAGCCCGGCAACATGACCCGAACGTTCTGGTCGGCTTCGATACAGCCGACGACGCCGGCGTGTATCAACTCACGCCTGAGCAGGCGCTCGTCCAGACCGTCGACTTTTTCACGCCAATCGTCGATGACCCGTACACCTTCGGGCAGATTGCCGCGACGAATTCCCTTAGCGACGTGTACGCGATGGGCGGTAAGCCACTCACGGCCCTCGCGATGGTCTGCTTTCCCGAGAAGGGCGACTTCGACGTGCTGGAGCGCATTCTCGCCGGTGGTTTGTCAAAGATGGTTGAGGCCGGATGTACGGTCGTCGGCGGACACTCGATTCGCGATCCTGAAATTAAGTTTGGCTACTCAGTGACAGGAACGGTGCACCCGAAGCGAGTGCTGGCGAACGTTGGTGCAAAGCCAGGCGACAAGCTGATCTTCACGAAAGCAATTGGTACTGGAGTGATCTCGACGGCGATCAAGCGCGGGCAGGCAAAACCGGAGTGGATCGAAGCGGCAACGGCTTCGATGACGACGCTGAACAAACGTGCGGCCGAGGTGATGACCGGCGGTTCCTTTGAAGTTCATGCGATGACTGATATCACCGGCTTCGGACTGATCGGGCACGCGCGCGAAATGGCGTTGGGATCCAAAATTTCGCTGCGGATCTTCGCTTCGAAGGTTCCGCTGCTCGAAGGCGCACTCGAATGCGTTCACGAGGGCTTTGTTCCGGGCGGACTGAAAGCGAACCGTGAATTTGCCGAATGCCTGGTCGGTTATGAAGACGGAGTACCAGAAGAGATTCGCACGCTGCTCTTCGATCCGCAGACCGCGGGTGGCTTGCTGATCTCGGTTGCGAGTTGTGATTCCGATCGGCTGCTCAATACATTGCGTGAGGCACAGGTGCCGGCGGCGACGATTGGGGAAGTTGTCGAAAATCGAAAGCCAACCATCGAAGTGTGCCGCTGAACGAATCAGTGCCCGCATCCCGAAGCATTTAGTGATTCGCTATGAGAAGGTACATCGCAATTGCCGTGGTTTTGTGGTCGCTTTTCGTGCTGGGGCAACCGGCCTCGGACGAAGTAGCGGTACGGACAACGCTAGATCGCTTTCTTGTTGCCTTCGAGACCCTGCAATGGGACGCGTTCCGCAACTCATTTGCAGACGATGCGACTGTGTTTTACCCGCGCGCTATGGCTCAGCGAGCTGAGGGAAGAGAGCAATTCGAAGCTGGTTTCAGAAAGGTTTTCGAACAAATCCGCGGCAATCAGACGAAACCGCCGTACATGCGCGTCGAACCGAGAGATCTACAAGTTCAGATGTTAGGTGAGGTCGCGATCATCACGTTTCATCTCGATGATCGACCAGGATTTCTCAATCGGCGGACGATCGTGATGAAGAAATTTGGGAACGAATGGAAGATCGTGCATCTGCATGCGTCCGAAGTGAAGGTGGACGCCGCTCAGCCTACCTCAACTAAGCCATAACGGCGATGCCAACTCGCGCGCAGGTGAACCATGGTGCGGCTCTTGTCTTCGGCGGGAAGTTCCATTTTGCCGTCGAGCAGGGCGCAGGCTTCTTTCTTCGCCAGTTCGAGCAGGTCGCGATCGCGAAGGAGATTTGCGACACGGAAGCTGGGCATGCCGGCCTGGCGGGTACCAAAGAATTCACCCGGGCCGCGGAGTTGCAGGTCCATCTCGGCGATCTCGAAGCCGTCGGTGGTTTCGACCATCTTGTTGAGGCGCTGTTCGCCTTCGTCGGTGATCTTGCCGCTGGTCATCAGAATACAAAACGATTTTGCGGCGCCGCGGCCGATGCGTCCGCGAAGCTGGTGGAGTTGGGAAAGGCCAAAGCGCTCGGCGTGTTCGATGACCATGACGGATGCGTTGGGGACGTCGACGCCGACCTCGATGACGGTGGTGGCGACGAGCACCTGGAGTGAGCCGTCTTTGAACTGCTTCATCACGAGATCCTTTTCGTCGGCCGACATGCGCCCGTGAAGGAGGCCGATCTTGAGGTCAGGCAGGATCTTCTTGCGAATGTCGTTGTACATCTTTACGGCGGCCTTGAGCTCACTCTCTTCGTTCTCTTCAATCACAGGGTAGACGACGTAAGCCTGATGGCCCGCTAACACCTGTTTGCGCACGAAATCGAAGACGTCGGCGGTGCGCTCATCGGAGACACGGCGAGTGACAATTGGCGTGCGCCCAGGGGGCAGTTCGTCGATCACACTGACGTCGAGTTCACCATAAAGTGTGAGCGCGAGGGTGCGGGGGATCGGAGTGGCGGTCATAACAAGGGTGTCGGGTGTGAGCGCTTCCTTGTCGGACTTTTTCATCAGCTTCAGGCGCTGCATGACGCCGAAGCGATGCTGTTCGTCGACGATGACAAGTCCGAGATTATCGAATTCCACTTTGTCCTGGATCAGCGCGTGAGTGCCGATGACGAGTTGCGCGTCGCCGGCAGCGATGTGGCGGCGCACGTCGCGTTTGCGATCTTGCTCAAGGGAGCCGGTGAGAAGCACGATGCGGTAGCCGGCGTTTTCGAGGATCTTGCGGGCGGATAAGTAGTGTTGTGTCGCCAGGATTTCCGTTGGCGCCATCAGGGCAACCTGATAGCCGTTCTCGATGGCGATGATCGCGGACTGGAATGCGACGATCGTTTTTCCGGCGCCGACATCGCCCTGCAGCAGTCGGCGCATGGGAGTGGGCTTCGCCATGTCCTCAGCGATGTCTTTGAGTACGCGCTTCTGCGCGGCGGTTGGATGAAACGGAAGGATGCGTTTCACGGCCGCGCGGACCTTGTCGTCGAGAGCAAAAGAAATTCCGGGCTGCTGGCGAAGCTTGCGGCGCTTGATCTCGAGGCCGAGTTCGAGAAAGAAGAGTTCTTCGAAGATCAGACGGATATGGGCTGGCGTTCGCCATGCCTGGAGCGCGGAAAACTTGACGTCCGGTTCGGGCCAGTGGACCTTCCAGAAGGCTTCCTGGCGCGCAATGAGGCCGAGCTTTTCCCGAAGTGATTTGGGCATTACGTCGGGAGCATCGGGATCCATGGCTTCGAGCGCGCTGCGAACGATTTTGCGAAAGAACCGTGCGTTGAGCTTTTGCGAGCCTTGTCCCGTTCCTTCGTATATAGGAACGATGCGCCCGGTCTCGAGGGACGCGGGGAGTTCTTCTTCGCCTTCGGACGACTCGCCAAGCACTTCGATCTGTGGTTGGTGGATGACCAATCCGCCACGGAATTGATCCTCTTCTACCTTGCCGTAAAGGGCGAGCACCTGACCGGCCTTGTAGCGGCCATCCATGTAACGGGCGTTGAACCAGATGCACTTGATCGTGTTCCGCTTTCGCTTGCCGAAGACGGGCGGTTCGTCGTCCCCGATGTCGCCGACCGTCATTTCGAAGATGGGCATCTTGCGAGTGCGGAGCAGGGCAGCGCCTCGGACTTCGCAGATAAGCGTCGCCATCTCGCCCGGCATGAGCTCCGCGATCTTGCGCGGGTTCGTACGGTCCTCGTACCGGAAGGGCAGATAGTAGATGAGGTCTTCGAGCGTTTGCAGCCCTTTTGTAGCAAGAGCTTCGGCGCGCTTGGGACCGATGCCCTTCACGTACTGCACGGGACTGTCCATCTGGAGCATGAAACTCTGATGGTATCAGGCGGGAATTCTCGATTTCCATGCACCCGAACGGCGATTTCCGGTGTCAAAAGAAAGTAGGCATGTCCTTTTACAACTTTCAACGGTCGCTGGCAGCGGTGCTGGTGGGCAACCTGATCTATTTTGTGATTATGCCCGCACTTCCTCCGGTAGCGAGACTGGGACTATGGACGAAAGGCCCGAGAGTCGACTTGGGCCTGATCATCGACTTCGTGGTCTGCTCCATCCTGTACGTGCTGTTTGGCCGTATCTGGCCCGAAAAGAAACGTGCCCGGAATTCACACTCTTAACTTCCCGTTTAGAATTGTTTACAAACGCTGTTATTGTTAGACTGCACATCCCCCGAGTGTAGTGCTAGCTGCGCAACTCCCAGGTACATGCAGAAAATTGCCATCCTCTATGACGCCAGCCAGGCGGTGATCTCGACGTTCGACCTGGACGAGGTCCTGGCGCGCATTATTTCCATTCTGAAAGACTACTTTCAGCTCAAGCACATAGCGGTGCTGTTGCTCGAAAAGAACAAGGGTTTGCGAGTCCGCACGCACGCGGGATGGAATGCCAAGAGCCTGGAAACCGATCTAACGGTGGGAACCGGCCTGATTGGTTCGGCTGCGCAACAGAAACGGCCCATCTACGTGCCCGATGTGACGAAGGACGACCGCTATATCGGGACCATCTCTGCAACGCGGTCGGAACTGGCGATCCCGCTGATCGTTCGAGATGAGGTGGTGGGGGTACTCGATTGCCAGAGTGAGCAGGCGAACTTCTTTGATCCTGAGACGATTGATCTGCTGATCCTGTTCTCCACACAGGCTTCCATTGCCATCGAAAACGCGCGGCTGTATTCGCTGGAAGAACGAAAAGCAGCGCAACTCGAGGCCATCAACCTGATCGCGCGCCAAACCACCGCTGTTCTGGACGTCAACGAGTTGCTGGAAAAGGTTTGCACGCTGGTGTTGCAGTCATTTCCAGTGGACCACGCTGCCATTCTCCTGGCAGAAGACGGGCATCTGGTCTTCAGGGCACATCACGGAAGCATGACACCGAATTTCGCTGAAGGACAACAGGTACCCCAGGCGAAGGGGCTGTCGAATGAGGCCATGGCGTCGGGGCGTCCAGTAATAGTGAACGACGTTTCCAAAGTGGCAGAGTATGTGCCGGGTTTCAAAGAGACGCGTGCTGAGGCTTGCATTCCACTGCTGAGCTTTGGCGAGACGGTTGGAGTGCTGTCGCTCGAGAGTTCGTACATCGATGCCTTCGATCCAGGGGACCTGCCATCCCTGGAGTCAGTTGCGGACATTTGCGCCAATGCGATTCAGAACGCGAGGTACTTCGAACGTATCCGCCACATGGCATACGTCGACGGACTGACGGGGCTTTTCAACCGGCGTTATTTCGAAACGCGTATCGAAGAAGAGATTGAGCGCGCCAAGCGCTATTCGGGCACGATGTCAGTGATCATGTTCGACATCGACCACTTTAAACGGCTAAATGACGAGTTTGGGCACTTGCTGGGGGACGACGTGTTGCGGCAGGTTTCTCAGATTTTTGGGCATAACCTGCGTAAGGCTGACATCGCTTGCCGGTTTGGCGGCGAAGAGTTTGCGATCATCGTGACCGAAACCAAAGGCGAGGATGCCTACGCGGTGGCCGATAAGTTGCGCAAAGCGGTCGCTCAGACCGTATTTCCAGGAGTGCCACGACCGATCACCCTTACCGCTGGTGTGGCGTCCTTCCCAGCGAACGGAAACACACGCGATGAAATCGTTCGCGCTGCGGACGAAGCGCTGTATTCAGGGAAACAATCCGGAAGAAACAAGGTCATCGCGGCCACCAACATCCTGAAATAGCACTCCACCTGCATTAAAATAGGTGAGCCAGCTTCCATGGCCCAAAGGACTCCTGATGTCACACTTGATCGGGCGGCTGCCGGAATTATCGACCACATCCGTGATCGACATATTGCTGGTAGCGCTGCTCATTTACCAATTTCTGGCGCTGATCCGCGGTACGCGCGCGGTGCCAGTATTGGTCGGTGTGGCCGGCATTACCCTGGCGATATATCTCGCCCACGTGGCAGAGTTGCGCACCGTCAACTTCCTGGTGGGCACACTGCTTCCGTACGGGATCTTCGCGCTAATCGTGGTTTTTCAGAACGAAATTCGACATGCTCTGGCCAGGATCGGACGAAGGCTGACGTTTTCGCGGACGTCGGCTGGCATGCAGGAAGCCTATGACGACATCGTACTGGCCGCGAATCTTTTTTCGCAGAGCCAGACCGGTGCATTGATCGTGATCGAACGTGAGATTGGATTACGTACTTATATTGAGAGTGGCGTGCCGCTCGATGCCAATCTTTCCTACGATCTGCTGGCGACGATTTTTCGCCCGAGCGCGCCCTTGCATGACGGCGCAGTCATTGTGCAGAAAGATCGAATTGCCGCAGCGGCATGTTTCCTGCCACTATCGATGAACCCCGTGCTTTCAACGCAGTTGGGGACAAGGCATCGAGCGGGCATCGGCATCACCGAGGAAACGGATGCGATCGCGGTGATCGTGTCGGAAGAGACGGGCTACATCAGCCTGGCGGTCGCGGGAAACATCGAGCGCGACATCAGCGTGGACTATTTGCGCGAGCGACTGAGTGAGTTGTTACGGCGTTATGTTCCTCCTTCCGCGCTGCCGACGATGACCCCCGAGGAAGAAGGGCAGTCGTCGAAGGTGAAGCAGACCGGTGAAGAGCCATTGAGGGGAGACTAGCAATGGACTTTTTTCGTCGGCATGTGGTCAACAACCTGGGCCTGAAGATACTTTCATTGCTGATTGCAGTGCTGCTGTGGATGGCGATTGCCGTGGAACCGAAGCCGGAGGTCGCGATAACGGTTCCAATCGAATTTCACAATAGCCCTGACAATCTCGAGATCAGTTCAGAGACGATTCCGCAGGTGCAGGTGCTGGTGAAGGGCCCTTCAGGAGTGGTTCATTCGCTGGGAACAGCGGAGGTTCACGCCATGATCGATCTGGCGAGTGCGACTCCGGGTGAGCACACTTACGATCTTTCTCCGGCAAGGGTGCGAGTTCCACGCGACGTGGAGGTCTTGCAGGCGATCCCGAGCCAGTTCCGCATCAGCTTCGACTACCGTGCGACCAAGAAAGTGGATGTGCGTCCGCGGGTGATTGGAGCGACCGCTCCTGGCTTTCGTATGCAGGACGTGAAGGTGGATCCCTCGTCGGTAACGCTGGTGGGGCCACAGAAGAGGGTGGATGCAATCGAATCGGTTATCACTGATCCTGTGGATGCTTCCGGCGTGATGGGGCGAGCCACTTTTAACACCCACGTCTACGTGTCGGACCCACTTGTACGCCTGCTGAATCCCTCGGTGGTACACGTGACGGTGGTTACAGACAGCCATTCCCGCGAGTCTAAGTAGGGTATTTCCCAAGACGTTACTCCGGTACTTTCAACGCCATTTCTTGCCACCAACTCCGCGATACAATCAGCTTTCAAATTCCGGTTGGGGTTAGATTTTCCATGGCAAGAATGCTGTTTGGTACGGACGGAATTCGCGGAGTGGCAGGGGATCCGCCGCTGGACCACACGACCGTGTACGCGGTGGGAGTGGCGCTAGGACGTTATCTGGCGACATCGCCCAAGAACCCCAGCGTGGTGATCGGACAAGATACGCGCGAGAGCAGCGCATGGATTTGCGATTCGATTACCGCAGGATTGGAACTGGCAGGGGTAAAGGTGCGTCATGCTGGAGTGATTACAACTCCGGCCGTGGCCTACCTGGCAAGGCAGGCGTTCGATGCCGGCATTGTGATCTCGGCTTCGCACAATCCGTGGACCGACAACGGCATCAAGGTGTTCGGCCATGACGGCTACAAGCTGTCAGACGAGACGGAAGAGCAGATCGAGACCGTGATCTTCGATCTGTTGCACGGGCGAGCTGCGGGATTTGATCCGAAGAATATTCCGGCGCAGAAGAGCAGTAGCGCTTCATTGGGGACCGATCCGGAGTTGTTGAAGCAGTATGTGGCGTGGCTGGCTTCGCAGGTGGCGGGAACGAAGCTCTCGCACCTGAATGTGCTGGTGGATTGTGCAAATGGCGCGTCAACGCCGGTTGCGCATGAAGTTTTCCGCGCCTGCGGATTGCGATCGACATTCATGCATGACCAACCGACCGGAAAGAACATTAACGAGCAATGTGGTGCGCTACATCCGGAAGTTGTAGCCCATGAAATCGCAAAAAATGGCGAGAAGTACGACCTGGGCATCACGTTCGATGGCGACGCGGATCGCGCATTGTTTTCAGATAAGAATGGCAAAGTCGTCAACGGCGATGCGGTGCTTCTGATGACTGCGCGTGACATGAAGCCGCGGGGAACACTGAAAGCCGACACCGTGGTAGCGACAACGATGTCGAACATGGGCCTTGAGATCGCATTGCGAAACTCTGGTATCCGCATGCTGCGTGCTCCGGTCGGAGACAAATACGTGCTGGAAGAGATGAACAAGACTGGTTCGACGCTAGGCGGAGAGCAGTCAGGGCACATCATCTTCCGCGATGGGGACTCGACGACAGGTGACGGTATCCTCACGGCACTGCGCGTGGTGGAAGCGATGACCCATGCCGGCAAGCCACTGCACGAACTGGTGGCTGACCTGAAAGTGTTTCCGCAAAACATAAAGAATGTGCGCGTGAAAGAGAAAAAGCCGCTGGAGTCATTCCCTGAGGTGGTTGCGGCGATGAAACAGGGAGAAAGCGATCTGAGCGGGAACGGACGGATCGTCGTGCGGTATTCCGGTACGGAAGCTTTGGCGCGTGTAATGGTGGAAGCCGACGAAGAAGAAAAGATGAAGCGAATTACGGAGTCGATTGCGGGAGCAATTCAGAAGGCCATCGGCGTCTGAGGCCGCAATCTGGTCAGAAAAGGCCAAGCCCGTTTGCCGCGTGAGGAGGTGAAATGCGACGGTGGCGATGGCTGCTTTTACTTCCGTTGTTGCTTTTGCTGTATCCGCCTGTTTGGCAGCTGTTCTCGGCCTTCGTGATTGGTCCACTGTACGTACTTGCTTCGCTGTTGATCCTCATTTCGATAGCGGCCCTGTTGTTCTGGTATGTTTTCCGGATTTGCCTGAAGGGGCTCTGGCGTCAACGACGCCTGCGCTTGATTCGGTTCTACCGGGAAAGTCGCCGCATCAATCCTTCCTGACGTAAAACGGCACATTGGCGGTGGCTACGTTGCCGTGTCCATCCCGAACTTCGACAAAGAGGCGATAGGGCCCGGGCTTCTGCGGCGTGCGAAACGTGATCTGCGATCCGCCCTGTCTTAGGATTGCGCCCTGGACTACAGGCGGGACGGCTTCGGCATCGCCACCTTCACGCGGATCGCTGGTTTCTTCGCGAAGCTGCCAGGCGTAGGTGAGCTTGTCATGGTCGGGGTCAGTCGCCTTCACGGCGGCCGCAAATACCTGCCCAGGCGCCACTTCTTTTTCGGCTGCTGCAGTGCGGATTGGTGAGATATCGGGCGCGCGATTTGCCGGCCAACGGCCTGTCCATTCATTGCTGATCACGTCGGCAGCCGCCGTTTTGTCGACGGCATCAAGCGTGTTCAAGTCCGGCAAAAGCATGTTGAACCAGGTGTGGGTGCGCTCCTGCTTCCATCCCCAGAGGAAGGCGTAGCTGCCAAGGCATTTCCTGCCGGCGTCGCGGATTGAGTGTTCGTAACTTTGGCGGTAGGTGGCAGCCTTTTCGGTGCTGGTCTGTTCGAGTGGTGCACCCCAGCTGGTTTTGGCTCGTTCCCACCAACCAAGCGGACCGAACTCAGTCACCATGTAAGGGCGATCGAGCTTGGTGGCGTTCACGTCTTCTAATAGCGTCGCCATTCCGCCATAGGAATTAATGCCGAGGATGTCGACGTCAGGACAGTACTTCATGAAGTTGATCAACTTGATGTTGTCCTGGCCGGCGCCGGCGATGACTGTCATGGTGGGATGATTCGGGTCGCGGCGGTGGATCTCGCGAGCAATATCGTTCACAGCCTTCCAGATCGCAGGGTCGGTGCCGTCGGCTTCCATCTCATTGCCGATTCCCCACACGAGAATCGCTGGCTCATTCTTGTATTTCTCGACGGCGGCGATGGCGCGATCGTACTGGGCTTTTACGGATGTCGCATCCGCATAGTTGAACCCGTGGCGAGGAGCCTCCATGGCGAGGCCTGCGGCGATGGTGATGCCGAGATCATTCGCCTCCTTAAGAAGGCTTGTTGTTTCAAACTCGTGAACACTCCAGGTGCGGACCGAGTTGCCCCCAAGCTTCTTCAGCAAGTCGAGATGCCCGTGTCCTGCAGCACCATTCACGTAATAGGGCTTGCCGCCGCGAAGTAATTGCCAGCCCTCGCCGGCCCTTTGAACTTTCACGGGAACTGCGGCTGAGAAAGAGTAAGTACCCAAAGCGAACAAGAGGATCAGACAAGCAAGAAGGCGTGGTCGCATTCGAGTATTCTGCCACGCACGTTAGACTGGGGTCTGTGCAGCAGATCACGATCAAGCCGTACGATCGCGTGTTCATTCTGACCGGCGCGGGAGTAAGTGCCGAGAGTGGCATTCCTACTTTCCGCGATGCGAAGGGACTCTGGCGCGGATACCGGTTTGCAGAAGTGGCATCTCCGCAGGCGTGGGCGGCTGATCCTCAAGTCGTTTGGGATTTCTATTCTATGCGCCGAAGTGTAGCCGCAAAGGCAACGCCGAATCCGGCTCACAAGGCTTTAGCCGATCTTGAGCGAAAGCTTGGCGATCGCTTCCTGCTAGTCACGCAGAACGTGGACAATCTGCATGAGCAGGCTGGATCCACAAGAGTGGCCTACATACACGGAGAGCTTTTCAAGAGCCGATGCGAGCGTTGCACGCGAGAACCATTCCGGGATGAACGACTTTACGAGCAGCCGACCGAGATTCCGCGGTGCGAGTGCGGTGGTCGCATTCGTCCGCACATCTGCTGGTTCGGTGAGATACCTTTCGAGATGGACCGCATTTATTTCGAGCTAGAGCGGGCGACCATGTTTGTGTGCGTGGGCAGTTCGGGAGTGGTATATCCGGCAGCAGGGTTCGTGCAGTCCGTACGCAAAAACGCGAGAACGTACTACGTAGGGCCGGAAGCCCCGGAGAATGTGCACATCTTTGACGAGGTGATTGCCGGCAAAGCGGGAGAGGTGTTGCCGGGCCTATTTAAAACGGAATGAAGAGAGCTGCCGTTGCAGGCAGCCCTCTCGTGCTTAGCGAAGCCATCTTAGCAAATCGAGTTTGAGCGAGCCGAGTGCGGTTCCGAGTGGACGAAGAGTGTCCGGACGTCCGATGCTCATGGTGACGTGATCGCCGGCTGCCATTCCGCCGAGCATCTGGAAGATCACATTGTTGCCTAGACGATCAAACGCTGCGCCGATTGCCATCGGCCGTCCAACCAGATCGCCGAACGGGCCGAAATTGGTTGGATTCGCGATGATCGGATGCGCTACACCTTTGCCGATCAGCAGCAGGTCGTAGTCGAGTTCCAGCAGAATTGATTCCCCACGGATAGTACTGCGGGTTTTTCGCTAGTCTGATGTCATTGATCTCAACATAGAAAAGCGAAATGGTCGGTCCGCCCTGGGAGATTGGCAACGGGGTAGGTGGAATTGCCAAGGGCAGCTCTGCCACTGCAGGCCACGCAAAAACGTGTACCTCAAGCAGATCGCGCCTCAGTTTGCCACCGTTGATAGAGGAAGGTGACTTGTATCGGACTCTTCCTTCCAGCCCCGGAGGAAGTGTCGGCAAACTCGTGGCCAGGATCCCGTTCAGGATCCCCTCTGCCAGCATATCGACAGAGATGAGAGGAAATGGCACTGCGGCAGCAGGAACATCCGCCAACGCTGATCCAGCTGCTACGGCACCTGCGGTTTTCAGGAAATTACGACGATTGAATGAATCCATGCAGCCTCCTGAGGGTTTGCTATGAGAGCCCATGGGATGTCAGCGGGAAGGATGTCACGTCGGCGGCGTTAGTTGAATATCAGGAAGACAAAGATCCGAGGGTATATCCCGAATCGGGAGGCAGGCAGGCTAAGAGAGTACGACTACTCTTGATCGCGCCAGTTTCGGCCGACACCAATTTCCACGACCAGCGGCACGCGCAATGGATGTACTTGCTCCATGCGTTCCCGCACCAGAGCTTTCATCTCATTGACCTCATCTTCGGGAACTTCGAAGACGAGTTCGTCGTGGACCTGAAGCGTCATGCGCGATTTCAACTTGCGTTCGTGTAGATCTGAATCGAGGCGGATCATGGCCAGCTTGATGAGGTCTGCGGCGGTTCCCTGAAGAGGCGTGTTCATGGCGGTGCGCTCGGCGAAGCCGCGGAGGTTTGGGTTGCGCGAATCGATGTCGGGCAGCGGACGCACACGACCGAACATGGTCGTAACCTTTTTGTCGCGATGCGCCTGCTCCACAATCTGGTCGAGCCACTTGCGCACGCCGGTGTACTTCGCGAAATACGCTTCGATGAACTGCCGGGCTTCCTTCTGTTCGATGCCGAGTACCTGGGCGAGACCAAAGGGCGTTTGTCCGTAGACGATACCGAAGTTCACAGCCTTGGCACGGCGACGATGCTCGGCGTTGATCAGCATAGGGGGCACGCCAAACACTTGCGCGGCAGTGAGTGTGTGGATATCTTCGCCGCGACCGAATGCCTCGACCAGCAGCGGATCTTCCGAGAAATGCGCCAGCAGTCGTAGCTCGATCTGAGAGTAGTCGGCCGAGAGAATCACGTGGCCGGGTTCGGCTATGAACGCCGCGCGAATCTCGCGGCCCAGTTCAGTGCGAATCGGAATGTTCTGCAGGTTTGGATTCTTCGATGACAGGCGTCCCGTTGCCGTGTTCGTCTGGTCAAAGGTGGTGTGCAGCCGCTTCGTGCAGGAGTTTAGCAGCGTGGGAAGGGCGTCGACATAGGTTGATTTCAGCTTCGTCAGTTGCCGGTATTCAAGCACGAGACGCGGAACGTCGTGCGTCAGGGCGAGTTCCTGGAGGACGTCTACGGCGGTCGAGATCGTTTTGCCTTTGCCATATTTCACCGGTTTGGGCAGGTTCATCTTGTTAAAGAGAACGTCGCCGAGTTGCTTCGGTGAATTGATGTTGAACTCCAATCCAGCGAGTTCGTAAACCTGCTTGGCGACTGCGCTGGCATCCGTATCCAGGCGCTTTGACATCTTCGCCAGAACGTCGCAATCGATCTTTACGCCAGCCTCTTCCATGCGCGCCAGCACCGGCACGAGTGGAAGATCGATGCTGTCGTAGGTCTGGCGAAGATTATTGGTTTCGACTTCATCTCGAAGAAGCGAAGCCAGGCGCTGGGTGATGTCGGCTGATTCCGGAAGCGCGCCACTGAGCTTCAGATTGAAGCGGCGAAGCGCAACTTCGGGTAGCGTGTGACTCGAGTACGTCGGGTCAAGCAGGTAGGAGTAGAGAACGGTGTCGTCATCAACGCCTTGCAGTTCAATGCCGCGGTCGCGCATCGCGTGGAGTGCCGACTTGAAATCGTGAACGACTTTGGAAACCTTTGGATCGGCGAGTGCTTTCTTGAGCCGCTCACCGGCTGAACTGTCGAGCGCCACGCTGCTGGCGGTGTTCGGGGCAGCGGAAATGGCGACCATCTGAACCTTCGGAGATTCAACCGGTGCAGCGGCAAGAGTCAGTTGTCCCTGCGCTTCGTTCTCTTCCGGTTCGTCTTCCGGGGTGGCTGGCGCGGCGCTGATGGATTCAATCGCGAGTGCGAGCAGCCCATTTTTAGGCAGCGCTTTTAAGACTTTCTCTACGTCCGCTGCTGATTTCGCTTCCGTGTATTCGGTCTGGCTCTCGTCCACGCCCGAAACCAGATCCTTCAGGAGCGACGTCATTTCGAGTTCAGTAAACAGATCGCGAAGTGCGAGGTTGTCAGGTTCTCCCATGCGCATTGTTTCCGGGCGGAACTCGACGGGCACATTGCAATCGATTGTCACCATCTCGCGGCTGAAGAGGATGGTGTCGCGATTGTTCAGCAGCGACTCACGATAGGTCTTCTTCTCCACGTCAGCAGCATGATCGAGCAGGTTGTCGAGAGAGCCGAATTTCTGGATCAGGTCAACGGAACCTTTGTCGCCGATGCCGGGCGCGCCGGGTACGTTGTCGATGGAATCGCCCCGGAGGGCCATGATGTCGATCACGCGCTCGGGCGGAACGCCGAGGATCTCCTCGACTTTGCGGGAGTCGCAGATGAGGTTGTCCTTCGGCGGGTTGAGCACGCAGACGCGGTCGTTTACGAGCTGCAGCATGTCCTTGTCGCTGGAGACGACGTAGACTGGAAAACCGCTGTCCGCAGCCTTTTTGGCGAGTGTGCCGATGACATCGTCCGCTTCGAAGCCGGACATCTCAAGAATGGGAATGCGGTAAGCACCGAGAGCGCGACGGATGTACGGAACCTGTTGTGCGAGATCGGGGGGCATCTCCGATCGGTTCGCCTTGTAGCCCTTGTATTCGATCTCCTGAAACGTTTGCGTCTTCAGATCGAATTTCTTCACCGCCTTGACTTCGTCAGCCTTGGTGTCGCGAAAGGTGGGACCGGCGGTATCGAAGATGGCGGCAATGAATTCGGGATTAAAGTCGTCGCGCAGCTTGCGCAGCATGTTGATGAACACATAACTGGCGCTGGTCGGAACACCGGTCTTCGTGGACATGGAGCGCTGGCGAGCCATCGCGTGATAGGCACGAAAGATGAAGGAATAGGAGTCGATGAGGAAGACCCGACCCTTCTTCTGGGCATCGGCAGGAACTTTGGCTACGTAAGCGGGTGCCTGTGGCGCAGTTTCGGTGGCGACCGCAGCGTCGGACGGCGCGGATTTCTTCTTCGGGGGCAAGAGAAAATTCTAACAGGGGAAACGGGGAATCTGGATGGCGGAGCTACTCAGACTTTTTTACTGTGGCGATGATCTGGCCTTTCGCGACTTGCGCACGAATGTCACTGCCGGCCTGCACCTGGGCTGCGTTTTTCACGAGATTCCCGCCGGCATCGAAGACCAAAGCGTAGCCGCGCTCCAGGATGTTCGTCGGCGAGAGCGCCTGGAGTTGCGCAGTGAGATGGTTCAGGCGTGCACGTTTTGTTCCGAGGCCAGTGCGCATGGCAACTGTCATGGTTGCACTATAGGTATCGAGCTGCTTGTGAAAGTAGTTTAGACGAAGTCGCAGGTCGAGATGGCGGAGCCGGGTGGAAGCGACGTCGAGGCGGCGCAGGCGTGCCTGGATCATCTTGCGCTCAGCTTGAGCCAGGCGATACGTGAGGTCGTCTACGCGCTGCTCGCGTCGGCGTATTGCTTCGCGCATGCGCGCGAAGGCCCCGTGTTGAGCGAGTTCCGTGAGTTGCAATTTGAGTTGTTGGAGCTGATATCGCGCCGCCCGTGAGAGGCGCCGACGCAAGGTCTCGACTTGTTCTTCCAGCAGGCGCTTCGATTCAATGACCAGTTCGGCCGCTGCTGACGGCGTTGGCGCGCGCAGGTCGGCAACGAAGTCGGAGATGGTGAAATCTGTCTCATGGCCGACTGCTGAAATAACCGGGATTTCGGACGCTGCGATCGTGCGGGCCAAAACCTCGTCGTTGAAGGCCATCAGGTCTTCGAGCGAGCCACCGCCGCGCGCGAGAATGATGACGTCCGCATTCTTTGCTTTGTTGAAGTAGCGAATGCCGACTGAGACTTCGTTGGCTGCGGTTTCACCCTGTACCTGGGCGGGGAAGATCAGCACGCCAACGCTTTCGTGCCGACGTCGCAAGACGTTCAACATGTCCTGTAAGGCAGCGCCGCGGGGCGAGGTCACGATGCCAATCCGCTTAGGCAAACGCGGGATTGGCTTCTTGCGATCGCGATCGAATAGTCCTTCGGCTGCCAGTTTAGACTTCAGCTGTTCGAAGGCGATCTGGAGTGCGCCTGCGCCCTTGGGTTCGAGGTAGTCGGCGGAAAGCTGCAGTTCGCCGCGCTGGTCGTAAACCGTAACGCGTCCACGGGCGATGACTTGTAATCCGTTCTCCGGTTTGAATCGCAGAAGGCGAGCTTGAGTGCGCCACATTACGACGCGTAGTTGAGAAGCATCGTCCTTCAGCGTGAAATAAAGGTGTCCGGACTCGGCGGGCCGGTAGTTGGAGATTTCGCCTTCGACCCAAATGTCCACGTATTCGCGCTCGACCTGGGTACGAATGGCAGACACGAGATCGCGAACGCTGAAAATTCGCCGGGTCGGAGTAAAGAGAAAATCCAGCTGCTCGCCGAGGGACATTGAGCCAAGTTTAAACGAAGTGTTGCAATGATGGCGCGGGGGCTATCCAGAGAAGTACTCTCCGTTGCGGAGAAGGGAGAAGCTAAGGCCACGTTCGGTGGCCAACTTATGGATTTTTTCGCGCGGCTCGTTCTGGGGTTCATCCGCCAATTGAAATGTTCCAAAATGAATGCCGATGCTTTGCTCGGGAGCGAGAATCGTATGGGCCTCGATAGCCTGTTCGGGGGTCATATGGACAGGACCCATAAACCAGCGAGGCTCGTAAGCCCCGATCGGTAGGAGAGCAAGTCGAAAGTTTCCGAATCGTTCTTTGGCGGCAAGCAGGTGCGGCCCGAATCCAGTGTCGGCGGCAAAGTAGATGCGGCCAGCAGGCGTATCGATTACAAAGCTGGACCAGAGTGCTTTATCGCGATCGAAGAGGCTGCGGCTGGAGAAATGTTGCGCCGGCGTGCAGTGGACGGTTATCGCTTCGGAAATGCTGCGTGAATCCCACCAGTCCATTTCTTGGACGTTACGCATGCCGGCAGACTTCAGGTATTGTGCGTTCCCTAATGGCGTCAGGATTTGAGGTGCGTGATCCTGTCGAATTGCCCGCAGCGTGGGCAGGTCCATGTGATCGTAGTGGTTATGGCTTATAAGGATCACGTGAACAGGCGGAAGCTTGTCGAGAGGGAACCCGGGATCAGCGAAACGCTTCGGGCCGGCGAAGGAGAACGGACTTGCACGCTCTGACCAGATGGGGTCGGTGAGGATGTTCAGTCCAGCGGTTTGTATGAGCACGGTGGAGTGGTTGACGAATGTGACGCGCAGGCTGTCGCCCACTCTTTCCAGCACATTGGGATCCTAAGCTTAGAATTCCACGTGGACAAGTTGTCGCG
>JADMIO010921729.1_pt1 | contig 112482 bp, 109 predicted proteins | sample 8958161 | NCBI WGS metagenome assembly JADMIO01 (sample SAMN16585339, study PRJNA669376) | soil metagenome | isolation source: Crop rotation soil | place: USA: Cullars Rotation, Alabama | collected 2011
AACGAAAGGCCCAGTCTTTCGACTGAGCCTTTCGTTTTATTTGACCATGTTGGTATGATTTAAATTAATACGACTCACTATAGGGTCAGTGCGGCCGCGACTTCAAGTCACGTGAATTCCAAGCTTCGGATCCCACTGTGCTGGAAAGAGCGCCCGATGATCGCGGCAAAACGGCCCGCCGCGACGTCGAGGTCGATGCCGGTGACCGCGGCGACGGTGCCGCGTTCGCCGACATAGTCCTTGCCGAGGTCGCGGCACTGCAGCACGTCAGGTCCCGCCGCGCACGAGGTCGTAGGGATCGCGGCGGCTCGCTCGCCAGGCCGGATAGAGCGCCCCGAGCGCGCCGATCACGCAGGCGAGCGCGACCGCCGCCGCCGCCGCGGCAACGGTGTGCGGCAGGTCGAGCCAGACGAAAGGAACACCGACGTTTTCCAGGTAGTAGACCAGCGAGCGTTCGTAGAGCCGCATCACCAGGACGCCCAGCACGACGCCCAGCGCACCGCCGGCGCCGGTGGCGATCGCCGCCTCGACCAGGATCACGCCGACGATCTGGCCGCGCCGCGCGCCGATCGCCTTGAGCAGGCCGAGCTCGACCTGGCGCTCGGCGACGATCGCGGAGAACAGCACGCTCACCATCAGCGCCGTGCTGGCGAACATCAGGACCATCAATGCCAGGATGCCGTCGAGCAGGGCGGCGAGGCCCTGGCGGATGCCGCTCATGGTCGAATCGCCGGTCACGACCTTGACGCCCTTGAGGGTCGACAGGATCGCAAAGCGCGCCTGCAGCGGCGTGGCGCCCGGCGCCAGCTCGAGCAGGAACCCCGTCACCTTGCCGGACTGCAGGGCGGCCGGCGCCGCGCCATGCGATCCGATGGCGGGCGCCAATGCCTCGAGTGTGGCCGTCGTCATGAACACGCCGCGCTCGTGGGTGCCGACCCCGGTGCGCCCGAGCCGGCCATAGACGACGTGCGGCTTGCCGAAGATCAGGAGTTGCGAGCCGAGCGCGGCCTCGCGGCCGGCGCCGAGGATCACGTCGCCCGGCTGCAGGTCCCGATTGAGCTTTTCCACGAGCCACGGCCGGATCGTGAAGTCGAGCGCCGGATCGAAGCCGATCAGGTCGACCGTCTCGTGGTGGCTGCCGATGCCGGAATGCTCGACGCGGGCGACCTTCTGGGGCGCCGCCCGCTTGACGCTGGCCAGGCCGGCCCTGGCGAACAGGTCGGCGTCGAGCACCGGTTCGCCGGGCTCGACCACCAGCAGCGCCGCGGTGATGTTGGTGAGCGCGCCGTCCGGCACGACCATCATGTCGGCCCCGAGCCGGGTGAAGCCCACCGCCATGCTGCTGTCGATGCTGCGCATCAGGGTCGCGCCGGTGAAGACGACGCCGCTCGCGACCGCCACGGCGACGATCAGCAGGAGGCTGCGGGCCTTGCGCCGTCCCAGGTTCTGCAGTGCCAGGCTCGCCAGCAGCCAGCGCATGCCGGTTGCCTCACCGGGCATGGCTTCCGTCGTGCCTCAGAGGGTGCACGATCGGGTGTGCTTCATGTGCTCGAGCTTGGTGGGGATGATGACGCAATCGTGGTGGCCACCGTTGCTCGGCAGGATGCCGATCAAGGTGTCCGTCGCGGCGTCGATGACCGCGATCCCGCTCGACTGGCGCTGGAAGCCGCTGAACGGAGTGAGGACGTACTTGCCGTCGTAGGTGATGGCCGGAGTCTGCAGATCCGGCCCGATGCCCTGGATCTCCTTGATGATCGTCCAGGTCTTGGTGTCGACGACCATGATGCCGCTGAACGCCGGCGACGGATGGAGGATGGACAAATAGAGCTTGGAGCTGTCGAGCGAGAACACCATGTGGAACGGGTTCGGGTACTTGCCGCGCCACAACGGGTCCTCGACGTGGGCGACCTTCCGCCAGTTCCTCGGATCGGGATCGGTGCAGCTGAAGATCGAGCAGTTGTTCTCCCGAAGATTGTTCATCATCACCAGGAATCTGCCGTCGGGCGAGAAGCCGATCTCGTGGCCCGGCGAGTGGATCTTGTCGAAGACGACCCGCCACGTGTCCTTGTCGACCTGCTCGACCGGATACTGGTCCTGCGAGTCCTTGTTGAACTGCAGGAAGGCGACCGGATCGAAATTCCGCTCGGGATCGAGGATGCAGATGCCGCCGCACAGACGCACCACGGTCGCGGCCCATCGGCCTTCGGGGTGCCAGATCGTGCCGTCGGCGCCGGTCAGGCTGAGCGGCGCGTCGCCCGGCAATGAGCCTTCCTCGACGAAGAGCTCGCCCATCGGCACCATTTCCCAGTCGATCTTGTTGCCCTTGGTGCCCTTGTAGTCGTAGAGGCCGGTCCGCTGGTCGGGGTGGATCTTGCTGATGGTGAGGGTTCCGCCCTTGATCCAGGCGTCGCGCAGCTCGGGCACGTTCGGCGCCCAATCGAACCTGAGCGCGGCCTTCACCTTCGACGTCGTACGGTCGAAGCAGGCGGCGATATCCTTCTGGCCGTCGGTGACGAAATAGGACTGGGCGTCCTTCGGGTTGACGGTCACGTGCACGCCAAGGCCGAGCCCGGTGGTCTCCGAGACGTTCTCGACCAGCTGCATCTGCGTGCCGTCGTAGCGGACACGATAGATGTTGGTGCCGCCCGCCGGCTCGGTGATCGCCGTGGGAATGCCGTAGATCAGCGAATTCTTGCCGCCTTGCGTGCTGTTCACGAACTCGAAGCCGTGCGCCGGATCGGCGCTCGGGAAGGCGCACAGGTGATGGCTGATCGGGCAGAAGTCGCCGTAGTTCCAGTACCAGATCGAGCCCAGGACACGGTTCGAATTGAGATCGATGGCGTAGGTGCCGCCGCCCATCTTGGTCGGCAGCAGGGCGATCCAGTTGCCGAGGCTCTGCCCGCGCACGTCGGCCCGGCTGTCCACGACCTCGCGAACGATGCTGTGCCGCTGGGCCTCGGTGTAGTTCGCGCCGGCGTGACGGACACCCTGGTCCGAGACCGATCCGCTGCCGAGCATGTTGTAGCCCAGCACCGCCGCCTCGCCGACCACGGCCGTGCCGGCGGCCGCCCCGATGATCGTCCGCCGGCTGAAGCCGCGGCGCTTGTCGGCGACGGGCGCCACCTGTCGTCTGGCATCGGCCTGCTGCTTCTCGGCGAGGTAGGTCTTGAAGTCCTCGCGATCCTTTTCCGCGACCTGCTCGCGCCGCTTGACGAATGTATCGACTGAATCCGCACGCGCGGGAAGCCTGGCTTCCGCCACCATCTTGACGCCGGGGGCGTCACGCGATGTCCGCTTGGTCTTCGACTTCTTTCGCTTCGCCATTGGCCGCGCTCCCCCGTCGATGTTCGGGCGCGGATATTAGGAGCGACTCGCGCGCATGAACATAGGAGATCGTTCACGCCACGGTGGACCGCTCGGCCGCATTGGTGTTCAACTCCGCCGATGGACTACGCCATCGTGATCAGCGCAGTCGTGCTCGGCCTCTCCGTGTTGGCCACGGCCGCCAAGTTCCTGGACTGGTTCTTCCACTCCGATCCCAAGACGATGGTCCGCACCATCCGCTGGATGATGCTGCTGTTTTTGATTGCCGGAATTCCGCTGCTCGTCGCCATGATCTCGCGCGAGCAATGGGCAGGTGCGATGCTGCTCGGCGCTTGCATGGTCGTTGTTGGCGCGTTCCTGAACTGGCGCACCGTGCTGACGCCGATGCGTTCGCTGTCGAACCTTTTCCGCCGCCGACCCGCGCCGTTCGAGATGCCGCCGGTCGCGCCCGCCGATTGGGAGGTCGACCCGCGGGATGTGCAGCGCGCCGCCGCGCTGCTCGACGCCTACGTGAAGCGGACCGGCGCTGTCGTCGCGCTGCCGTCGCGCGGGCCTGACGAGCACAGCGTCGAGGGCGCCGCAATGGCCGTTCAGGAGGCGCTCGCCGTGCTCGGCTTGCCGGCCGGCGTCGACCTCGCCGCGGTGCATGCCGCGCACCGTCGCCTCATGCGGGGCGTCGATCCCGACGATGGCGGCTCACCCTATCTTGCGGAGAGGATCGATCTGGCACGCGATGTCCTGGTCGGCGTCTTGCGTCACGGCGCCGGACCGGCCGCCGTCGAATCGCTGGAGCGCAAGCGGCTGACCAAGGGATAGATCCGGCGCATGACGTCCTACGACCGGAACAACGTGTTCGCCCGCATCCTGCGCGGCGAGCTGCCCTGCAAGAAGGTCTACGAGGACGAGTTCGCGCTCGCCTTCCACGACATCCATCCGCTGGCGCCGGTGCACGTGCTGGTGATTCCCAAGGGCGAATACGTTTCGAGCGCCGATTTCTGCGCCGAAGCGCCGGCCGCGCTGGTCGCCGGCTTCTGGCGCGCCGTGGCGACCGTGGCGCGCGAGCTCGGACTGGAGGATGACGGCTATCGTCTGGTCGCCAATCATGGACCCAACGGTGGCCAGCTGGTGTTTCATTTCCACGTCCATGTCTTCGGCGGCCGCCAGATGAGCCATCGCACGGGCAGCATGCCGAGGCCGGGCGACAAGGCGTGAAGCGGCGCAGCGCGCTGGCGGTGACCGCCACGCTGCTGGCGCCGGCGGCCTGGGCCCAACCGAAAGCGAAGTACCCGCACGGCACCAAGCAGCGCCAGGTGCGCTTCGCCGGCAGCGACGGCGCGGAGCTGGCCGGCACCCTGCTGCTGCCCATGATCAGCGAGATCCAGTACGTGCCGGGCGTCGTGCTGGTCGCCGGCAGCGGCCCGACCGACCGCGACGGCAACAACCCCCTGGCGCCCGTGCCCATCGACCTCCTGAAGCAAATCGCCGAGCTGCTGGCCGGCGTCGGCATTGCGTCGCTGCGCTACGACAAGCGCGGCATCGGCGCCTCGACGCGTCCCTCCGATTCGGTGCGGGCGCAGGAGATGTTTTTCACCTGGGACAATTTCGTCGGCGACGTCCAAGCCGCCCATGCCGAGCTGCTGCGGCACAACGAGATCAAATCCTACGCCACCGCGCTCCTCGGCCACAGTGAGGGCGCCCTGCTGTCGCTCGCCGCCACCGCGGCGATGGGCAGGCGCGCACCCTACGGCCTGGTGCTGGCGAGTGCGCCCGGCCGGCCGCTGCGCGCGATCCTGCACGGCCAGATCGAACGCAGCGGCCCCCGCTTCGTGCCCGTTGCCGAACGCGTGATGTCGGCGATTCTCGACACCGGGCACGTCCCGACGGACACACCCCGCGAGCTGACGTTGATCTTTCCGCCCAATGGCGGACCTTTCCTGAAGGGCGCCCTGACGTTCGATCCGGCAAAGGCGGTGGCCGGCATCGATACGCCGTGCCTGATGCTGCACGGCACGGCAGACGTACAGGTCGTGCCGATGCGCGACATCCAGCCCCTCATCGATGCACTGGCGGCGCGCGACAGGCCTGGAGAAGTGCTGGTCGCGCCGATGGTGAGCCACAATCTCAAGGCGGTCGCGGCGCTCGACGAGCTCGGTTTCGCCGGACCGATCGCGCCCGCGGTCGCAGCCAAGCTGTCGGGCTGGCTGAAGCACCTGCTCGGCGCTTGATCGGGTCTGCGGACCGGTCGATCATCGCTGCACGTGTTCAAGGGAGGCAATGCCATGACGGTCGCTGTTCGGCCGCTCACGTCGGCGGTCGGCGTGGAAATCCACGGTGTCGACCTGCGTCGGCTGAGCGACGCCGAGTTCGCCGACGTCGAGCGGGCCTGGCACCAGCATTCGGTAATCCTGCTGCGCGGCCAGGAGCTCAGCGACGACGATCTGCTGGCCTTCAGCCGGCGCTTCGGCGAGCTCGACCCGCCGCCCAACCAGGAGCGCGGCCGCATCAGCCCGCCGGGCTATCCCGAGGTCTATGTCGTCTCCAACGTGCTCGACAAGAAGGGCGATCCGATCGGCGCGCTCGGCGCCGGCGAGGCCGTCTGGCACACCGACATGAGCTATCTCGACATGCCGCCCGATGCCTCGATGCTCTACGCGCTCGAGATCCCGCCGAGCGGCGGCAATACCTGGTTCTGCGGCATGCAGGCGGCGTGCGATGCCCTGCCGGCCGACCTGCGGCAGCGCCTCGGCGATCGCCGCGTGAAGCATGACGGCACCTATAATTCGGGCGGCTACCTGCGCAAGGGCGTGACGCCGACCGACGATCCGCTGAAGGCGCCCGGGGCGTGGCATCCGGCGATCCTGAAGCATCCGGCCAACGGGCGGCCGACGCTTTATCTCGGCCGGCGCCGCAATTCCTACATCGAGGGTCTGTCACCCGAGGAGTCCGCCGCGTTGCTCGAAGCGCTGTGGGCGCATTGCACGCAGCCGCAGTTCCTGTACGAGCATGCCTGGCGGCTGGGCGATCTGGTGATGTGGGACAACCGCTCGACCATGCATCGCCGCGATCCGTTCGACGGCAAGGCGCGGCGCATCATGCATCGCACCCAGATCAAGGGCAGCGGCAAGCCCATCGCCTTCGCCGCCTAGCCAGGAAACCGTCATGCGACGCCAGAAGAAGTTCTATGCCTGGGGCTATGCCGACGAGGATCTCGCGCCCGACGAGATCAAGCCCTGGGAGCAGGAGATCGCCGAGCGCTATGGCCTGAAGGGTTTCGACGTCACGCCGGCGCCCAAGCCGGAGGAGATCGGCCTGCGCAAGCCGCGCATCGACGTGCCCACGGCGCTGCAGTCGATGGTCCGTAACGACCACCTGACGCGGCTGGAACATTCCTACGGCAAGGCGGGCTTCGATGCGTGGCGCATGTTCATGCGCTCGGTGCCCAATCCGCCCGACGCGGTCGCGTTCCCGGAGACCGAGCAGGACGTCGTGCGCGTGCTCGAATGGTGCGACCGGATCGGCGCCACGGCGATCCCGTACGGCGGCGGCTCGTCGGTCGTGAAGGGCATCGAGCCGCAGGAATCGTTCGACAAGGTGGTGACGATTTCGACGCGCCACATGGACAGGATCCTGGAAGTCGACGATGTCAGCGAGGCGGCGCGCATCCAGGGCGGCATCTATGGACCGGCGATCGAGGACGCGCTGCGCAAGACGCCGCTCACCATGCGGCATTACATGCAGGCCTATCGCTGTTCGACCCTGGGCGGCTGGATCGCCACGCGCTCGGGCGGCCACTACGCCACGCTCTACACCCATATCGACGACTTCGTCGAAAGCACGCGCGTGGTCACGCCGGCCGGCACCCTGGAGACGCGCCGCCTGCCCGGCTCCGGCGCCGGTCCGAGCCCCGATCGTCTGTTCATCGGTTCCGAGGGCATCCTCGGCATCATCACCGAGGCCTGGGTGCGTTTGCGCCGGAAGCCGACCTTCCGCGCCTCGGCGAGCGTGCGCTTCAAGACCTTCTACGACGGCGCCGACGCGGTGCGCGGCATCACCCAGGCCGGCCTTTATCCCGCCAACTGCCGCCTGCTCGAGGCGCGCGAGGCGCTGCCGGGCATCCCGTGGAGCAGCGAGGAAGCCGTGCTCGTCCTCGCCTTCGAATCGGCCGACCATCCGCTCGATGCCTGGATGAAGCGCGCGCTCGAGATCTGCGCCGACCATGGCGGCGTCGCCGACCGGTCCGATCCCGACGACGAGAATGCCCATCGATCGGGTGCGGCCGGCGCCTGGCGCAACCGCTTCATCCGCGCCCCGCACTACAGCGAGCACGCGGTGGCGCGCGGCATCCTCAGCTCGACCTTCGAGACGTCGATGACCTGGGAGCGCATGCGCGACTTCCATCAGAAGATAACGAAGATCACCCGCGACACCATCAAGCGCGTGACCGGCCGCGACGGCACCGTCACCTGCCGCTTCACCCACGTCTATCCCGACGGCCCGTGCCTCTACTTCACCTTCGGCGGCATCGTCGACAAGGCCAGGGGACTCGAGCAGTTCATGGAAGTCCTCTCGACCTGCACCGCCGCCACGGTCGAGCATGGCGGCACGACCACCCATCACCATGCCGTCGGCCGCTTCCACCGGCCGTTCTACGACAAGCAGCGGCCCGAGCTGTTCGCAAAAGCGCTGCGCGGCGCCAAGCGCGAGCTCGATCCCAAGGGATTGATGAATCCCGGTGTGCTGATCGATCCGTAAGCCTAATCTCCGCCCATGAAGTGTGACCGCGTCTGGCGCGGCGCGCGGCTCGCCACCATGGCGGCCGCGCAGCCGGGCCTGGGGATCGTCGAAGACGGCCTGATCGCTGCACGAGATGGCCGCATCGTCTATGCCGGCGCCGCGGCCGATGCGCCGGCCTTCGATGCCGGCGAAACCATCGACTGCGAGGGCCGCTGGATCACGCCCGGCCTGGTCGATTGTCACACCCATATCGTCTACGGCGGCAACCGCGCCCGCGAGTTCGAGCTCCGGCTGGCCGGCGCCACCTACGACGAGATCTCGCGCGCGGGCGGCGGCATCGTCTCGACCATGCGGGCCACCCGCGCCGAGAGCGAGGACCAGCTGCTCGCCGCTGCGGCGAAGCGGGTCGAGACCTTGATGCGCGATGGCGTCACGACCCTGGAGATCAAATCGGGCTACGGCCTCGACCTCGACAGCGAGATGAAGTCGCTGCGCGTTGCCCGGCGCCTGGGCGAGGTGCTGCCGCTCTCCGTCGTCACCACCTTCCTCGGCGCGCATGCCCTGCCGCCCGAGGCTCAGGGCGACAAGGACGCCTACATCGCCGAGGTCTGCGAGAAACAGATGCCGGCCGTCGCCCAGGCCCGACTTGCCGATGCGGTCGACGCGTTCTGCGAATCGATCGCCTTCTCGCCGGCGCAAACCGCCCGCGTGTTCGAGACGGCGAAGCGGCTTGGCCTGCCGGTCAAGCTGCACGCCGAGCAGCTCACCACGCTGGGCGGCGCCGAGCTGGCCGCGAAATTCGGCGCGCTGTCCGCCGACCATCTCGAGCATGCCGACGAGAAGGGCATTGCGGCGCTGGCCGGGGCCGGCACCGTGGCCGTCCTGCTGCCGGGCGCCTTCTATTTCCTGCGCGAGACGCAGAAGCCGCCGGTCGAGCTGCTGCGCAAGCATGGCGTGCCGATCGCCATATCGAGCGATTCCAATCCCGGCACCTCGCCGCTGACCTCGCTGCTGCTGACCATGAACATGGCCGCGACCTTCTTCCGGCTGACGGTCGACGAATGCCTGCTCGGTGTGACGCGCCAGGCCGCCCGCGCTCTCGGCCGGCTCGATCGGGTGGGCACGCTCGAAGCCGGCAAGTCGTGCGACCTGGCGATCTGGGATGTCGAGCGGCCGGCCGAGCTGGTGTACCGCATCGGCTTCACGCCGCTGCATAGACGAATCTGGAAGGGCCGATGAAACCCGGTGCAATGACCCTGCGCGAATGGCGCGACATCTATCGCGGCGGCGCGGCGGCGCTCGATCCCGCCTGCCTGCCGGCGATCGAGCGGTCGGCGGCCGCCGTGTCGGCGATCGTCGCCAGGGGCGAGCCGGTCTACGGCATCAATACCGGCTTCGGCAAACTCGCCAACGTCCACATCCCGCCGGACGATCTCGCGACGCTCCAGCGCAACATCGTGCTGTCGCACTCGGCCGGCGCCGGCCCGCCCATGCCGGTCGCCGTCGCCCGCCTGATGATGGCGCTCAAGCTGGCCAGCCTCGCCCAGGGCGCGTCGGGCGTGCGGCTCGAGACGATCCGGCTGATCGAAGCGATGCTCGCCAGCGGCCTGACGCCGGTCGTGCCCTGCCAGGGTTCGGTCGGCGCGTCGGGCGACCTCGCGCCGCTCGCCCACATGTCGGCGGCGATGATCGGTGTCGGCGAGATGATCGTCGACGGCACGACCGTGCCGGCGGAGAAGGCGCTGGCCGATGCCGGACTGAGACCGCTGTCGCTTGGGGCCAAGGAAGGACTGGCCCTGCTGAACGGCACGCAGTTCTCCACCGCCTACGCGCTGGCGGCATTCTTCGAAACCGAGACCCTCTTCCAGTCGGCACTGGTCACCGGCGCCTTGTCGACCGACGCCGCGCGCGGCTCGGATGCGCCGTTCGATCCGCGCATCCATGCGCTGCGCCGCCATCGCGGGCAGATCGAGACAGCCGACGCCCTGCGCGCCCTCATGAAGGGCTCGGCGATCCGGGCGTCGCATCTGGTGGGCGATGAGCGGGTGCAGGATCCGTACTGTCTGCGCTGCCAGCCCCAGGTCATGGGCGCGGCGCTCGACATCCTGCGGCATGTGGCGGCGACCCTGGAGACCGAGGCCAACGGCGTCACCGACAATCCGTTGATCTTTTCCGACACGCAGGAGGCCTTGTCCGGCGGCAACTTCCACGCCGAACCTGTCGCCTTCGCGGCCGACACGATGGCGCTGGCGATCTGCGAGATCGGCTCACTGGCCGAGCGGCGCATCGCCATGCTGGTCGATCCGGCGCTGTCGGGCATGCCGGCGTTCCTGACGCCCCGGCCCGGCCTCAATTCCGGATTCATGATCCCGCAGGTCACCGCGGCCGCCCTTGTCTCGGAGAACAAGCAGCGCGCCCATCCCGCCAGCGTCGATTCGATCCCGACCTCGGCCAACCAGGAAGACCATGTCTCGATGGCCGCGCACGGCGCGCGACGGCTGATGGACATGGCCGACAATGCCGGCACGGTGATCGGCATCGAGTTGCTGGCCGCCGCGCAGGGCTGCGACTTCCATGCGCCGCTGAGGTCGAGCGATGCCCTCGAGGCCGTCCGTTCGCTGCTGCGCCTCGAGGTGCCGCATCTCGACCACGACCGCAGCCTCTATCCTGACCAGCAGACGGCGACCCGACTGGTCCGCAGTGGTGCCGTGGTGGACGCGGCCGGCCACGCACACTTGCCTTCGCTCACGAGGACCGCATGACCCGCATCGACAACACCCGGCAGATCCGCGCGCCGCACGGCACGACGCTGACGGCCAAGAGCTGGCTGACCGAAGCGCCGCTGCGCATGCTGATGAACAATCTCGACCCCGACGTCGCCGAGAAGCCGGGCGAGCTGGTGGTCTATGGCGGCATGGGCCGCGCGGCGCGCGATTGGCAGAGCTACGACCGCATCGTTGCCTCGCTGCGCGGGCTCGAGGCCGACCAGACCCTGCTGGTGCAGTCGGGCAAGCCGGTCGGCATCTTTCGCACCCATGCCGACGCGCCGCGCGTGCTGATCGCCAACTCCAACCTGGTGCCGCACTGGGCGACCTGGGAGCACTTCAACGAGCTCGACCGCAAGGGCCTGATGATGTTCGGCCAGATGACCGCGGGTTCGTGGATCTATATCGGCAGCCAGGGCATCGTGCAGGGCACCTACGAGACCTTCGTCGAGATGGGCCGCCAGCATTACGGCGGCTCGCTCGCCGGCCGCTGGATCCTGACCGCGGGCCTGGGCGGCATGGGCGGTGCGCAGCCGCTGGCCGCGACCATGGCCGGCGCGTCGTGCCTCGCCATCGAATGCCGCCCCTCGAGCATCGAGTTCCGCCTGCGCACCGGCTATCTCGACCGACAGGCCAAGGATCTCGACGAGGCGCTGGCGATCATCCGGCAGTCGACCGCCGAGAAGAAGCCGGTCTCCGTCGGCCTGTTGGGCAATGCCGCCGAGGTGCTGCCCGAGCTGCTGCGGCGAGGTGTGCGACCGGATTGCCTGACCGACCAGACGTCGGCCCACGATCCGGGCAACGGCTACCTGCCGGCCGGCTGGAGCCTCGGCGATTGGGAAGACCGGCGCGCCAGGGATCCGGCCGGCGTCGCTCGGGAAGCCAGGAAGTCGATGGCGGCGCATGTCCGCGCCATGCTGGAGTTCCACAAGCTCGGCGTGCCGACGGTCGATTACGGCAACAACATCCGCCAGATGGCGCTCGAGGAAGGCGTGGCCGACGCCTTTTCCTTCCCGGGCTTCGTGCCGGCCTATGTGCGGCCGCTGTTCTGCCGCGGCATCGGGCCGTTCCGCTGGGCCGCCTTGTCGGGCGACCCGGAGGACATCTATCGCACCGACGAGAAGGTCAAGGAGCTGCTGCCCGACAACAAGCACCTGCACAACTGGCTCGACATGGCGCGCAAGCGCATCAAGTTCCAGGGCCTGCCGGCGCGCATCTGCTGGATCGGCCTCGGCGACCGCGACCGGGTCGGCCTCGCCTTCAACGAGATGGTGGCCAGGGGCGAGCTCAGGGCGCCGATCGTGATCGGGCGCGACCATCTCGACTCAGGGTCGGTCGCCAGCCCCAACCGCGAGACCGAGGCGATGAGGGACGGCTCGGACGCGATCTCCGACTGGGCGATGCTGAACGCGCTGCTGAACTGCGCCTCGGGCGCCACCTGGGTGTCGCTGCATCACGGCGGCGGCGTCGGCATCGGCTACTCGCAGCACGCCGGCATGGTGATCTGCTGCGACGGCACGCCCGAAGCGGCCCGGCGCATCGCGCGCGTGCTGTGGAACGACCCGGCGACCGGGGTGATGCGCCACGCCGATGCCGGCTACGACAGCGCCATCGCCTGCGCCAGGGAGCACGGGCTCAGGCTGCCGAGTTTATAGAGCGGTCCGGAAGAGTCAGCGCAGATTGCCGGTGTGACCCAGGGAATAGCGACCCGGTTGCGGCCAGACTGCGAGGCCGTGCGGCTCGCCGGTGACCTTGACCTTGTCGACGGCACCGGACCCGGTGTCGAAGCGATAGACCACTTCGTCGAAGCGGCCGCTCAGCCAAAGGTATTTGCCGTCACCGCTGACATTGCCCATGTCGGGGCTGCCGCCGCCGGGGACCGGCCAGGTGGCGACCACCTTGCGCGTCGCGAAGTCGATCACCGACACGCTGCCCTTGGCGACACCGCGCGGGACCATGAGCTTGTTGGTGCCGCGGTTGGCGACGTACAGGAACTTGCCGTCGCGGCTGGGATAAAGGCCGTGCGCGCCGACGCCGGTCGGAATGAAGCCGATCTGCTTGAACGACTCGCCATCCACGACGTGGACGCCGTCGGCCATCATGTCGGCGACAAAGAATGTCTTGCCGTCCGGCGAGATGCGCACGTCCTGCGGCATGCCGCGGGTGATGCAGATCGCCCCGCCCAGTTCCAGTGCCTCCTGGACCACCACCTGTTGGGTCGGAATGAGCTGCGACTTCTTGCGCTGGAGCGCGGTGAGCTGGGCCACCACGTCGAGCCTCTCCCAGTAGGGGCTGAGGGTCAGCATGCCGACGACCTTGCGGTCGACCAGGTCGATCTTGGCGACGGCGCCGTCGAACTCGCAGGTGAACAGCGCGTAACGGCCGTCGATCGAGAAGTCGGCGTGATTGATGCCGGCGCAGCGCGGCGCGGCGATCGAATAGTCGAGCTTCAGCGTCCTGGCGTCGCGGAAGTCGAGGCGCTTGAACTCCTCGGCAACGACGATCATCGAGCGGCCGTCGGGTGACCAATAGACGTTGTACGGATCGTCGACCGGGATCGAACGCCCCGGTTTGCCGGTCTTGGGATCGATCGGCGTCATGCTGCCGTCGGTGCGGCCCTCGGCATTGTTGGCGACCCATAGCGTCTTGAGGTCCCACGACGGCACGACGTGCTGCGGATTGACGCCGACCTTGAAGGTCTCGATCACCTTCATCGTCTCGGGATCGATCACCGTGACGGTGTTCGCGCGCCGGCTGGGAACGTAGACCCTGGGCAGCGCGTCCTTGACCGCCGGGCTGAATTTGCCGGCCTGAACTTCGCTGTAGAGGTTGTTGGGATCGACCACGCCCGGCATGCCGGGAACGGCGACGATGGCCGCGACCATCGTTCCGGTCTGCGCCATCGCCCACCAGCCGCCGGCGCCGCAGAGGGTCATGGCAATACCGGCGAAGAGAACGCGACTGAGTTTCATGTCTTATCTTTTCTCCGTTCGCGCCTTTCGAATCGCAGCGACAGTTTGCGCGACGATGAGGTCGACGCCAAGTTGGCCCAGTGCCGCGGTCGACGGCCGGGGATCGCCCTGCGTTCCATTGGCCGGCCCACTGCCGCCGGATTGGGCGCCCTCGAGCCGGTCGGCCCGCACCATCGACGGATCGACGGCCAGTTGAAGCGAGGTATCGGCGGCGCCGGCGTGCTCGCCGATCTGGGAATCGCTCAGGCCCTTGGCGCGCAGGGCCTGCACATAGGCGGTCTGCGCGGCCCGATAGTAGTCGCCAACGAACCAGGCGCGCACTGGCGTGCCGGCCCAGCCCCGGTTCAGCTCGGCGGCTGCCTCCTTCAGCAGGTGCTGGTAGCCGCCGTGATCGCCGATCAGGACGATGTGGATGAAGCCGGCCTGGCGCAGGCTGCGGGCGGCGGCTTCGACCGTGCCCTTGAACACCGAGTCGGGCACCGAGAGCGTGCCCGGAAAGCGCATGTGCTCGGTCGGCGGCGAGATGCCGCCCTCGGGCACGTAGGCGATCACGGGCGCGACCACGGTGTCACCCAGTTCGCTCGCGATCCGGCCGGCCAGCAGCTTGACCCGGGCATTGTGCTTGCCAAGCGCCATGTGTGGACCGCTCTGCTCGGTGCCGCCGGCCGGGATGATGGCGGTCGTCACGCCGGCCTTGAGCGCGTCCCGCAACTCGGTCCAAGTCAGGTCTTCGAGATAGACGCTACGGGGGGCGGCCTCGGCGCCGCTCACGAAGCCAAGAGCGACAACAGCAACAAGAGCGAGGGCCAGACGCACAACAGAATCTTACGCTACTCCGAGTCTGGCCGCCAGAGTCGGGCGCCCAAGCGCCCTACGCGGCCATCGCCGGACGCGGCTCCGTGCGCCGGTAGCTCAGCGCCTCGGCGATGTGCAGGCGGCGCACCGCATCGGAGCCGTCGAGATCGGCCAGGGTGCGTGCGACGCGGAGCGTGCGGTGCCAGGCGCGGGCCGACAGGCCGAGGCGTTCGGCGGCGCGGGTCAGGAGGGCGCGGCCCTCGGCGTCAGGCTCGGCGATCGCCGCCAGCAGATTGCCGTCGGTGTCGGCGTTGCAGCGCGGCCTCGACCAGCCGCGCGCCAGATCGCTCAGCAGGCCGGCGGTGGGTTCGCTTTCGACCTCGACGATCTTGCCCCTCATCCGGGGATCGGCCGCCAACCCGGACAGGCGCTCGCGCTGCACGGCGCGCGCGGCCGCGACGCGCGCCGCCACATCGGCCGAGCGCTCGGCGGGCGGCGGCAGCGCCAGATCGGCGGCATCGACCCGCGGCACGTCGATGCAGAGATCGATGCGGTCGAGCAGCGGTCCCGAGAGCTTGGCTTGGTAATCCTGGCCGCAGCGCGGCGCGCGGCCACAGCCACGGCTCGCCTCCATCAGGTGCCCGCAACGGCAGGGGTTCATCGCGGCAACGAGCTGGAAGCGCGCCGGGTAGGTCACATGGGCGCTGGCGCGGGCCACGCTGACGCGACCGGTCTCGAGCGGCTGGCGCAGGGCCTCCAATGTCGCGCGGTTGAACTCGGGCAATTCGTCGAGAAACAGCACGCCGTGATGGGCAAGCGAGACTTCGCCCGGCCGTGGACGGGTGCCGCCGCCGATCAGCGCCTGCAGGGTCGCCGAATGGTGCGGATCGCGGAAGCTGCGCCGGCGCGACAGCCTGCCGTCGCCGGTCTCGCCGGCCAGCGATCGCACCATCGTCACTTCCAGCGCCTCGTCGGCCTCGAGTGGCGGCAGCAACCCGGGCAGGCGCGCCGCCAGCATGGACTTGCCCGAGCCGGGCGGGCCGATCATCAGCAGGTTGTGGCCGCCGGCCGCCGCCACTTCGAGCACGCGCTTGGCCGTCTCCTGGCCCTTGATCTCGGCCAGGTCGGGATGGTGCGACGTCTCGTCGGCCATCAGCGCCTGCGGTTCGGGCAGGAGCTGCTGGCCGCGCAGGTGATTGATCAAAGCGAGCAGCGAGGGCGCGGCAACGATGCCCGGCCGGCCCTCGCTCGCGGCGCGCTCGAAGCCGGCCCAGGCGGCCTCGGTGCCGCAAGCCGCCGGGCAGATGATGCCGCGCCCGGCGGCGGCAGCGGCCACCGCCGCCGGCAGTACGCCGGGCACGCGGGTGATCGATCCGTCGAGCGCCAATTCGCCCAGCATGACGAAGCCCGCCAGACTTTCCTTGGCGACCACGCCCATGGCGGCCAGCAGGCCGAGCGCGATCGGCAGGTCGTAGTGGCTGCCTTCCTTGGCGAGATCGGCCGGCGACAGGTTGACCGAGATGCGCTGCGGCGGCAGCGCCAAGCCGAGTGCCCGCAAGGCCGCCCGCACCCGTTCGCGGCTCTCGCCGACCGCCTTGTCGGCCAGCCCGACGATCGGAAAGGCGAGGTTGCCCGACCCGATCGAGACCTGGACATCGACCGGCAAAACGTCGACGCCCTGGAAAGCCACTGTCCGCACCCGCGCCTGCATGCCCTTGCTCCACGTTTCTGACCGGAACAATTATAGAACGCATATTTCTTAAGTAAATCTCGTATAAGTTGTATCGTCTCTCCTCCGTCGCCGACGTATGGTCTGCGCCATGCCCGCCGAGTCGTTGACGATCTGGACTTACGATTGGGTGCCCGAGGGACCCCGTGGTCATGTGCGAGACATCAGGCTGCGCTGGGCCTGCGAGGAAGCCGGCCTGCCCTACGACGTCAGGTCCGTCCCCTTCGACGATCGCGGCGCGGAGCATTTGTCGCGTCAGCCCTTTGGCCAGGTGCCTTTCATCGAGGACGCAGGCATGACCGTGTTCGAAAGCGGCGCCTGCCTCCTGCATCTGGCGCGAAAGAGCGACAAACTGATGCCGCGCGATCCCAGGGGCGAGGCAGAGACGCTGGAATGGACGATTGCGGCGCTCAACTCGATCGAGATGGTGACGGTGCCGTGGTGGTTCATCGGCCTGTCCAATGGCACGAGCAACCCGCTCGAAGGCTGGATGCTCCTGCGCCTGAAGCAGCTGGACGCTGTGCTGACGCAGCGCGAGTGGCTGGCCGCCGGCCGGTTTACCGTCGCCGATATCGTGATGTCGGACGCGCTTCGGGTACCGAAGGTCATGGCGGCCGCCAATTCTACGGCCATACGCTCCTACGTCGATCGCGCCTGCGCGCGTCCGGCGTTCAAGCGGGCCTACGACGGCCAGATGGCGCATTTCGCCAGGGGCGGCACGAGCAGAGGCAATGCGTGACGGAGCGTCGCGGACCGGCGCGACGCCCGGTCTGCCGAGATCGTCGCATCGCCGCGAGTACGAGCGACGCGTCAACCGTGTCATGGACTACGTGCAGGCGAACCTTGCCGAGACTCTGACGCTCGAGACGCTGGCCGCGGTCGCCGCCTTCTCGCCCTTCCATTTCCATCGCGTCTTTTCGGCGATCACCGGAGAGACGCTGTCCGACTTCATCCGCCGCATCCGGCTCGAGCGCGCCGCGGCCACCCTGTCCGTGCTGCACGAGACCAGCGTGCTCGAGATCGCCCTGCGCTGCGGCTTCTCCTCGGCGGCGACCTTTGCGCGCGCGTTCAGGAGCCATTTCGGCATGAGCGCGACGGCGTGGCGCGAGGGCGGCGCCCGCCGGTGGCAGGAGGCGCGGCGGGCGGCCCGCAAGCCGGGCAAAGCGGATAGCAAGCGGCGCAAAGTACTGCCGATGCAAACCCGGCAATCTCCTCCCATGACGGTCAGCATCGAGGACCTGCCTCCCTGTCGCGTGGCCTATGTGCGCCATGTCGGACCCTACGGCGACGGCAGCATCAGCGCGCTGTGGATCGAGTTCGAACGCTGGATCCGCGCCCACGGATTGCGCCGACCGGGCACGCTGACGATCGGCATCGGCCACGATGCGCCGACCATCGCCGCCGCCGAGACCCTGCGCTACGACGCCTGCCTGGTGGTCGACGCCGGCTTCAAGGCCGACCGCAGGCTCAACATCGCCGAGCTGCCCGGCGGCAAGTACGCCGTCGTGCCGTTCGAGGGCCGGCCGGCCGACCTGTCGGCGGCCTGGGAGAGGTTCTGGACGGTCTGGCTGCCGGGCAGCGGCTATCAGCCCGAGGATCGGCCCTGTCTCGAGCTGCGGCCGGACTTCGAGACCTCGGCCGCGGCGAACCACGTGCGGTGCCGGCTTTGCCTGCCGATCGCCCCCTTGTAGGCCCCCTCAGCCTGGCCCCGGCATGGCGGCGGGAAGCCCTGCATCTTGGCCGGTCGGGGGGCACGCTGGCCCTCAACCAGTTGTTCCAGCTGGCCGTTCCCTTCATCACGACGGCGATGACCGGCCGGCTCGGCATCGAGGCGCTCGCGGCGGGCAGCATCGTGGGCAGCATCGGGCTGCTGCTGTTCCTGACCGCGCTCGGCGTGCAGCAGGGGCTGATCCCGCCGCTCAGCGGCAGCCTCGGCGCCAACGACCATCCCGCGGCGGCGCGCATCGTCCGGGGCGGCCTGCTGGTCGCCATTGCGATGGGGCTCGCCGCGACGGCGATCATGGCCCTGGTGCCCCGGTGTCTCGCCGCGGCCGGACTCGACCCGGCCCTCGTCACGACGGCCGGCCGCTACATCGACGGACTGCTGCCGGGATACCTGCCGGGCATCGTGCTGATCGCCTTCCGCTACTTCCTGATCGCCGCCAACGACCTGCGCTGGCTGAACGCGATCATCGTCTCGACCACGGCATTCAATGCGACGCTCAATCTGTGGCTCGCCGGCGGGCGGTTCGGCCTCGACGGCATGACGGCGATCGGCGGAACCGTCGCCCTGACGCAATGGCTCGCCCTCGGCCTGCTGACGCTGGTCGCGGCCCGATCGAGGCGCCTGCCGAAGGACGTGCTGAACTGGCGCGCCGGCCTCGCGCTCCGCGATGCGCTGCGGCTTGGGATTCCTGTTGGCGCCATCTTCTTCACCGAAGCCCTGCTGTTCACCGGCTCGAACGTGCTGATGGGCTATGTCGGCGCGGTCGAACTGGCGGCGCACGGCATCGTCCTGCTGTGGCTCAACGTCGCGCTGATGATTCCGGTCGGCCTCGCGCAGGCGGCGATGGCGCGCGTCGCCTCGCTGCTCGGCCAGCGCGATCGCGCCGCGATGAGACAGGCGGCGATCGTCGCGCTGGTGGCGGGAGCGGCGATCTCGACGGCGATCGGCGTGCTGCTGGCCGCCTGCTCCGACAGCATCGTTCGCCTCACCCTGTGGTCGCGGCCGGTCGCCAGTGGCGAGATCGTCGCCATGGCGCGCGAGTTCTTCCGATTCTGCGCCGTCACCCAGCTCCTGTCGGGGCTGATCATCGTCATGGCGAGCATCCTGCGCGGCCTGCGCGACGCCAACACCGTGCTGTGGCAGGTGATGCTCGGCTATTGGGGCATCGGCCTGGGCAGCGCCGTTCTTTTCGCTTTCGTCCTGCGACTCGGCGGGCGCGGCATCTGGCTCGGGATCACGCTGGCCTTCGCCTTTGCCGTGGTGCTCCTGGCGCTGCGGTTCAGGCGCGCACTTTACGGGCCTGCGCACCGCTGATTGAATGCGGCCGCCATGCTGCGCCGCTCATTGCTGCCGTTCGCCTCCGCCGCGCTCGCCGCACCTGTCGCTCTTCGGCGCGCCTTCGCCTGGCCCGACCAGGCGGTGCGCATCGTCGTGCCGTTCACGCCGGGCACCGGGCCGGACATCATCGCCCGCTTCGTCGGCGAACGCCTGTCGCCCAGGCTCGGCCAGCCGGTGGTGATCGAGAACGTCGCCGGCGCCTCGGGCAACATCGGCAGCCAGCAGGTGGCGCGCGCCAAGCCCGACGGGCTGACCCTGATGTCCTCGGTCAACACGCTGGTCATGAACGCCAGCCTGTTCAGGAACCTGCCGTACGACCCGGTGGCCGACTTCGCGCCGATCGGCCTGACCGCTTGGGGAGCGCTGGTGCTGGTCGCCAATCCGGCGCAGAAGCCAGCTACGCTGGCCGAGTTCGTCGCCGCCGCCAAGGCGGCCCCCAGGACCATCAACTATGGCAGTCCCGGTGTCGGCACGCCGCATCACCTCTCGATGGCGCTGGTCGAGGTCGATGCCGGCATCGAGCTGGTCCACGTGCCGTACAAGGGAACGGCCGGCGCCGTGCAAGACCTGCTGGGCGGCCAGATCGGCTACATGTTCCTGCCGGTGCACGTGTCGGCCCAGTACATCCGCGCCGGCAAGCTGAAGGCCATCGCCGCCGGCAGCCCCAAACGGCTGCCGCAACTGCCCGACGTGCCGACCCTGATCGAATCAGGACTCAAGAACGCCGACGTCGACATGTGGTACGGCCTGTTCGCCCCCAAGGGCACACCGGCTGACGTCATCGAGCGCCTGAACCGCGAGGTCGCCGCGATCCTGCAGTCACCCGACACCACAAACGTGTTCGAGGCGCAGGGCCTCCTGCCGACCGGCTCATCGCCGGCCGAGCTCGGCCGGATCGTGGCGCGCGACAAGGCGCGCTGGGCCGACGTGGTGGCCAAGCGCGGGATAACGCCAGAATGAGCGAATGCCGGTGAGCGGCCATTCCGATGTGCTGATCGTCGGCGGCGGCGTCGGCGGGTTGACCCTCGCCCTAAGCCTCCACCAGGCCGGCATTTCGTGCCGCGTGTTCGAGGCCGCGCCGGAGATCCATCCGCTTGGCGTCGGCATCAACCTCCTGCCGCACGGCATGCGCGAGCTCACCGAGCTCGGCCTGGTCGACGCGCTGGCCCGGCATGCCATCGAGACGCGCGTGCTCGCCTATTACAGCCGCTACGGCCAGCCGATCATCAGCGACCTGCGCGGCCGCTATGCCGGCTACGACTGGCCGCAGCTCTCGATCCATCGCGCCGATCTGCACAGGGTATTGCTCGATACCGTCCGCGAGCGGCTTGGAGCCGACGCCGTCCGGCTCGGCCACCGCTGCCTGCGCATCGACCAGGACTCCGCCGGGGTGACGGCGCATTTCGACGTCAGCGGGCATGGCGGCCACGTCGAGTCGGCCAGGCTGGCGGTCGGTTGCGACGGCATCCACTCGGCCGTGCGCCGCCAGCTCTACCCCGACGAAGGCCCGCCCAAATATTCCGGCGTCAACATGTGGCGCGGCGCCGTGCGCTGGCCCGCGTTCCTGGGCGGCGACACCATGCTGTCGTCCGGCTGGATGACCGTCGGCAAGACGGTGATCTACCCGATCCGCCCGGGCACCACCGAGACGGACGGCAAGCCGTTGATCAACTGGGTTGCCGAGCTGGAGCAGCCGCAGGCCGTGCGCCAGGACTGGACCGGCCGCGGCCGGCTCGCGGACATGATGCCGGCTTTCGCCGGGCTGAAGTTCGACTTCCTCGACATCACCGGCATGATCGAAGCGACCGACGAGATCCTCGAATATCCGATGGTCGATCGCGACCCGCTCGAGCGCTGGAGCTTCGGCCGCCTCACCCTGCTGGGCGATGCCGCCCATCCGATGTACCCGCGCGGCTCGAACGGCGCGGGCCAGGCGATCGTCGATGCGCGGTTCCTGACCGGCCAGATCAAGAAGCTGGGCGCCACGCCCGACGCTCTCACCGCCTATGACGCCGTGCGCAATCCCGCCACCGCGAAGGTCGTGCTGACCAACCGCAACGATCCGCCCGACGCCATCCTGCGCGAGGTCTGGACCCGCTCCGGCGGCCGCCCTTTCGATCGCATCGAGGACGTCATGCCGACGGCCGAACTGCAGGCCATCCTCGACCGCTACAAGAAGGTCGCCGGCTTCGACCGCGAGACGCTGCGCACTCGGCCGTCGTTCGTCTAGGAAGCTCTGCACCGCTGCCGCTTTTCACGTGCTAGCCTGAGCGCATGGACATCAGCTTCGCCCCACCCAAGGACCTCGCCGAGCTCGCCGAGAAGACCAAGGCCTTTGTCGTCGACAAGGTCATTCCCTACGAAAAGGACCCGCGCTGGACGGCACATGGCCCGACCGACGAGCTGAGGCTCGAGCTGAATGCGCTGGCCAAGGCCGCCGGCGTGTTCGCCCCGCACGTTCCGAAGGAGTATGGCGGTCGCGGCCTGGACCAGGTCGGCCGCGCGCTGGTGTTCGAGGCGGCGGGCTATTCCATCCTCGGACCGACGGCGATCCATTGCGCCTCGCCCGACGAAGGCAACATCCATCTGCTCGACGTCGTGGCGCGGCCCGACCAGCGCACGCATTTCCTCAGGCCGCTGGCCGAGGGCAAGCTCCGCTCCTGCTTTTGCATGACCGAGCCGGGCGGCGCCGGCTCCGATCCGGCGCTGCTCAAGACCACGGCCCGCCAGGACGGCAACGAATGGGTGATCAGCGGCCGCAAGTGGCTGATCACCGGAGCCGACAACGCCGGTTGGGCGATCATCATGGCCAAGATGGACGGCGGACCGATGGACGGGCACGCCACGCTCTTTCTCGCCGACCTGCCCAACCCGAAGATCAGGATCGAGCGCACGCTCGACACGATCGATTCGAGCTTCACCGGCGGCCACGCCGTGATGGCCTTCGACGAGCTGCGCCTGCCGGCCGATGCCGTGCTGGGCGAGATCGGCAAGGGCTTCCGCTATGCCCAGGTCCGGCTTGCCCCGGCCCGGCTCAGCCACTGCATGCGCTGGCTGGGCTCGGCCAACCGGGCGCAGGACATTGCCACCGACTATGCCCGCACGCGCGAGGCGTTCGGCAAGAAGCTGGGCGAGCACGAGGGGGTGTCGTTCATGCTGGCCGACAACGCCATGGACATCCATCTGGCGCGGCTGGCGATCTGGCACACGGCCTGGCTGCTCGACCAGGGCCACCGCGCCTCCAACGAAAGCTCGATGAGCAAGGTGATCTGCTCGGAGGCGATCGCCCGCGTCGCCGACCGCTCGATGCAGATCCTGGGTGGCATGGGCATGACGCGCGACACGGTGGTCGAGCGTATCTTCCGCGATACCCGCGCCTTCAGGATCTACGACGGCCCGTCGGAGGTCCATCGCTGGGCACTCGGCGGGCGCATCGTCGCCGGCAAGATGTAGCTCGCGCACCTCCGCCAACACGATGACCGCCCCGGGGGACTGATCGTCCCCTCGTAAGGCTTTGGAATTGCATTCTCTTCTAGGTAAGGTTGCAGCGGACCGGGGATGGTCGGGCAAGCGCGCCGTGGCCGGAAGGCTGGGCGGTCGGGGGACAATGACGAACATGCTGCGCCGCCATTTTGCCGGACTGCTGGCCGGGGCGGCCGCCGTTCCGGCCGACGCGCAGCCGCTGCCGACCGCGCGCGCTCAAGGCGAACTGCCGCTCGTGGCGGTGCTCGTTCCGGGAAGTCTCAAGCTCGCCAACGACCGGGTTGTCGCCATCCGCAAGGGCCTGCAGGAGGCGGGCCGCAGGGACGGCGTCAACTATGGAATGGAGCTGCGCTACGCCGACGGCGTGTTCGACCGATTGCCGGAGCTCGCCGTGGAACTGGCCATCTATGCCGCGAAAATTCTCGGTGGCGAGAAGCCCGCGGACCTGCCGATCGAGCAGGCGAGCAAATTCATCCTGGCCGTCAATGCCAGGACCGCACGGCAGCTCGGGATCAGCGTGCCGCCAACCCTGCTGGCCGATGAGGTGATCGAATGAAGCGGCGCAATCTGCTGGTGGCCGCCGCGACCGGCATCGTTTCGCGCAGCGCCTGGGCGCAGCCATCGACCCTGCCGCGCATCGGCTACCTGAGCGGGCGGTCCTACGCGACGGACGCGCACTTGCTGCAGGCCTTCCGCGAGGGCCTGAAGGGCGCGGGGCTGGTCGACGGCCAGAATGTGGTGATCGATGTGCATTGGGCCGACGGCCGCTACAACCAGGTCCCGGCCATGATGACCGAGCTGGTGGCGACCAAGCCCAACGTGATCGCCGCCGTCGGCGGCAATCCCGTCGGTCTCGCCGCCAAGGCCGCGACCTCGACCATCCCGGTGGTGTTCACGGCCGGCGCCGATCCGGTGGAGATCGGATTGGTCAGCAACTTCAGCCGGCCCGGCGGCAACCTGACGGGCATCACGCTATGGGCGTCCGAGCTCGACGCCAAGAGGCTCGACCTGTTGCACGAGATGGTGCCCGACGCGCGCAAAGTCGCGGTGCTGCTCAATCCGACCAATCCGGGGGCCGTCAACGAGCTCGCCAGCGCGCAGGCTGCCGCAGCCAAGCTCGGCCTCAGCCTCGACATCCAGAACGCCTCGTCGAGCTCGGAGATCGAGCGCGCCTTCCAGGCCTGGCCGACCGGCAAGGTCGACGCGCTCGCCGTCATCGCCGACGCCTTCCTGATCAACCAGCGCCGGCGCATCATGGCGCTGGTCGGCAACCGGCAGCTGCCCGCGATCTATCCGGCGCGCGAGTTCCCCGACGACGGCGGGCTGGCGAGCTACGGCACGCGCTGGGCCGACATGTACCGCATCGCCGGCCTCTATGCCGGCCGCATCCTGAAGGGCGAGAAGCCGGGCGATCTGCCGATCCAGCGCCCGACCACCTACGAGCTGGTGATCAACCTGCGCACCGCCAAGTCGCTCGGCCTCACCCTGCCACCCGTCCTGCTGGCGCGTGCCAACGAGGTCATCGATTGAGGCGGCGGCGCGCTGCCCGGCATGGCGCGGCTTGCCGGCCGCCGCCATGTTTTGCGACCTGCGCGGCTTCACCGGCTTCGCCGAGACCGCCGAGCCCGAGGACATCATGGCCGTGCTGGCCGAATATCACGGTGCGCTGGGCCCGCTGATCCGCAAGCACGAGGGCACGCTCGACCGGTTCACCGGCGACGGCATGCTGGTGTTCTTCAAGGACCCGCTGCCCTGCCCCGATCCGGCGGCGCGGGCGGCGCGGCTCGCCATCGAGATGCTCGAGGCCATGGCCAAGCTGGTGCCGGCGTGGGCCAGGCGCGGCCGGTGCCGGTGTGCAACCTCGCCGGCCTGAAGGCCGATCAGTCGTAGAGGTGGCAGGCGACGGCGCGGCCGCCGCCCTTCTCGCGCATCGGCGGATCGACCGTCCTGCACGTCTCCATCGCCTTCGGGCAGCGCGTGTGGAAGCGGCAGCCGGGCGGCGGCCTGAGCGCGCTCGGGATCTCGCCGGCGATGATCTGCTGGCTGCGTCCGGCCTCGATCTCGGGATCGGCGATCGGGACGGCCGCCATCAGCGCCTGGGTGTAGGGATGCAGCGGCTCCTTGTAGAGCTGGTCGCGCCCGGCGATCTCGACGATGCGACCAAGATACATCACGGCGATGCGGTCGCTGATATGGCGCACGACGCTGAGGTCGTGGGCGATGAAGATGTAGGTGAGGCCCAACCGCTCCTGCAGCTCCATGAACAGGTTCACGACCTGCGCCTGGATCGACACATCGAGCGCCGACACCGGCTCGTCGCAGATCAGGAGGGACGGCTCGAGCGCCAGCGCGCGGGCGATACCGATGCGCTGGCGCTGGCCGCCGGAGAATTCGTGCGGATAGCGCTCCGCCATGTCCGGCAGCAGGCCGACCATCTGCAGAAGCTCGGCGACGCGGGCGCGATAGCCGTCGCGGTCGCCGGCCAGACCGTGCACCACCAGCGGCTCGCCGACGATGTCGGCCACCTTCATGCGCGGGTCGAGCGAGCCGTAGGGATCCTGGTAGACCATCTGCATGCGCCGGCGGATCGGCCGCATGCGGCCGCGGTCGTAGGCGGTGATGTCTTCGCCCTCGAACTCGACCGTTCCCGCCGTGATGTCGAGCATGCGCAGGATGGCGAGCCCGGTCGTCGACTTGCCGCAGCCCGATTCGCCCACCAGGCCCAGCGTCTCGCCGCGCGCCACCGAGAAGGAGACGCCGTCGACCGCCTTGACCGTGCCGACCTGGCGCCGGCCGATGATCCCGGCGGTGATGGGGAAATGGACCTTGAGGTCGCGGACTGCGAGGACGCGGTCAGGCGGCGAGGCGGTCATGGAAAAAACAGGCTGAGAAGTGACCGGGCGCGCTTTCGACCAGCGGCGGCCGCTCGCTGCGGCAGCGCTCGCTCGCCTGCCGGCAGCGCAGCGCGAAGGCGCAGCCGGCCGGCAACGCGGCGAGATCGGGCGGCTGGCCCTCGATCGGCACCAACGGCCGGTCGGTGTCGCCGTCGAGCCGCGGCACCGACGCCATCAGGCCGCGCGTGTAGGGATGGCGCGGCGTCTTGTAGAGCTGGCGCGCCGGCGCCGTCTCGACGATGCGGCCGCCATACATCACCGCCACGCGGTCGGCATAGCGCGCCACCACGCCGAGATCGTGGGTGATCAGGATCATCGCCGAGTGGGCCTCGCGCGTGAGCTCCTTCAGGAGCGCCAGGATCTGGGCCTGCACCGTGACGTCGAGCGCCGTCGTCGGCTCGTCGGCAATGATCAGCCGGGGCTGGCAGGCGAGCGCCATCGCGATCATCACGCGCTGGCGCATGCCGCCGGAATACTGGTGCGGGTAGGAGCCGAGCCGGCTCCGGCCGTCCGGGATGCGCACCTTGCCGAGCAGCTCGGCGGCCTTGTCGAGCGCCTTCGCCCACGGCGCCTTGCGATGCAGGTTGACCGGCTCGCCGACCTGCAGGCCGACGGTCAGCGCCGGATTGAGCGAGCTCATCGGTTCCTGGAAGATCATGGCGATGCGGTCGCCGCGAATCGCGCGGATGGCCTGGTCACCGAGCTTCAGGAGATCCTGGCCTTCGAACAGGATCTCGCCCTCCTCGATGCGGCCGGGCGGGTCGGGAATCAGCCGCAGGATCGACAGCGCCGTGACGCTCTTGCCCGACCCCGATTCGCCGACGATCGCCAGCGTCTCGCCGGCCGCGACGTCGAACGACACGCCGTCGACCGCCCGGACGAGGCCGCGTTCGGTGCGGAAGCGGGTCGACAGGTTACGGACGCTGAGAAGCGGTGACGTCATGGGCCGCAGGCCTGCTCAGCGGCCCATCTTCTTCTTCAACTCCTGGTCGATCCACATGCGGGCGTAGATCGGACCCGGCCGCACGGCGCCGGCCCTGAGCTCGCCGTTGTAACCCTTCACCCAGGGCCACCACGCCGTATAGATGTAGGGCGTCGGCAGCCAGATGTAGGGCGCCTTCTCGAGGATCTCGCGCGTCAGCTCCTTGACCATGGCCTGGCGCTTGGCTTCGTCGCGTTCCTCGTACATCGCCGCGACCTTCTTATCGAGCAGCGGGTCGCTGTATTGCGAGGGATTCCACACCTCCTTGGTGACGAAGCTCTTGCGGATCGTCGTCGTCGGATTGGTGTGGCCGTTGTTCATGAAGTAGCCCGGGGCGACGGTCTTGGTCGTCATGGCCGACAGGAAGGCGGCGTACTCCATGGGCTGGATCTCGAGCTTGACGCCGACCTGCTCGAGGTAGGCTGCGACCAGCGGCAGGAGATCCATGTGGTCGGGACTGCACGAGCAGACCTGGACCTTGAAGCTGAAGCCCTTGGGAAGGCCCGCCTCGGCCAGGAGCTTCTTGGCCTTGTCGGGGTTGTAGGTGAACAGCTCCTTGACCGACTCGGGCATGGCGTCGAGCGGCTCGAAATAGCCGATGTAGTCGGGATGCTGCGGATAGGCGAACAGCTCGGCGTTGCCGCCGTAGTAGGCCTTGACGATCTCCTGCTTGTTGACCGCCATGTTGAGGGCGCGGCGCACGCGCACGTCGTCGAACGGCTTGGTGTCGACGCGCATCGACAGGAACGTCCCGCTCATCGACAGCCAGCGCGACCATTTGAGATCGGGCACGGCCTTCTTGAGGTCGTCGGCGGCGCTCCAGCGGATCGACTCCAGCATGTCGATCTTGGCGGTGCGCAGCGCCGTCAGGAAAGTCGCCTCGTCCTTGATGGTGCGGTAGACGATCTTGTCGATGAAGGGCAGCTTGTACTCGACGCCGCCGATCTGGGTCTTGTCCCAGTAGTTCGGGTTCTTCGTGTAGGTGTTGGAGCTGCCCTGGACGAAGTCGGTCAGCATGTAGGGGCCGGTGCCGTTGACGTTCTTCCAGTTGGTGGCGCCGGCGTCGGCCACTTCCTTGGGCGTGATGGTCGAGTAGTAGCCCCAGCCGAAGCGATAGTCCCATTCGGCATTGTAGTACTTGAAGGTGAAGACGACGGTGTACTTGTCGGTCGCCTCGACCTTGTCGACGTGGTCGAAGTAGCCCGCGATCTTCTTGGGGCTGGTGCTGAGGCGCGAGTAGGCGAAGACGATGTCATCGGCCGTCAGCTCGCGCGCGGCCATGACTCCGGGCTTTTCGGGGAACATGACGCCCTTGCGCAAATGGACGACCATGCGCAGGGGATTGGCCGGATCCCAGCCCCAGCTCTCGGCCAGTTCGCCGCGGATGGCGTCGGACGGCAGCCAGGCATCGGCGTAGAAGGGATGCGGACCGCCGTTCTGCTTGCTCTTGCCGAGATCGGCGGCGAACAGCTGTTCGTAGAACAGGCCGGTGTCGTGGTTGAGCTTCCAGTTCCAGTCTGCCGGGTCGAAGGACAGGGCCGACAGGGTCACGTACACGGTGCCGATCTCCAGCGTCCCGCCATAGACCGGCTTCTGCGGCGATTGCGCGAGCGCCGGCGAGGCGGCGAGCGCCACCCCGAGCAGCGCAAGTTTCCATTTGCCCATGATGTCCCTCCCTGTTTTCTGTTCTTCAGCGCGAACCGCGCATCCGCGGATCGAGCAGGTCGCGCAGCGCGTCGCCGAACATGTTGGTGGCGTAGACCACGGTGGTCAGGCAGAGGCCGGGCGCCAAGGCGAGCCATGGTCCCTGCAGCATGTAGGTGCGGCCGCTGCCCGACAGCATGCCGCCCCAGGTCGGGGCCGGCGGCGGCACGCCGAGGCCCAGGAAGGACAGGCCCGATTCGGCCAGGATCACCGTGCCGACGCGGGTGGTGAAGAGCACGATCACCGGCGCCATGACATTGGGCAGGATGTGGCGCCACAGGATGCGGAAGGTCGAGGCGCCGGTCGATTGCGCGGCGTGCACGTACATGTTCTCGCGCACCGAGACCACGGCGCCGCGCACGATGCGCGAGCCGGCGATGCCCAGCAGCATGCCCAGGGTGACGATGATCTGCGGCATGCCGGGACCGACGACCGACACCACCACGATCAAAATGATGAGGTCGGGGAAGCTCATCCAGGCGTCGACGAAGCGCTGCAGGACGAGGTCGAACTTGCCGCCGAGGTAGCCCGAGACGACGCCCAGCACGATGGAGATCGCGGTCGCAAGCCCGGCCGCGCAGAAGCCGATGATCACCGAGAGCTGCGCGCCGTACAGGCAGCGCGAGAGCATGTCGCGCCCCAGATTGTCGGTGCCGAAGGGGAATTGCAGCGACGGCGGCTTGAGCCGGTTGAGCGGGCTGATCTTGTTGTAGCCGTAAGGCGCGAGGAAATCGGCGAAGATCCCGCAGAACAGGAACAGCACGAAGATGATGGCGCACGCCGCCCCGAGCGGTTTCTCGCGGAACAGCCTGGCGACGAACGTCGTCCACGGTCCGCGCGAGCGGCGCCGGCCCGGCGACACGGAGGTGTCGGCAACGGAAGCCATCAGCGGTACCTCACCTTGGGATCGAGCAGGCCGTAGCTGAGATCGACGATCAGGTTGATGAACATCACCGCCACGCCGACGATCAGGAACACGCCGGTGATGATCGGGTAGTCGCGCTGGCTCACCGCATCGAGCAGCAGCAGGCCCATGCCCGGGATGACGAAGATCTGTTCCATGATGACGGCGCCGCCGATCAGCAGCGGCGCCTGCAGGCCGATCAGGGTGACGACCGGAATGAGCGCATTGCGCAGCGCGTGGCGGACCACGACGAGCTGTTCACCCAGCCCCTTGGCCCAGGCGGTACGGATGTAGTCCTGGCGCAGCACCTCGAGCATCATCGTGCGGGTGAGGCGCATGGTGAGGGCCGATAGCCCGAGCCCCAGGATGATGGCCGGGGTGACCATCTGGCCGAGGTTCTGCAGCGGATCGACGCCGAACGACACGAACTTGATCGGCGGCGACCAGCCCCACCAGATCGAGGGGAAGACCATGATCATGGTGCCGATCCAGAACGAGGGCACCGCCAGCATCAGGATCGAGAACGAGCGCGCCGCGTAGTCGCCGGCACTGTCCTGGCGCATCGCCGAGTAGACGCCGATCGGAATGGCGACCGACAACGCCACCACCAGCGCCATCAGGCCGAGCTCGAAGGTGACCGGCAGGCGCGAGAACAGGAACTCGCGGACCGGCGTGTTCTGCCACAGCGACCGGCCGAAATCGCCGTTGAACAGGATGCCGCCCAGCCAACGCCAGTACTGCAGCCACATCGGCTGATCGAGGCCGAGCGTCGCCTCGAGCTGCTCGCGGCCCATCTTGGCGGCGGCGATGTCGTTCTGGCTCAGCATCAGGTCGATGATGTCGCCCGGGATGAGCCGCACGGTGACGAACACGATGACGCTGGCGAAGAACAGGGTCGGGACCAGCGCCAGCAGCCGGCGGATGAGGTAGGCCTGCATGTCAGTCGGCCGCCGCCAGATGGCGCTGCGCCGCCATGGCCGAGATCATGTGGTTGCGCGACGCCTCGAGGATCGCGCGCGCGATCCGTTCGGCGGCGGCGCCGTCGCGCGCCTTGAGGGCGCCCAACAGCTCGTTCCAGAAGCGGGCCGACTGCTGGCGGCGCGCCCGGGTCGTCAGGTCGAGCGGCGTCTCGCGCCACGCCATGCGCCACAGCGCACGGCTTGCCAGCTCCTCGAGCATGCGCGCCAGCGGCCGGTTGCCGCTGAAGCGGGCGATCAGGTGCTGGGCGTCGCCGGCGATCGAGGCATGCCTGGCCGGGCTGATGTCCATCTTGTCCGCCGAGCGGCGCAGGCGCGCCACCTGCTGGGCCAGCAAGCCGAACAGCTCCGGCTCACCCCGTTCGGCGGCCTCGCGCGCCGCCAACCCGAACAGCACGGCGCGCACGCTGAACAGCGACGCCAGGTCGGCCGGATCGAAGACGCGAACGCGCGCGCCGTGGCGCGGAATGATCTCGACGAAACCGCGCCGCTCGAGAATGCGGAACGCCTCGCGCACCGGGCCACGGCTCACCGCGTAGAGCTCGGCGAATTCCTCTTCCTTGAGACGGCTGCCCGGCGGGCGGTCGCCGTTCATGATGCGATGGCCGAGATGGTCGGCAATCTGCTGGGGCAACGGCAGAGCGCAGATCGGCGATCCACGCAGTGTCGCAGGACGCTCCTTTGCCTCGGGCGCGGCTTGCTCTTCCAGGATCTCCTCCCGATGACCGTCCTTGGCGGTCGCGCTCTTGCCGGCGCTTCACATTCGGTGCATTTGCGAACCCGGCGCGAAAACTGTCAACAAAAAACACCGACAGGATGCGATCGGAACCAGCGCCCGGCGGCCCTCAATCGGTCAGCGGATGATGACAGGCGGCGAACTGCCCCGGCGCCACCTCGTCGAGCTCCGGCACCTCGGCGGCGCACCGTGCATCGGCGCGCGGGCAGCGCGTGCGGAAGCGGCAGCCCGACGGCGGCGCGAGCGGCGACGGCGGCTCGCCCACCGCGACGTTGGCGGCCGGGCGGACGGTCGGATCGGGCACCGGAATCGCCTCGAGCAGCAGCGCCGTATAGGGATGCGCCGGCCTGGCGAACATCTGCTCGGTCGGGCCGACCTCGCAAAGCTTGCCGAGATACATCACGGCAATTCGGTCGCTCACCGCCTTCACGACGGCAAGGTCGTGGGCAATGAACAGGAGCGTGAGCCCGTAGCGGCGCTTCATGTCCTCAAGGAGATTGAGGATCTGGGCGCGGATCGACACGTCGAGCGCCGACACCGGCTCGTCGCAGATCACGAATTCGGGTTCCAGGATCAGCGCGCGCGCGATGCTGATCCGCTGGCACTGGCCGCCGGAGAATTCGTGCGGCAGGCGGCTCGCTACGAGGTCAGCGTCGAGCCCCACCGCCGTCAGCACCTCTCGCACGCGGCGGTCGCGCTCGGTCTTGTCCCGCACGCCGGCAATCACCAGCGGCTCGGCCACGATGTCGCCGACGCAGCGCCGCGGATTGAGCGAGGCGATCGGATCCTGGAAGATCAGCTGCAACCGCCGGCGCATCAGCCGCATTGCCTCGCCGTCCAGCCCGGTGAGCTCGGTGCCGTCGAAGGTCACCTTGCCCGAGGTTGGCCGGCGCAGCTGCAGCACGGCGCGGCCCAGGGTCGACTTGCCGCAGCCCGATTCGCCCACCAGGCCGAGCGTCTCGCCGCGAGCCACGTGCAGGCTGACGTCGGACACGGCGAACAGGCTCTTGCCGCCGATGGCGTATTCGACGGTGAGATTGCGGATCGACAACAGCGGCACCGTCATGCGCTTGCCGTGCCGAGCGGATGCCAGCAGGCGTAGAGGCTGCCGGCCAGGTCGGGGTCGTCGAGCGTCGGCTTGGTATTGCGGCAAAGCTCGTCGGCATAGCGGCAGCGCGGCGCGAACGAGCAGCCCGGCAGCGGCCGCGTCGGGTCGGGCGGCCGCCCGGCGATGGCCGGCAGCGCGGTGTGGGGCGGCGAGTCGAGCTTGGGGATCGCCGCCAGCAGCGCCTCGGTGTAGGGCATGCGCCGGTTGGCGAAGAGGCGTGGCGTCGGCGCACGCTCGACGACCCGGCCGGCATACATCACCGCGACCTCGTCGGTGCGGCCGGCCACCACCCCGAGATCGTGGGTGATCAGGATCATGGCCATGTGGCGACGCTGCTGTTCGCGCGCCAGCAGATCGAGGATCTGCGCCTGCACCGTGACGTCGAGCGCCGTGGTCGGCTCGTCGGCGATCAACAGCCTGGGCTCGCACGACAGGGCAATGGCGATGGCCACGCGCTGGCGCATGCCGCCGGAGAGCTGGTGCGGATACTGCCGCAGGCGCTGCTCGGGCGCGGGAATGCCGACCTCGGTGAGCAGTTCGGCGCCACGGCGCATTGCCGCAACGGTTTCCAGGCCGAGGTGGGCCTGCAGCGTTTCGACGATCTGCGTGCCGACGGTGAGCACCGGATTGAGCGACGTCATCGGATCCTGGAAGACCACCGCCAGCTCGGGCCCGCGCAGCCGGCGCAGCTCCTCGGGTGCGAGGCCGAACAGGTCGCGGCCGGCAAACATCACGCGGCCGCCCGGCCGGGCGCGCTTGGGCAGAAGCTGGAGGACGGCGCGCGACAGCATGGTCTTGCCGCAGCCCGATTCGCCCACGATGCCGAGCGTGCGGCCGGCCTCGACGGCCAGATCGACATGATCGACCGCCCGCAGGAGCCCGCGCGGCGTCGGCAGCGTCACCGACACGCCTTCGATCGACAACAGGGCCGGGCTCATAGGGCGCCCGGCCTCGGGTCGGTCAAGGCTCGCAGCGTATCGCCAACGATGTTGAAGGACAGCACGGTAAGGAACATGACCAGCGCCGGCAGGAAAGCGAGCCGCGGCGCGATGTCGAGGCTCTCTCGGCCCTCGCCGATCATGCTGCCCCAGCTCGCGGTCGGCGGCGGCACGCCCAGCCCCAGGAAGGACAGCGCGCCCTCGACCACGATGGTGATGGCGACGGCCAGCAGGAAGAACGCCATCAACGGCAGCGCCACGTTGGGCAGGAGCTCGCGCAGCAGGATGCGGGTGTGGGTGGCGCCGAGGGCCCGCGCCGCCGTGACGAACTCGCGCTCGCTAAGCGACAGCGTCACGGCGCGCGCCACGCGGGTGAAGGCCGGGATGCCCAGCACGCCGATCACCAGGATGATGTTGGGCACGGTCTGGCCCATGTAGGTCGTCAGAGCCAGCGCGAGGACCAGCGGCGGGAAGGCGAGCAGCACGTCCATGCCGCCGACGATGAAGGTCTCGAGGCGGCCGCGGAAGTAGCCGGCCATCATGCCCAGTCCGCCGCCGATCACCACGCCGATGACCGGCGCGAGCAGGCCGACCGTCAGCGACACGCGCGCGCCGTAGATCAGGCGCGAGAGCTCGTCGCGGCCGAGCGCGTCGTTGCCCAGCCAGTGCTCGGCGCTGGGCAGCGCTCTCTTGCCCAGCATGTCGATCTCGGTCGGGCTGGGGATCGGCAGGAATCCGGCGAAGGCGGCGGCGAGCGCGATCAGGGCGAGCCAGGCAACGGAGACGACGAACAGCCCGCCCAGCCGCCGGCTCCGCCGAACCGGCGCGACCGCCGCGGTATCGACGCCGACGTCAAGCGCGGCCATGGCGGATCCTCGGATCGAGCACGGCGTACAGCATGTCGACGATGAAGTTCACGATCACGAACCCCACGGCGACGAACAGCACCACGCCCTGCAGGATGATGAAGTCGCGCGCGTAGATGGCGCCCACCAGCAGCCGGCCGATGCCGGGCAGGGCGAAAATGGTCTCGATGATCAGCGTGCCGCCGATCAGGCGCCCGATATTGATGCCGGTCACCGTCACCAGGGTGAGCGACGACGGCTTCAACGCATGGACCAGCAGGATGCGCCACGGTCTCAGCCCCTTGGCCTTGGCCATGGCGATATAGTCCTCCTGCAGGGTGGCGATCATGTCGGAGCGCAGGACGCGCATCAGCACCGGCCATTCGGCAATGGCGAGCGTCAGCGCAGGTAGCACGAAGCTCTTGAGGTTGGTCCACGGGTTCTCGGCGAACGGCACCCAGCCCGTCGCCGGCAGCCAGTTCAGCTCGACGGCGAACAGGTAGATCAGCAGGATCGCCACCATGAAGGGCGGCAGCGAAAGCTTGCCGAAGGCCAGGCCGGTCACGAAGCGGTCGACCGCGCTGCCGCTTCTGACCGCGCACCAGATGGCCAGCGGGATGGCGATCGCCAGGCCAATCGCCTCGGCCATGAGCATCAGCTCGAGCGACACCGGCAGCCGGTCGGCGACGGCGGCGATCACGGTTTCGCCGGTGCGGAAGGAGCGGCCGAGGTCGCCGTGCAGGGCGTCCCACAGCCACAGCAGGTAGCGCTGCCAGAGCGGCAGATCGAGGCCCATCTGGGCGCGCAGCGCCGCCACTTTCTCCGGCGTCGCCTGGTCGCCCAGGATGGTGTAGGCGAGATCGCCCGGCAGCAGCGAGGCGATCAGGAAGGTCAGCAGCGTGACGGCAAGCAGGACCGGCACAAGATAGACCAGCCGCCGGCCGATGAACCTGGCCATGCCTCCGCTATTCCATCCAGGCGCCGGACACGTCGATCACGCCACCGTACATCTTCGGAACGCCCTTAAGCTTGGCCTTGGCCATGGCGTAGTAGGTGTTCTGGAAGGTCCAGAACCAGGTGGCGTTCTGGTTGATGATGCGGCTGGCGGCGCAGTAGGCCTCGGTCCGCTTGGCCTCGTCAGGCGTGAGACGGGCGTCCTCCAGAGCCTTGTCGAGCTCCGGATTCGAGTAGTTCGCGAGGTTGAGCGGGCTCTTGCTGTAGAAATTGGCGAACATCTGCACGTCGGGATCGGGAAAGTCGACGATGCGCCAGCCGATGACGTCGAACTTGCGCTGGAAGGCGCGCGGCGGGAACGTCGCCTGGTCGATCTGCTCGATCTCCATGTCGACGCCGATGTTCTTCCAGAACTGCTGGAAGATCTGGCCGTTGGTTCGCCCGCGCGGCGTCGCCGTGAACAGCATCTTGAACTTGACGGGCTTGCCGTACTCCTTGATCAGCGCCGCGGCCTTCTTGGGGTCTTCGGGCAACGCGCCGTCGTCCTTGCACTTGACCCACGAGCCCTCGCCGTAGGGATTGGTCGCCGGCCGGGCGAGGCCGTTGGTCAGCGCCTGCGAGAACTTCTTGCGGTCGAGCGCCATGACCAGCGCCTGCCGCACGCGCAAATCGTCGAGCGGCTCGACCTTGGTGTTGATGACGTTCACCGCCGCGCCCGAGCCGGCATAGGTCAGGACCTGCAGGGCAGGATCTGACTTCGCGCGCTGGATGTTGTCGGCTTCGAACTCGTCGGCCCAGATCAGATCCGTCTCGCCGGACTTCAGGCTGGCGAAGCGCGACTGCGAATCGGGCAGCGGCCGCAGCACCACGCGGTCGAGATGGGGCTTGCCCTTGTCCCAGTAGTTGGGGTTGCGCTCGACCACCATGCGGTCGCCGGCCGTCCACGACTTGACGGCGAACGGACCGGTGCCGACCGGGTTGCGATTGTAGTCGTCGCCCTTGGCCTGGATCGCCGTCGGGGAATGGACCGTGCTGTTCTGGTCGGGGCGCGTCAGCAGGACCGGGAAATTCACCGCCGGATCCTTCAGCGTGTAGACGACGGTCAGATCGTCCTTGGGTTCCACGCTCAGGATGTTGGCAATGTAGAAGGCGCAGCGGCAGTTGTTCTTGGGGTCCTTCTGGCGGGCGAAGTTCCAGGCGACGGCCTGGGCGTTGAACGGCGTGCCGTCGTGAAACTTCACGTCGGGCCGCAGCTTGAAGGTCCAGACCTTGAAGTCATCGGAGTTGGACCACGACAGCGCGAGCTTGGGCTTGGCCTTGCCGTTGTCGTCGAGGCCCACCAGGGTTTCGAGAATCAGGCTGGCGGCGATGTTGGCGGCGGTGTCGTACACGCCGACCTTCAGCGGATCGAACCCCGGAATGTCGAGCTCGAGCCCGACCGTCACTGTGCCGCCCTGCTTCTGGGCCATGGCCGGCCCACCGCCCAGAACAGCAGCGGCAGCCACCAATGCCAGCATCTTCGCCGTCGACCTCATCGTCGTCCCTCCCAGAACAATGGACGTAGCGTCATTATTTTCGCCGAGCTTACTGCAGCCGAAGTCGTCGTGCGACTCGCGTTTAGTCGGAGACCGCTTCGACGATGGTCATGAAATCGGCATGGTGCCGGCAGGTACCGCGGATGATCCGCGCCGGCGTGGCGCCGTGGATATGAAGTCGCCGCTCGGCCACCGCCGCATCCACGGAACAGCGGGCGAGGGCGGCCACGGCCACGCCATCCGAACTCACCAGTCGCCCTGCCTTGACCGCGAAGACGATGTCCGCCGCCTCCGCCGCTTCGACCACCAGTGCCCCGGCCCGCAGGGCGCCGAGCAACAGCAGCGCGCGCTCGATCACATCGGGCGCCGACACGGCGAGCGAGCGGCCGTCCGGCCCGAAACCCTGCGCGATCAGCCACGACGCAACGGCCCCGCTATGCCCCCAGGCCTGCGCATTGGTCAGCGCGAAGGCCGGCCGCAGCAACGCCCCGGGCGCGCGCCCGGCGTTCCGCGCCAGTCGATCGATGACGAGGTCCGTCACGGCGTCAATCGGCCAGCCCCAGGCGGCGCTTGAGTCCGCCAGCCAGCAACTGATTGACGAAGGCCGTGGGGTGGCCGTCATGGGGAAGCACCAGGCGGTTCATGTCGATCTGGGTCGTGAACTGGTCGACCGACATCAGCGGAATGCCGAGGTTGCGCAGGCGCACCAGCAACGCCACGAGCCGCTGATCGTCGCCCAGGCCATAGCTGTTGCCGGACGCCTCGTCGGGCCAGGAATAGATCACGATCAGCGGCGCGCCGAACTTCTCCCGGGCGAGCGCCTGGAGGCGCAGCATCAGGGCGACGAACAGCTCGGTCTGCTCGGCCTGGTGCTGGCGCATGCCGAGGGCGTTGACGAACGAGAAGACCTTGCCGGCCTGATAGCGCAGTCCGGCCAGCGGGTTCATCCAGCGGTGATGGGTGAACGAGCCGGTGAACTCCAGCTTGCCATCCTCGAGCACGTAGCGCGGCGAGGCGCCGAGCCATTCGCCGTCGCCGGTGACGCGCGAGAGATGGTCGGGGATGATCCAGGTCACCACCGCCTTGACCTTGTCGCCGGCAAAGCGATCGAAGAAGCCTGCTTCGAGGGCACGCACCAGATGATTGGGCCCCCAGCCCGGCGCCGAGAAGTTGACCGTGCGGACCTTGAGGTCGTTGGCGCGCGCGAATTGGGCCGACAGATTCTGGTCGTCGTCCAGCCCCTGCCCGAACACGAACGAATCGCCCATGAACAAATAGAGGTCCGCTCCGGCGGGCGCGGGCGGGGTCACTCGCGTGCCGTCGGGGCCGATGGTGTAGGTGGCCCGGTATACCGGCTGGCCGTCGAAGGTCGCGGTGTCGACCACGACGTTGTTGGGGATCAGGCGATAGCCGAGATTGGCATCCGGCAGCAGCCATTCGCTGGGATCGGTGAACCTGACCAGGCCGGCGCCCTGGGCCTGCGGCGCCAGCCAGCCGGCCATCGCATCGAGCAGCCCTGCCGCGACCGCAAGCGCCGCTATCATGAGCGCGCCGTTGCGCCAGCGATTGCCGCGCAGCAGGACGACGCCGGCGAGGCCGAGCAGCACGGCCAGCCCGCACAGCCAGAGTGTCGAGCGCAGCAGGACGGCGGCGAGCGCGAACAGGGCAAGCAGACCAGCCGTGAGCCAGAGATTTCGACCGACACCGGCCATAGACCTGAAGACGCCCCCCGGTAGACGGTGCCGTGTACGGGTTTGCCGGGAAAATTTCAATGCGCGGACCTGGCCTGCCGCAACCGCGGGTCGACCCGGCGGCACACCGTCTTCAGGCTGCCAACGCCTCCGCCGCCGGCACGCGCTTGACCCGGTGTGCCTGCAGGCGGGGCAATACGCCCGCGGCAAAACGGCGGATCTGCTCGATGAACATGTCGTGCGGCATGGCCCCGCGATTGAGGCCGATCTGCACCATGTTGGCGCCGGCGTGCTCGGCCTGCGCGATGATGCGTTCGGCGACCTCGTCGGCGGTGCCGTACGGCAGGTTCTCGGCCTGACGCTGGAAGCTCTCGAAGGTCATGCTGCGGAAGTCCTCGCGCAACAGCGCGGCCGCGCGCTGGTTTTCCGGCCGCACATAGTCGGTCGAATGCTGGCCGACATAGCCCGCCTGGCGCTGTGCCGCCGTCTCGGTGAAGCTGCCATGGCTGAACAGGGTCTTGTTGAAATAGAGGTGATACGGCGCCACCTCGCGAACGGCCTGCGCCTTCGAATCGGCGATGTAGGCGTTCAGCGCCAGCGACAGGTGGTCGGGCGTGATGCGGTGCCCGGCCGCCGCCAGCGACTTGGCGTAGTGCCGGATGATGTCGTCGCGCAGGCCGCCGCCCGCCAATCCCGGGGTGATGCCGATGTTGTGCCGGCCGGCGAATTCGATCGATTCCTGGCTGCCGACGATGGGAATCATGACCGGCGGATGCGGCCTCTGCACCGGCCGCGGCCACAGCGCCACGTCCTTGTACGACCAGAACTTGCCCGAATAGGAGAACACGTCCTCGGTCCAGGCCCGCGTGACGATCTCGTAGGCCTCCTCGAAGCGCTCGCGCGATTGCGCCAGCGCCACATTGTGCACCTGGTATTCGCGCGGAATGCCCCGCGCGAAGCCCGAAATGATGCGGCCCTCCGACAGGCAATCGAGCATGGCGAGCTCCTCCGCCAGGCGCAGCGGCTCGTGCAGCGGCAGCAGGTTGCCGTAGATCAGCAGCTTCAGCTTCTTGGTCCGTTGCGCCGCGGCCGAGGCCATGAGGTTGGGCGAGTTCATCAGCCCGTAGGGCGAGCAATGGTGCTCGTTGAAGCCGACGCCGTCGTAGCCCAGGCGATCGAGCTCCTCCCACGCCGCCAGGTGCTCGGCATAGGTGCGCACCGCAACCTCCGGCTTGAAGTGGCTCCGGCTGAGCGGATAGGGCAGCTCGATGCCGCCCTGTTTGACGTGGTCGAGGTTCTCGCCATAGGCGAGCAGGTCGAAGACGAAGACCTTCATGGCCGGGAGGCTAGCCCGGCGACGGAGCGCGCGCGAGCGGCTACCGTGGGGGATGCTCCAGGGACAATGCCTGTGCGGCGCGGTCCGCTTCACCGTCGAGGGTCCGCCCAAGTGGACCAGCTATTGTCATTGCCGGAGCTGCCGGCGCCATACCGGCGCGCCGGTCTCGGCCTATGCCGGCTTCGAGAGCGCAAAGGTGCGCTTCACGCACGGCGAGCCGGCCTATTTCAGCTCGTCGGCCGGCGTGCGGCGCGGCTTCTGCGCGCGCTGCGGCTCGACCCTCAGCTATGAGGGCGAGCGTTGGCCGGGCGAGATCCACATGCACATCGGCGCGTTCGACGATCCCTCCTCCCTCGCCCCCGCCGGCCAGGCCTTCGCCGACGAGCGCCTGCCCTGGCTGCACCTGACCTAGCCCAGTTCCGCCAGCCGGCCGACCGGCTTGCGGGGCGGCAGGGCGAGTCCGACAATTCGGTGAAACCAACTATCCGCCAAACGAACTGTCAGGAGGACGCCATGAAGGTCGGCATGGCCTTGAACATGCTCTACGAGCACGGACGGCCCGACGTCGCGGTGGTGCACGAGCACTTCCAGGCCGGCGACCTGGTCGAGCCCCTGGGCTTCGACTCGTTGTGGGCGCTCGAGCACCACTTCACCGGCTATGCCATGTCGCCCGCGCCCACCCAGCTGCTGGCCTATTTTGCCGGTCGCACCAAGCGCATCCAGCTCGGCACCGCGGTGATCGTGCTGCCGTGGCACGATCCGGTGCGCGTCGCCGAGCAGATCGCGCTGCTCGACATCATGTGCGGCGGCCGCTGCCTGTTCGGCTTCGGCCGCGGCGCCGCCTCGACCGAGTACGAGGGCTTTCGCATCCCGATGGGCGAGGCCCGGCCGCGCTTCGCCGAAGCGGCGGAAATCGTCGTCAAGGCGCTGCGCGACGAGGTGTTCGAGCATCACGGCCAGTTCTTCCAGATCCCGCGCATGTCGATCCGGCCGCGGCCGATCTCCAACCCCGAGCGGCGCTTCTATGCCAGCTCGGTCAGTCCCGAATCGGCCGAGATCATCGCCAAGCTGGGCTTCGGCATGCTCTTCATCATGCAGAACGAATGGAGCAAGTGCCGCGAAGACATCGAGAAGTTCCAGGCGATGAGCGAGGCGGCAGGCTTCGTCCCCAAACCGCCGGTCATCCTGACCAACGTCTCGTGCTGCGAGAGCCGGGAGGAAGCGCAGGACAAGGCGTTCCGCTATCTCGGCCGCAAGTGGCAGTCGATCGACGACCACTATCACTTCTCGGACGGCCATCTCGCCAACGTCAAAGGCTACGAGTCCTACGGCAAGACGGCCAAGACCTACGCCAAGCTCAAGGATCCGGCCAACCTCAAGAAGGCGACGGATTTCTACGTCTCGATCCAGATCGTCGGCACGCCCGACGACTGCCTGCAGCAGATCGGCCAGCTGCACGGCATCACCGGCATGGACCACCTGGTCACCGAGTTCGCCTTCGGCAACCTGCCGCACCACGAGGCGGAGAAGGCGATGCGGCTGTTCGCCGACAAGGTGCTGCCGACCCTGCAGCGCGACTCCGCTTACGCCGCGCCGAGGGCGGCCAGGACCGGCGACACGCCGCGGCGGGCGGCACACGACGGCATCTTCGCGCCGGCTTGATGAGCGCTCGTCGCGCCGCGCTCCTGTCGCTTCTGACGATTCTCGCGGCGGCGCCGGCCGCCGCCCAGCGCTACTACTCCGACGAGGAAGTGCGCCGCATGATCATCGACGATTCGATGCGGAACTTCCCCAACTGCCCCTGTCCCTACAGCTACGCCTGGAACGGCAGGCAGTGCGCCGGCGACAGCGCCTATTCGAAGCTCGGCCGGTCGGGACCGCTGTGCTACCCGGCCGACGTCAGCCATCAGGACGTCATCTCCTACCGCCAGCGCGTTCTCAGCCGCTGAGCGCTAGTCGACCCTCCAGCCCGTCCAGTCGACGCCGGCAAGCCGCGACGACTCCATGAGGGCGGCATACCAGGCGGCCAGCCAACGGCGGACTCCTGGGGCGAGGATGTGCCCGGCCATCGTTGGCCTCCCCTAGTTGTGGAAGTAGGGATCGAGGACGCGCACCTCGGTGATGCGCTCGACCGGCAGGCTGTTGCGCCGGGCGGCGCTGCGGATCGCCTCGGGCGTCGGGCTGTCGTAGATGCAGAAGGTGCGCTTCTTGTCCGGCGTGACGTAGGAGTGCAGCCAGGTCACGCCGAGCTGGGTGTTGGTGCCGATGACGGCCGTGGCGGCCTGCCGTCCCGTCTCGGTCGGCGCCAGGGCCAGGCCGTCGGGAAAGCTCCGTTCGATGACGTAGAGCGGCATGGAGTCCTCGCTCGCTGAAGTGGGGTCCCTCTCCGCCCGCCCGGGTACACCCGTGACAGGTACCCGAGCAGACGGAGAGGGCGGGGTCCCGCGCCCGTTGAAGGCACAGCAGGCGCGGGGAGGATCCGGATGCCGGACTATTCGGCGATGGCCTCGCCCGAGCCGCCGAACTCCTTGGGGAAGTCCTTGAGCTTGGGCAGGCCGTCGCGCATGGGCAGCACGGTCTCGGCGTAGTTGACGTGCACGCCGGGCTCGAACTTCAGCGTCGGCAAGGTGGCACTGAACACGTCGATCAGGCCGAGCGGCGGATGGTTGGTCATCAGGTGACCACCGCACTTGCTGCAGTACTTGCGCTCGCTGAGTTCGGTCTTGCGGAAGGTCGCGACGTATTGCGCGCCCTGCGTGACGCGCACCGTTGCCGGCTTCCACAGGATGAAGGCGTTGACCGGTCCGCCCGACCACGAGCGGCAGGAGCGGCAATGGCAGTACCCCATGGCTTCGGGCGCGCCGCTGGTTTCGAGTGTGACGCTGCCGCAGAAGCAGCTTCCGGTGTGGGTCGTCATGCGGCGCAACCTACGCATCGCAGCGCCGCTGCACATCGGAAGGTCTTCCCTATTTTTGCATTTTGTTTCCCTATAACGCGATGTCCCGATGTCCGCCCGTCTTCCCCGACGGCGCGGCGACGAAGGCGTTCGATCGGGGGCTGGCGCGGGCGATACTTTCCCAAAACTTCCCACCCGCTTGGGAAGCCTCCGATGCCAATGGCATAAGGCTTTTAGGCGATTCTTCCCAGAATTTGCCTGCCCCTCGGGCTAAGTCCTTGATTCCAAACGACACCGGGTGCGGTATTAGGATACCGCTCCGTAACTCCTTGAAATAACGTGAGAATAACTTCCCAATAAACACCCTCTGGCGACATCGAACCTTCCCATCCGCCCACGGCGGAGGCGCTTCTCTGGGCGACGCTCGCAGCCGTCGTTCCACCATCGGGACAGAGCGACGGACGGCTTCGACACTTCGATCTGAAGTCATCCCGATTTAGGTCGGGAGACGGCCGGTCGGCGCGCCCTCCTCACTCGCCACGCCAGGCCGTCCAATCCACGGCGCTCGGGCCGAACGCGGCCGCGAGCGTCCGCCGCACGGCGGCGATCCAGCGGCGGAGCCGCGGTGGTGCGGCCGCCACGCGCCGCGGCGGCTTCACGAACGCCTGGCCAGCAGGCGCCCCAAGGCGGACAGGATCGCCGATGTCATGGCCGACAGGGTCGCCGCGCGGGTTGCCCGGGCCGACGCCAGAATGTCCGGCAAGGCCGGCGGTGGCGCCGACAGCGGCTGCGCGCGCGCAAAGTCGTCGACGACCGGCATGGGTTGCGATCTCCTCGTGCGACGGGACACCGTGTGAAGCGGCGGACGCTACGCCGACACGGTTGCCCCGCGCATCGGAAGGTCTTCCCTATTTTGCCGTCAGCAGTTCCCCAGGCTGGCTGGCCGGCGGTTGCACCAGCAGCCGCTGCTCGACGGCGATGCGCGAGGCTTCGCCGCGCGACGCCGCTCCGAGCTTGGCCAGCACCGACGACACGTGGTGGTCGACGGTCTTGGGCGAGACGTGCAGCGTGGCGCCGATGCGACCGTTGGTCAGACCCTTGGTCAGGCAGCCCAGGATCTCCATCTCGCGCGCCGTCAGCCCGAACGGGTTCTGCCGGGTCGTGGCCCGCGGCCCGCGCGGGATGTGCCGCATGCCGGCGCCGCGCATGCGCTGGCGCAGCAGCGCCGCGGCCGGCGCAGCGCCGAGCCGGGTAAAGATCTCGAGCGCCTCCATCTGCGCCGCCGAATCGCCGTCGGCCAGCGCCGAGGCCTGTTCGTAGGGGCAGCCGAGCCGCTGCCAGATCGCCGCCGCGCGGCGCCACTGGCCGCGAACCTGCAGCAGGAAGGGCTGCGCGCTCCACGCCGGCGCCGGCAAGGTGTCGCCGCCCAGCCGCCGCCAGTAGCTCAGCTCGCCGGCGTACCAGCGATGACGATGGCGGATCGCGAGCTCGTAGGCAGCGCTCGCCTCGGTCACGCTGCGGCAGGGATCGCCGGCCAGCCAGGCCGCCTCGGCGCGCGCCGCGCGCACCGGCGCCAGCCGCAGCAGCGTGCCGGTCCGGTCCGCGATCGCCAGCGCCTCGTCGAGGATCTCGACGGCGGCGGGATCGCCGCGGCGGGCGCGCACGCGACCGAGCGCGGCGAGCGCCAGGATGCGGCTGATCGCCGATGTCGGGCGCTGGACGACCCAGGACGCGATGTCGGCCGCCTCGGTCCAGCGTCCCTGATAGAGACGCGTGATCGCCAGCCAGGCGTGCATGTAGTGGTTGGTGTAGTCGAGATCGCGCTCGGCCGTGTAGGCGATGCCCTCGGTCAGATGGCGCTCGGCTTCGGCAAAGCGGTGCTGCTCGCCGTAGGCGCCGCCGATATTGGCGAAGCCAATGCCGACATGGGCGTCGAGTCCGGCGCCGCGGGCCAAATCGACGCTGCGCTGCAGATGGGCCAGCCCGTCGTCGTCGCCCGACAGCAGCAGGGCCGAGCCGATCACGTTCTCCGCCGCCGCGATCGTGACGTCGTCGTTGAAGCGCCGGGCCAGCTCGATGGCCTGCTTGCCGATGCGCACGGCGAGCGTCCTGTCGCAATCCAGCATGCGCAGATGCGCCTGCACACGGTAGGCGTTGGCGAGCTGGGGCGAGGCCGGCAGCTCCTTGAGCACCTCGATGGCGCGCCGGCTGGTTTCGTCGGCGGCGGCGTTGCGGCCGCTGCGCACCAGCGGCCAGGCGAGCTCGGCCAGGTTCTCGCCCTCCTTCAGGCGATTGCCGGCCTGGCGCCACAGCTCGATCGCCTGACGGCGCGCCGCCTCGGCCTGCGGCAGCAAATCGACGATGGCGCACTCCTCGGCATAGGCCTCGCAATAGCCGGCGCGCTCCTCGATCGAATGGCCGGCCGCGTGCTCGAGCACGCGGGCATATTGCGCGGCGGCTTCGCGATGGGCGCCGACGGCGGAGGCCGCCCGCGCGGCGCTGAGGCCGTATTCGATCACTGCGTCGACATCGCCGGCGCCCTGCGCGTATTGCACCAGCTGGGCGGCATCGGCGCGCAGATGGGGCAACTGCCGGAGCGTAACGAGGGCGCGCCGGCTGAGCTCGCGAAAGCGCGCCGGATCGAGATCGGTGAGCACCGCCTCGCGCACCAGCTCGTGTCGGAAGGCGAAGCCGTCGCCCGCCGGTTCGAGCATGCCGGAGCGCGTGCACTCGGCCAGCCCGCCGAGCTTGCCGTCAAGCACCTTCTCGAGCAGGCCATGGTCGATGCGCGCGCCGATCACGGCGGCGCCTTCGAGGATGTCGCGCCCGCAGGCGGTGAGGCCGGCCACCCGCGCCAGCACCACGTCGCGCACCGTCGCCGGCAGGCCGGGCGTCGCGCTCGCCAGCACTTCGTTGACGAAGAAGGGATTGCCCGAGGTCTGGCGCAGCACCGCCGCCGCATCGAACGGGCGGGCGCCGATCAGGGTCCGCACGGCATCGATCGAGAAGCGCGGCAGCCCGAGGCGTGCGGTGGCCTTGGACGCCGCCAGATCGCCCAGCAGCAAACGCAGCGCCGGCCGGCCGGCCACCTCGTCGTCGCGGTAGGTGACGATCAGCAGGACCTTCACCTGGCCGATGCGCCGGCTGAGATACTTGATCAGGTCGAGCGTCGCCTCGTCGGCCCAATGCAGGTCCTCGATGACCAGCAGGACGGGTTTCAGCGACTTGCGCAGCCGATCGAGGATGCCGGCGAACAGGGCCGTGCGCGCCGTGGCGCTCTCGAGCTGTGCCGGCAGGCTGCCGCCCACCTGGCGGGCGATGTCATGCAGCGGACCGAGCGGCGTCGGCGTGAACAGCGGATCGCAATTGCCCTTGAGCGCGCAGACTTGCTCACGGCGGCTCTCAATAAAGTGATCGACGAAGCTGGTCTTGCCGATGCCCGCTTCGCCGCTCACCAGTGCGATTCGCCCTCGGCCGGCCGCGACTTCGTCGAAGGACGCGGCCAGCTTCTGCAGGTCGTGATCTCGTTCGAGTAATTCCAAGACGCAATCCATTTGGGGCGGCGCGGGGTTGGGGGAATTCCTCTTCTCGCGAGAGGGTAATGTGGCAGGCGGCGCGCAACCGGGCGCGGACTTGGCCAAACAATTTGCATGATGCCAAGGACAAAATAATTCGACGTGTGTGCGGAAACCCACTTCGGCCAATCGCCGCTCACGAATTTGCGAAGCAGGCCGCGCGATCCGGAATCGCAGTCACAAAATTCTCACAGCCAGGATCGGCTCACTCGCTGACCTGCGGCCCGAGCCCACCAGATTCAACGGCCGGGCGCCTTGCTCATGTAGACCGTGATGCCGAGGGCGGAGGCCTCCTCGCGATCGACGCGGTACCCGACGCGACGGTAGAGCGCGACGTTCTCGGCAAAGGCCTTGTTGGTATAGAGCCTGAGCTCACGACAGCCCTGCGCCGCGGCCAGGCGCTCGGCATGGGCCAGCAACGCGCGGCCGATTCCCTGTCCCTGCCAGGCCGGCGCAACAGCGACATTCTCGATCAGCAGATGGTCGGCTTGGCCGACGGTCTCGATCAGCCCGACCGGCACGTCGCCCCGCCAGGCGATGTCGATACGGTGCTGGCGCACCGCGCGCTCGTAGTCGGCCTGCATGGGCCTCGGCTCGCGGCCGATCAGCGGCACCCACTTGGCGTAGGCCTGCCGCGTGAGCGCGCGCACGATCCCGGCTTCGGCGGGCACCGCCCGCCGAAGCGCCAGCTGTTCCGGCATCGCAGCGTCGGCCGGTCAGGCGACGGTGAGGCCTGTCGCCTCGTCGACGCCGGTCTTGAGGTTGATCGTCTGCACGGCCGCGCCGGACGCGCCCTTGCCGAGATTGTCGAGCGAGGCCACGGCCAGCACGTTGCCCTCGGCGTCGTTGCCGTAGACTGCGAGCTCCATCGAGTTGGTGTCGATCAGCCGGTCGGCCCGCAGGAAGCGGTCGCGCTCCAGCCACTTGCGGTCGGCGAGCGGCCGCACCGTCACGAACTTCTCGCCGGCGTAGTAGTCGGCCAGGATCCGGTGCACGTCCTTGGCCGACACCTGCCGGGTGGTGATGTCGCGCGTCACCGGCACGGTGACCAGCATGCCCTGGGCATAGTGGCCGACCGACGGCACGAACAGGGGAGCGTGGCTCAGCCCGGAGTACTTCTTCATCTCCGGCACGTGCTTGTGCGTGAGCTCGAGGCCATAGAGGCCGAACGGCTCGACATCGGGCTGCTCATGGACGGCGATCAGCTCCTTGCCGCCGCCGGTGTAACCCGAGACCCCGAACACGGCGGGCGTGGAATCGCCGCGCACCAGGCCGGCATCGACCAGCGGGCGCAGGATCGAGATCGCGCCGGTCGGATAGCAGCCCGGGTTGCTGATGCGGTGCGAGTCCTTGAGCCTCTGGCGATGACCCTTGGTCATCTCGGGAAAGCCGTAGGTCCAGCCCTCGGCGACGCGATGCGCCGTCGAGGCGTCGATCACCACGGTGTCGTCGTCGCCCAGCGCCGCGACCAGCTCCTTGGCCGCCGCGTCGGGCAGGCAGAGCACGGCGATGTCGGCCGCCTTGGCGATCTCGGCGCGCTTGCCGAGATCCTTGCGGTCGGCCATCGGCAGCTCGAGCAGCTCGATGTCCGCCCGGTCCTTCAGCCGGTCGTGGATCTGCAGCCCGGTCGTGCCGTGCTGGCCGTCGATGAAGATCTTGGTCTTGTTGCTGGTCATGGTCTTCTCACTCGCAAGTTCGGGGCCTCAGGGAACAGGCCGACTGGAGAAGAGGGAATGGTCAGAATGGGAAGCCGCTCGATCCTCTCCAGCGGCTTCACGATGCGGCGCGTATGTTACGCGCGCGCGTCTTCACGCCGCTTGTGCAAGCGGCGGCGTCGCGACCGGAGCGGGGCGAACGTCTTCATGGCGGCGGGATATTTCACCCGCCGGGCAGGATGTCAAGGGTGGGTACGGTTCTACTGCGGCGTCGTCATTGCCGACCCGCCGGACTTTCCCGATTGCGTGTCGCTGCAAAGGCCAGCCTTCGGACGTGCCTACGGCGGCTGCATCTTTCGGTTCATCGAGACCGGCGCCCGCCAGGCTCCCTGCTTTTGAGTCGCTGGACTATTGCCTGGGAGTGGATTGGGGTGGACACGCCGACCCCGAGACCCGCATGCGCATGCCGTCGCTGCGAATGCAATCGATCTCCGGACCGCTCACCGCAGCCGGGAGAATCGGCGGACTCGGCCGGCCGGCCCTTTGCACGGCGCGAGTTGCCGTCGCGGGCCAAACGATGCAGCCTTCACAAATTGCATCGTGATATGTTCAGGCAGGAACTCCGTGATGACCCAATCGCCCCATCCCGAAGGCCTCTCCATGCTGGAGAAGCGCAAGATCGAGGCCGAGATCCTCAAAGAGGTCTACGACACGCTGAAGCAAAGCCACGGCGAGGCGGTCGCGAAAAAGACGATTGCAGAGTCTGTGCGGCGCTCGGCGATCACGCAGGCGCAGGCTTTCGCGGCCGCCGCACCCGGCGGCCCTTCCCTGAAGGCGTTCCAGGACGTGATGCCGCTCTGGACCAAGGGCGGCGCGCTCGAGATCGAGGTCAAGGAACAGAGCGACTCGACCTTTCGCTTCGACGTCGTGAAGTGCCGCTATGCCGAAACCTACAAGGCGATGGGGCTGGGCGAGATCGGTCACCTGCTGTCGTGCAACCGCGACGGCGCGTTCTGCGAGGGCTACGACCCCAAGCTCAAGCTCGAGCGCACGCAGACCATCATGCAGGGCGCGAGCCACTGCGACTTCAAGTACACCTATCGCAAGTGAGCGGGTTGGCGTCTTTCCAGGCTAGGTCAGGCCGGCGCGAGATGCGCCACTGGAGTGGCGCGCTCCCCTGAGTGTCGGCCGCGATCAGCCGAGGAACTCCGCCACCACGATGTGGTTCTCCTTCACCGGCCAGGTGCGCGCCGGCACGGTCTCGTTGTTGAACACGGCGAGCGCCGTGCGCGGGCCGGCGTCGAAGGCGAGGCGGGCGGCGGAGACGGCCGGCACGCCGTCGGTGATGCCGGGCGGCACCTTGCCGTCGAGGCTGAACTTGTCGCGGCCGACGCCGAAATAGCCGCGCGGGCGGCTCATCACCACCACCGCGCCCGCGGTCTCGTCGCCCTTGGCAAACGGCTCGGGGCGCAGATGCACAACGTCGCTCGAGCGCAGGAACGGCGAGCGGTAGGTGTGGGTGACCGGATGGCCGGCGATGGCGAGCACGAACTCATAGCAGGCGTCGGAGCGGCCGACGAACGGCCCCCACACGCCGTCGGCGCCGGTGACCTTGCGGTGGACCGGCTTGGCATTCTTGCGCTCGCCGGTCCTGGCATCGACGTCGTAGACCTCGACCTCGGCGCCGGCGACGGGAATGTTGGTGTACAGGCCGTCGGCGATTCCCGTCACCCGGCCGCTCAGCGTCGGCAGCGGCTCCTGGGCGATGAACAGCGTGCCGGCCGGCTTGCCGACGATGAAGGCGTACTGCGCGGCGAAGGCGAGCTTATGGAACGCCGTCTCGCGATGATCGACGCCGTCGAGGATGACGTTCTTGGCGCCGCGCAGTTCGGACGAATCGTAGCTCACGCCGGTCGGCTTGCCGGGCTGGCCGATATAGCGGCCGTCGGGCTGGGAGAATTTGTCGTTCTTGTCGGAGCGGATCGCCATCAGCTCGACGCCGGCAACCAGATCGTTCGGGCCGCTGTTGAGGTCCTTGAGGAAGGGTGCGGCGCCGTTGAACTCGCTGCCGACCAGCAGGGTCTCGGAATTCACCACGCCCTTGTTGGGCGTGCCGCACAGCACGGCGTGGCTCACCGAATCCGCGCCGCCGCCGTTCTTCAGATAGTTGCGCACCGCGTTGCCGCCGCGCGAGGAGGCGACCAGCGCCACCTTGCGCCGACGGGTGGCATTGCGCACCTGCGCCACGAACGCCGCCAGCTCCTTCATCTCGTCGGCGCTGGAGGAGCGGTTGGGTTCGGGCTTGGCATCGTCGCGCAGCGCCGACGGATTGGTGAAGTCGATGGCGAACAGCTGGTTGCGTTTGTAGCCGTTGGCCTCGAAGCGCCAGATGTTGTTGATCCACAGCGCGCTCGAATCGCCGTTGCCGTGCACGAACACCACCGGCGGCGGACCGGGGTCCGCCGGCGCCGGCGCACGGCGCGGCGCTTGCGGCTGCTGCGCCAGGACACAGGTCGGCCACAACGAGGCGGCAAAGCCCAGAAGCGCGCGTCGTGTCGGTCCTGTCTCCCGCAACACCGTCCCCCAATTCCCCTTCGTGAGCCTTCTTTTGCCCATGTTGGCAAATGAACGAACCCGACGCTACGCTCGCTGCATGACGATTTGTTACATCGACAGCCCGGTCGGCCGGCTGGCCCTCGAGGCCGAGGGCGACGCGCTGTCCTGCGTGCGCTGGGCGGACCGCGGCGAGCGCGCCAGCCCGGGACAGGGGACCCGCCAGTTGCCACCGATTCTCAAGCAGGCCAGCCGCGAGCTCGAGCGCTACTTCGCCGGCCGGCTCAGGACCTTCGACCTCAAGCTGGCCGCCCGCGGCACCGACTTCCAGAAGCGCGTGTGGCAGATGATGAGCGACATCCCCTACGGCGGGACCGCGACCTACGGCGGCCTGGCGATGGCACTGGGCTCGGGCCCGCGCGCCGTCGGCATGGCGTGCGGGCGCAATCCGCTGCCTATCGTCGTGCCCTGCCATCGCGTGCTGGGCGCCGGCGGCAGCGAGGGCGGCTACTCCGGCGGCCAGGGCCTCAAGACCAAGCACAAGCTCCTGGCGCTGGAAGGCGTCGTTCTGTAACGCCCCTGTCATCGCGAGCGCAGCGAGGGATGACAGGGGCGAGTGAACCAGGTGTGTAGGAAGCCATGCGCGTGCTGATCACCCGTCCGGAGCGCGAGGCCGTGACCCTGGCCACGGCGCTCGGCGAACGCGGCCATCAAACCGTGATCGCGCCGCTGTTCCGCCTCGCCGTCCTCCATCCGCCGGACGATTTCGCCGCGACGCTGGCGGCCTGCCAGGCGGTGCTGCTGACCAGTGCCAACGGTGCCCGGGCGCTGGCCGAGACCAGCGAGCAGCGCAGCAAGCCGGTCTTCGCGGTCGGCGATACCACCGCGGCGACCGCCGAGGGCCTGGGCTTCACCTCGGTCACCTCGGCGTCCGGCGACAGCGCCGACCTCGCCGGGCTGGTGCGCCAGCGGCTCCAGCCCGAGGGCGGGCCGCTGCTGCATGTCAGCGGTGTCGACGTCGCGGGCGAGATGGAGCTGGGCGGCTTCGAGGTGCGGCGCATTGCCTTGTACGAGGCGCGCGAAGCCGAGACGCTGCCCGACAGCGCGCGCGCCGCCCTCGGTGCCCGCGCCGTCGACGCCGCGGTTTTCTTCTCGCCGCGCGCCTCGGCCTTGTTCGCGCGCCTGGTGCGCGACGCCGGCCTCGCCGAGGCCTGCCACGACGTTTCGGCGGTGGCGATCAGCGCCGCCGCCGGCCAGCCGCTCGAGGACCTGCCGTTCAAGTCGGTCGTGACCGCGGACCGCCCGAGCCGCCAGGCCGTGCTGGAGGCGATCGACCGCCTGCCCCCTGCCGATCTGCCCCTTTCCGGCAGCGAAGGGCCCAGCGTACAAGAGCCTGCGACCATGAGCGACACGGCCACTTCTCCGCCACCTCCGCCGCCCGTCCAGGTCCGGCGTGGGCTGGGCTTCATGGGCGCTTTCGTGACAGGCCTTGCCGCCGCGGCGATCGTGCTGGCCGCCGCCGTCGCCTCGCTGCCCTACTGGCCCGAGGAATTCCGGCTGATGTGGCGCGGGCCGGCTGCCGTGGCAGCGCCGCCGGCCCCGGCCCCCCGGCCGGTGCTCGATACGGCCGCCCTCGATGCCGCCAAGCGCGAACTCAACCAGCGCCTCGACGATCTCGACAAGCGCGTACGCGCCGCCGCCGCGACCGCGGCCCAGGCCGATCGTCCGCCGCCGGCGTCCGATCCTGCCGTGGCCGAGATGCGCGCCAGGATCGACGCCATCGAAGGCAAGCTGGTCGCCGCGCCGGCACCTGCCCCTTCGCCAAATCCGCCGGCAGGCCCCGCGCCTGCAACGCCCGTCGAAGTCGACCTCGCGCCGCTGAAATCGGAGATCGCGACCTTGCGCACCGCCTTGCAGTCGCTCGACGGCGCCATGGCGGGCCAGAAGGACGCGCTGGAAAAGATCAGGCTGGCCGCCAGCGCCAGCGGCGCCGGCGAGCAGAAGGCGGTGGCCGCCGCGCGCGCCTCGGCCGTGATCGGCATCGCCGCCCGGCTCAACGCCGCGCTCGAGGCCGGCCTGCCGTTCGCCAGCGATCTCGCCTTGCTGGCGCCGCTGGTGCAGGGCGACGCCAAGCTCACCGAATTGAGCGCCTCGCTGCAGCCGCTGGCGCAGAGCGGGGTCGCCTCGCGGGCCGCGCTCGCCGCCGAGTTTCCGGCCGTCGCCAAGGCCGCGCTGGCCGAGGATCTGGCCGACGATTCCTTCGGCGAGCGCCTGCTCGGCAAGATCAAGGGCCTGGTCTCGCTGCGCCGGGTCGGTGCCGACGTCCAGGGCGATTCGACGGAGGCCAAGCTGGCGCGGGCCGAAGCGGCACTCGATGGCGGCGACCTTGCCAAAGCGGTCGGCCTGGTGAAGTCGCTGCCGGCCCAGACGTCGCGCGCCACCGCCGCCTGGCTCGGCCGCGCCCAGGCGCATCTCGGCGCCCAGGCCACGGTCGACCAGATCGCCGCGCACGCCGTTTCCCTCCTCGGTGCCGCGCGCTAGCCGATGACCCTGCTTCGCACGCTGGTCTGGTTCGCGGTTGCCGCGGCGGTGATGTTCGCCGCGGTGTGGCTCGCCGAGCGGCCCGGCACCGTGACCGCCGAATGGCACGGCTGGCGACTCGATACCAGCGTCGGCGTGGTGCTGATCACCGTCGTCGTCCTGATCCTGCTGAGCGTGGCCCTGTGGCTGGTCTATCGCTGGATCATCGGCGCCCCCGGCGCCCTGCTCGAGGGCTGGGGCGAGAGCCGGCGCCGGCGCGGCTACCAGGCGCTGACCCAGGGACTGGCCGCTGTGGCCGCGGGCGACGGCGCGGAGGCGCAGAAGAATGCCCGCAAGGCCGAGACCTTGCTGTCGGAGCCGGCGCTCACCTTGCTGCTGTCGGCGCAGGCGGCCCAGCTGACCGGCGACCGCGACGGCGCCAAGCGGGCGTTCGACGCCATGCTCGAGGACGAGCAGATGGCCTTCCTCGGCCTGCGCGGCCTGATCGCCCAATCCTTGCGCGACGGCGACCAGGTCCAGGCGCTGGCCTATGCCGAGCGCGCCTTCAAGCTCCGGCCGCAGACGCCGTGGGTCGTCCATTCGCTGTTCGACATGCAGGCCCAGATCGGCCACTGGCGCGAGGCTCAGGAGACGCTCGATGCCGGGTTGCGCCGCAAGGTCATCACCCAGGACAAGGGCCGCACCCTCAAGGCCCTGCTGCTGGTCGAGCGCAGCCGCGCCGCCGAGAAGGGCGGCGGCGACGCCGACGCCCTGGCGTTGGCGCGCGAGGCCTTCGGGCTGGCGCCCGAGCGCATCGCCGTGAGCACGCGGCTCGCCGAGCTGCAGATCAAGGCGGGCGACGGAAAGCGCGCCCTGCGCACCCTGGAGCGCGGCTGGACCTTGGCGCCGCATCCCGATCTTGCGGCGCTCTATCTCAAGGCCTCGGGCGAGAACGATCCGCTGAAGCGGGTCGGCATCGTGCGCAAGCTCGTGGCGCAGAAGCCCGACGACATCGAGAGCCATGTCGCGCTCGCCCAGGCGGCGCTCGAGGCCGGCCTGTGGGGCGAGGCGCGGCGTCACCTCGATGCCGCCGGCGGCACCAGTCCATCGGTCCGTGTCTGCCGCCTGATGGCCGAGGTCGAGGAACGCGCCCATTCCGACCAGGCGAAGGTGCATGACTGGCTGGCGCGGGCCGCCGCCGCACCGGCCGACCGGGCCTGGCGTTGCTCGGCCTGCGGCGCCCAGCACGAGACCTGGCGGTCAGTGTGCGAGAGCTGCGGCGCCTTCGGCACCCTGCACTGGCGCGCGCCCGGCACCTACGGTCACGTCCTGCCGCCGGAAGTGACACCCAAGCCGGCACTCAATGCGCCATCGACCGCGTAGACCCTCATTCTCCTCTCCCCCGATAGGGGGAGAGGATGGGTGAGGGGGTGACCAACATCGCCTGCAACCCCCTCTCCTCGCCTCTCCCCCTATCGGGGGAGAGGAACCCGAAATGAATGACAGATAGGGAGAAACAACCATGTTCGAAACCACGCTCGCGGGCAGCCTGCCCAAGCCGTCATGGCTCGCCACGCCGAACATCCTGTGGGCGCCATGGACCTTGAGCGGTGCGCCCCTGCAGGAGGCCAAGGAAGACGCGACCGCGTTGGCGATCCACCGCCAGGAGGAGGCCGGCATCGACATCGTGAGCGACGGCGAGCAGGCGCGGCAGCACTTCGTGCACGGCTTCCTGGCCGAGGTCGACGGCGTCGACTTCGACAAGAAGGTGCGCATGGGCATCCGCAACAACCGCTACGACGCCGATTGCCCGACCGTCACCGCAGCGCTGAAGCGCCGCAAGTTCGTGCACGAGCGCGAGGCGCGGGTGGCGCGCGCCGCGACGGCGCGCAAGCTCAAATTCACCCTGCCCGGCCCGATGACCCTGATCGACACCCTGGCCGACGGCCACTACGGCGACCGGGTGAAGATGGCGTTCGCCTTCGCCGAGCTCCTGAACCAGGAGGCCAGGGACCTCGAGAAGGTCGGCGTCGACGTGATCCAATTCGACGAGCCCGCCTTCAACGTCTATCTCGGCGAGACCGTCGAGTGGGGCGTGCCGGCGCTCGAGAAGGCCGCCGAGGGACTGAAGTGCACGACCGCCGTGCACATCTGCTACGGCTACGGCATCGAGGCCAACATCAAGTGGAAGGAGACGCTGGGCGAGAGCTGGCGCCAGTACGAGCAGACCTTCCCGGCGCTCGACCGCAGCCGGATCCAGCAGGTGTCGCTGGAGTGCCGCAACAGTCACGTGCCGCCCGAGCTGATGAAGCTCCTGAAGAACAAGACGCTGCTGGTCGGCGCGATCGACGTGGCGTCGGACAAGATCGACACGCCGGAGGAAGTCGCCGCCACTTTGAAACTGGCGACCAAATTCGCCGAGCCCGAGCGAATCCAGGCCTGCACCAATTGCGGCATGGCGCCGATGTCGCTGGCCGTCGCCTACGCCAAGCTGCGCGCACTCGCCCAGGGCGCGGCGCTGGCACGCAAGAGCGTGTAGCTCGCCGCGCTCATGATCTTCCGGAGATTATGACGTCTACTCGGTCTTGAGGCGGCGCAGTTCGTAGAGAAATTCAAGCGCCTGTTTCGGCGACAGCTCGTCGGGGTTGACGGCGGCCAGCGCCTTCTCGACCTCCGATTCGACGGGCCGCGCCGCGCCGCCCGCCGGGCGGGCCGGGGCGGCGGCGAACAGCGGCAGGTCGTCGACCAGCTTGGTCACCGCGCCCGACTGCTCGCCCTTCTCGAGGGCCGCCAGAACCTCCTCGGCGCGCGTCACCACGGCGGAGGGCAGGCCGGCCAGCTGAGCGACATGGATTCCGTAGGAGCGGTCGGCGGCGCCCGGCGCCACCTCGTGCAGGAACACCACCTCGTTCTGCCATTCCTTGACGCGCATGGTGTAGGGCGCGAGCGCCGCCAGCCGCTCCTTGAGCGCACCGAGCTCGTGGAAGTGCGTGGCGAACAGCGCGCGGCACCTGTTGACGTCGTGCAGATGCTCGAGCGTGGCCCAGGCGATCGACAGGCCGTCGAACGTCGCCGTGCCGCGGCCGATCTCGTCGAGGATGACCAGGCTTCGCGCCGTCGCCTGGTTGAGGATCGCCGCCGTCTCGACCATCTCGACCATGAAGGTCGAGCGCCCGCGCGCCAAGTCATCGGCTGCGCCGACGCGGCTGAACAACCGGTCGACGACGCCGATCGTCGCCTCCTTGGCCGGCACGAACGAACCGGCCTGGGCCAGCACGGCGATCAGGGCATTCTGGCGCAGGAAGGTCGACTTGCCGGCCATGTTGGGGCCGGTCAGCAGCCACAGCCGCCGGTCCGGGCCGAGCTCGCAATCGTTGGGCACGAACGCCGCGCCGCCCTGGCGCAAGAGGGCCGCCTCGACGACGGGATGGCGGCCGCCGACGATGGTGAAGGCGGGCTCGTCGGCCAGCACCGGCCGCACGTAGTTGCCGCTCGCCGCCAGCTCGGCCAGGGCCGCCGCCACGTCGAGGCTGGCCAGCGCGCGGCCCGCCGCCGCCACCGCCGCCGACACCGCTATGACCTCGCCGACCAGCGCCTCGAAGATCGCCAGCTCGAGCGCCAGCGCCTGGTCGGCGGCGCGGCCGATGCGAGTCTCGAGATCGGCCAGCTCGGCGGTGCTGAAGCGCGTGGCGTTGGACATCGACTGGCGCCGCGTAAAGCCCAGGGCGGCGAGATCGAGCTTGTCGGTGTGCGTCGCCGTCACCTCGATGTGATAGCCGATCATGTTGTTGTGGCGGATCTTGAGCGACGGCACGCCGCTCGCGGTCCTGTACTTGGCCTCCAGCGCCGCCACGGTCTTGCGGCTGTCGTCGCGCAGGGTGCGCTGCTCGTCGAGCTCGGCGCGATAGCCCATGCGGATGAATCCGCCGTCGCGCGCCAGCAGCGGCGGCTCGTCGGCGAGCGCCGCCGCCAGCGCCTCGATCAGTTTGCGATGGCCTGTGGCCGCCTGCACGATCGCGGCCAGCGGCGCGGGCGATGGCATCAAGGCCTCGGGCTCGGCCCCGAGCAGCGCCGACAAGGCCTCGGCCGAATCGAGACCGTCGCGCAGCGCCGCCAGGTCGCGCGGGCCGCCGCGGCCGACCGACAGGCGCTGCAGGGCGCGTTCGATGTCGGGCGTGCGCCGCAGCGCCTCGCGGACTGATTCGCGCAAAGCCGGGCGCTCGACGAACAGCTGCACTAGGTCGAGGCGCCGGCCGATCTCGGCCTTGTCGGTCAGCGGCGCCGCCAGCCGCTCGGCCAGCAGGCGGGCGCCCGGCCCGGTCAGGGTGCGGTCGACCGTGGCGAGCAGGCTGCCGTCGCGCCGGCCGTCGAGCCCGCGCACCAGCTCGAGGTTGCGCCGCGTCGCCGGATCGATCTCCATCGTGCCGTCGGCCCGCTCGCGACGCGGCGGGCCGAGCGCCGGCCGCTTGCCGGCCTGCGTGAGCTCGACATAGTCGAGCAGCGCGCCGCAGGCGGCGACCTCGGCGCGCGAGAAGCTGCCGAAGCTCTCGAGGGCTGCCACCTTGAACGCGGCCTGCAGGCGCTTGCGGGCATTGTCCGAATCGAAGCGCGCCGAGGGCAACGGCGTCAGCACCGCGTTCCATTCCTCCAGCGCCGCCTTGAGGGTCTCGCGGGCCAGCAGGCGATCGGGCACCAGCAGTTCGCCCGGCGCCAGGCGCGCCAGCGCCGCCGCGAGCTGGCCGGGCACCAGCGGCTGGGCGGCGAAGTCGGCGGTCGACAGATCGAGCCAGGCCAGCGCCAGCTCGCCCTGCGCCTCGGCCACCGCCGCCAGATAGTTGTGACTGCGCGCATCGAGCAGCGAATCCTCGGTGAGCGTGCCCGGCGTGATGACGCGCACCACGGCGCGCTCGACCACCGACTTGGCACCGCGCTTCTTGGCCTCGGCCGGGTCCTCGACCTGCTCGCAGACGGCGACCTTGAAACCCTGGCGAATCAGGCGCGACAGATAGGCCTCGTGGCTGTGCACCGGCACGCCGCACATCTTGATATCTTCGCCGAGATGCTGGCCGCGCTTGGTCAGCGCGATGTCGAGCGCCGCCGACGCCTTCACCGCGTCATCGAAGAACATCTCGTAGAAATCGCCCATGCGGTAGAAGACGAGATGATCGGGATGCGCCGCCTTGACCGCCAGGTATTGGCGCATCATCGGCGTGGCATCGGCCGGGATCGTCTGGCTGGTGTCGGGCACGCTTCGGCCTAGCATGCGGCCCCGCCCGGCGGCGATGGGGATTGCGTGCACAACGTGCCGGTCTCTTCGACCAGCGCCATCAGCACCGGCAATCCGTCGGCGCCGGCGGCGATTGCCCGCCCGACGCGGTTGGCAAAATCGGCCGGCCTGCGGGCCAGCTTCTCGACCGCCCGGGCCGCCCCCTTCTCGTTCAGGAGATAGACGCCGTTCAAGGCAAACAGGCTCTGGCAGAGACACGCGACCGCGCGAAAGCCGCAGCCGGCGACATAGGCCGGATCGTCGCGGCCGCGGCCGTGCAGAGCATTCTCGAGCGCGAACTTCGCCTCCCACAGGAGGGTCCGGATCAGAGCCTCGCCCAGCGCCGGCGGATAGGGGTCGCACTGCCGCCTGAGCGGCGGGAGCACGGTGTCGGGGTCCCAGAGGACCCGGGCCAGCGCCACCTCGCCCATGTAGATCGACGACACGAAGGCGTGCGGATGGCCGGGCTGGTAGACGCGCTCGATCCGGCCGGCGCGGCAAGCCTCGATCACGGCCCGCACCTTGCCGAGCTCGCGATACAGCAGATCGACTCGGCGGCCTTCGACGGTGAGCCAGGCGCCGCCGTTGATCCACGGCCCCCATTCGCCGAGCGCCGTGACCGACGAGCTCGCCGCTCCCGGCAACAGCATTGCCGCCTTGGCGAGCCGGCCGGTGTCGATCGGGTTGTCGGCCTCGTAGTAAAGGCCGATGTCGTAGTCCGATTGCGCCGTCGCCTCGCCGCGGGCGCGACTGCCACCCAGCACGATGGCGCGCACGCCGGGCACCCCGCCAAAGGCGCGCGCCAGCCGGCCGATCAGGGCTTCGTCGTTGGGCTCTTGCATGTGCCAGCGCTATCATCCCCTGCCCCGTCATCGGGGAGGTGTCGGCGTCTTACGCCGACGGAGGGGGAGTGCAACAGGAACGGTGCGTGCCCCCTCCGTCGCGGTGTTACCGCGATACCTCCCCCGAAGACGGGGCAGGGGGGAAGCATGATCGACAAAGTCGACCTGGCACTGGGCCGTCTGATCGAAGCCGGCCGCTGGCTCGTCCTGCCTGTGGCACTGATCCTGTTCCTGCAATGGCCGTTGCGCGACTTCGTGCAATGGGGCTCGCGCGAGGCCAACGACCTCGGCCAGTGGATCTTCGCGCTCTATGTCAGCCTGGCCCTGACCTTCGCCACGCGCCAGCGCGCCCATCTCGCGGTCGACGCCATCGCGCACGGTTATCCGGCGCCGGTGCGTTCGGCGATTGCCCGCTGGGGCAACGCGCTGTGCGTCGTGCCGTGGGCGCTTTTCATGATCTGGACCGTGCTTCCCACGGTCGAGCGCTCGGTGATGGCGCTGGAGAAATTTCCCGACACCTTCAATCCCGGCTACTTCCTGATCAAGGTCGCCGCCCTTCTCCTCGCCGTGCTCGCCTTGTTGCAGACGTTGCTGGACGCGCTGCGCCCGGCCAGAGGCAACTGATGGAGACGGCCGGCCTCTGGATGCTGCTGGCGGTTGCCGTCGTGCTGCTGGCAACCGGCCTGCCGGCCTATGCCGTGCTGATGGGTGTGGCGACGCTGTTTGCGGCGGTCGGCGTGGCGGCCGGCGGCATCGAGTTTCCGCTGCTCACCGCCCTGCCCGGCCGCATCATCGGACTGCTCGAGACCGATCTGCTGCAGGCGTTGCCGCTCTATGTCTTCATGGGCGCGCTACTCAACCGCCTGCCGCTGGCCGACCGCCTGTTCCGTTGCGGGGTCGCCCTCGGGGCGCTGGGCGGCCGGCCCACCGGCGGCGCACCGGCGCTCGCCACCCTGGGCCTGGGCGCGCTGCTGGCGCCGATGAACGGCTCGGTCGGCGCCAGCGTCGCCATGCTGTCGAGGAGCGTGGCGCCCAAGCTCGAGGCGCGCGGCGTGCCGGCGCCGCAGAGCACGGCGCTGGTGTGCGTCGCCAGCACCCTTGGCGTCGTCATCCCGCCGTCGCTGGTGCTGATCCTGCTGGGCGACGCCATGATGCGCGCCCACACCGAGGCGACGAACGTCACCAAGGCGATGGTGCGCATCGTCAACACCCAGGACATCTTCCGCGGCGCGCTGGTGCCGGCGGCGATGTTCCTGGCGCTCTGCCTGGTCGTGGCGTGGCTGCTCGGGCGCCGCGCACCGCTGCGCGGATCCGCCGAGCGTCCGACGGGCGGCGAATGGGTCACGGCGGCGGTGGCCGCCTTGTTCGTGATCGGCCTGCTGGCCGGCGTCGCCGTGGGCTATTTCTATGCCGTCGAGGCTGCCGCCATGGGCGGCACGGCGCTGTTGCTGTTCGGCTGGGCCAGCCGGGGCCTGCGCGCCGGCGTGTTCGGCCACGTGCTGCGCGACACCATGGCGGTGAGCGGCGCGCTGTTCGCGCTGTTCGTGGCGGCGACGACCTTTACCTTGGTGTTCCGCGCCTTCGGCACCGATCGCCTGCTCGATGTCTGGGTCAAGCAGGTGCCGGGCGGCGCCACCGGGGCGGCGGTCGCGGTGCTGATCGTGTTCGCCCTGGCTGCCTTCGTGCTCGACGCCTTCGAGATCGTGTTCGTGATCGTGCCGATCGTCATGCCGCCCATCCTGACCCGGGCGCCTGACGCGATCTGGATATCCGTGCTGGCACTGCTGGCCCTGCAGGCGTCGTTCCTGGTGCCGCCCAGCGGCTACGCCGTGATGATGGCGCGAAGTTCGCTGGCGCAAAAGACGGCGATCCGGCCGCTGGCGCGCGCCCTCGCGCCTTATCTCGCCGCGCAGCTGGTGGTGCTGGCTCTGGTCGTGTCTCTGCCCGGCCTCGCGCACCTCGCCCAACCCACGGGATTCGATGCGCCGCCCGTCACGACCAGGATCGACGACGATGAAGCGCGCAAGAAATTCAACGACATGTTGAAGCTGCCGCCGCCTGAGTGAGATTCCCCGTTTCGATTTCACAGCCGCGCTGCACCGCGGGATGGCTGTCTGGTCCCCGCTGGCGATTGTCGCCAATATGCCCTCTCATTCGGGAGAGAAACGACAATGGCGAGCACCGGCGCGGAAGCGGCGATCAGCAACGAGATGGGCGATCTCGACGGCGATTCGCTGCGCATGCACAAGGCGGGGCGGCCCGGCAAGATCGAGATCGTTGCCACCAAGCCCCTGGTCACCCAGCGCGACCTGGCGCTCGCCTATTCGCCGGGTGTCGCGGCGCCCTGCGTCGAGATCTACAAGGACCCCGACACCGCCTACGACTACACCACGCGCGGCAATCTCGTGGCGGTGATCTCGAACGGCACGGCCGTGCTGGGGCTGGGCGACATCGGCGCGCTCGCCGGCAAGCCGGTGATGGAAGGCAAGGCGGTGCTGTTCAAGCGCTTTGCCGACGTCGACTGCATGGACCTCGAGGTCGACACCAAGGACGTCGACCAATTCGTCAACTGCGTGCGCTACCTCGGGCCCACGTTCGGCGGCATCAACCTCGAGGACATCAAGGCGCCGGAATGCTTCATCATCGAGCAGCGCCTGCGCGAGCTGATGGACATACCGATCTTCCACGACGACCAGCACGGCACCGCCATCATCTCGGCCGCCGGCCTGATCAATGCGCTGCATCTCACCGGGCGCGACCTCAAGACCGTCAAGCTGGTGGTCAACGGCGCCGGCGCCGCCTCGATCGCCTGCATCGAGCTCATCAAGGCGATGGGCCTGCCGCACGAGAACGCCATCCTGGTCGACACCAAGGGCGTCATCTGGCAGGGCCGCACCGAGGGCATGAACCAGTGGAAGAGCGCACACGCGGTGCGCACCAAGGCGCGCACCCTGAAAGAGGCGATGGAAGGGGCCGACGTGTTCTTCGGCCTGTCGGTCAAGGGCGCGGTCACCAAGGACATGGTCCGCTCGATGGCCGACAAGCCGATCATCTTCGCCATGGCCAATCCCGATCCCGAGATCACGCCGGAGGACGCGCGCGCGGCGCGGCCCGACGCCATCATCGCCACCGGCCGCAGCGACTATGCCAACCAGATCAACAACGTGCTCGGCTTCCCCTACATCTTCCGCGGCGCGCTGGACGTGCGCGCCCGTACCATCAATGAGGAAATGAAGGTCGCCGCCGCCGAGGCGCTGGCCAAGCTGGCGCGCGAGGACGTGCCGGACGAGGTCGACCGCGCCTATTCCGGCCGCCGGCTGCGCTACGGGCGGGACTACATCGTGCCGGTGCCGTTCGACCCGCGCCTGATCTCGGTCGTGTCGTCGGCGGTCGCGCAGGCGGCGATGGATTCCGGCGTCGCGCGGCGCAGGATCCCCGACATGGCGGAATACCGCCGCGCGCTGGCCGGCCGCCTCGACCCGACCAATCACTGGCTGCAGAGCCTGTTCGAGCAGGTCAAGGCCAACCCGCAGCGCATCGTCTTCGCCGAGGGCGAGGAAGAGCGGACCATCCGGGCGGCGATCGTGTTCCGCGACAATGGCTACGGCACGCCGATCCTGATCGGCCGCGAAGAGCTGGTGCGCGACACCATGAAGAGCCTCGGCATCACCGACGACAAGGGGCTCGAGATCCACAATGCGCGGCTCTCGACGCGCAACGCACCCTACACCGACATGGTCTACAAGCGCCTTCAGCGCGACGGCTACCTGCGCCGCGACGTGCAGCGCATGGTCAACCAGGGCCGCAACGTGTTCGGCGCCTGCATGGTCGCGCTGGGCGATGCCGACGGCATCGTGACCGGCATCACGCGGCGCTTCCCCGAGTGCTACGGCGATGTGAAGCGCGTGATCAACGAGCAGCCCGGCAAGGTGCCGATCGGCTATTCGATCGTGGTGGCACGCCACGGCACGGTGTTCCTGGCCGACACCTCGATCAACGAGACACCCTCGCCCGAGCAGATGGCCACCATCGCCAAGCAGATGGCCGGCAACGCCCGCACCATGGGCCACGAGCCGCGCGTCGCCTTCATGTCGTTCTCCAACTTCGGCAGCCGCGAGATCGACCGCATCGACCGCATCCGCAAGGCGATCCGCCTGTTGGACGCGGAGAAGGTCGACTTCGAATATGACGGCGAGATGCAGGCCGACATGGCGCTCGACTATGAGCTCCTGAAGTCGACCTATCCGTTCGCCCGCCTGACCGGCCCGGCCAACGTGCTGGTGATGCCGGGTCTGCACTCGGCCCACATCTCGTCGCGGCTGATGCAGAAGCTGGGCGGCGTCACGGTGATCGGCCCGGTGATCGACGGCCTCGAGAAGCCGGTGCAGATCGTGCAGATGGGCGCCACGGTGAGCGATCTCGTCAATCACGCAGCGTTGGCCGCTTACGGCGCGCTCAGTCGACGGAGGTAGTCATGACCGATCTCGTCATCCGCGGAGCCACCATCGTCGACGGCCTGGGCCACGAGCCCCGGCGCGCCGACCTCGCCGTCAAGGACGGCAAGATCGCCGCCATCGGAGACATCAAGGGCACCGGGGCGGAGACCGTCGACGCCGGCGGCCTGACTCTCGCGCCCGGCATCGTCGACGTGCATACGCACTACGACGCGCAAGTGACGTGGGATTCGACGCTCTCGCCCTCGCCGTCGCTCGGCGTCACCACGGCGGTGATGGGCAATTGCGGCTTCGGCATCGCGCCCGCCTTCCCCAAATCGCGCGACCTGGTGATCCGCAATCTCTCGGTGGTCGAGGGCATGGACCTCGAGGCGCTGCGCACCGGCATCAAATGGGACTTCGAGAGCTTCGCCGAGTACATGGCGATGCTGCGCCGGCGCGGCGCCTACGCCAACCTCGCCGTGCTGGCCGGGCATTCGACGATTCGCACCGCGGTGATGGGCGAGGCAGCCTCCGAGCGTTCCGAGGCCACGCCCGAGGAGCTCGCCCAGATGAAGGCCATGGTGTCGGAAGCCATGGCGCACGGCGCGATCGGCCTCGGCGCTTCCTATTCGTTGAACCATTCCGGCTATGGCGGTGTGCCCATGCCGTCGACCATCGCGCCAATGTCGGAGCTCGATGCACTGGTGAGCGCCATGGGCGTGCGCGGCCGCGGTGTGGTCGAGATCGCCTCGGGTGCAAAGGCGCCGGGCGAGCTCGAGCCGATGGTCGCCAAGTACGGCCGGCCGTTCTTCCAGGGCACGGGCGTGGCGATGTACAACGAGCAGGCGCCCGACCGGTCGATGCGCATGTTCGACGACTGCGCAGCCGCCATCCAGCGCGGCAACGGGCTCTACATCCAGATCCCCTGCCAGCCGCTCAGCTTCGACTTCACCATGGCCAACGCCTATCCGTTCTACAGCCACTCGGCGTTCGACCCGATCAAGGCCTACACGCCCGATCAGCTGAAGGCGGTGTTCCGCGACGCCTCGTGGCGCGAGAAGTTCCGCCAGGACGTCAAGAATCCGCGGCCAGGCATGATCTTCCAGGGCACCTGGGACCGGGTGATGGTGGCGGTGGCGCAAAAATCCGGCAACGCCCGCTACGTCAACCGCTATGTCGCCGAAATCGCCGCGAGCGAGCATCGCGACCCGCTCGACGTCGTGCTCGATCTCAGCCTCGACGAGGACCTCGAGACCGCCTTCCTCGGCCGCTTCCTCAATGTCGGCGACGATGGCGTGGCGCGTCTGCTGAAGCACGAGGCCGGCGTGGTCGCGCTCAGCGATGCCGGCGCCCACCTTATTTATATGTGCGATGCGGGCTTCGGCCTGCACTTCTTGGCCCGCTGGGTGCGCGAGCGCGGCGACTTCGACATCGCCGAGGGCGTGCGGCGGCTGACCAGCCACCCGGCCGACCTCTACGGCATTCCCAACCGTGGCCGCATCGCGGTCGGCGCCTACGCCGACCTCCTGCTGTTCGATCCGACCACGGTCGGCGTGTCGCCGGCCGAGCGCGTCGCCGACCTGCCGGGCGGCGGACGGCGCACCATCCGCCGGCCGACCGGCGTGCACGGCGTGTTCTGCAACGGCGTGAAGACCTTCGACGGCACCGACTACGTCAAGCACGCCAAGGGGCCGGGCCACGTGCTCGACCGGTTCAACCTGTCGCACGGCGCGCACAACATGGCGATGGCGGCGCAGTGATCTTCCATTTGGACCGCGGGCCTCCAGGCCGGTTCATAGGAGCGCGCCACTTCAGTTGCGCTCATGCGTCCGAGCGCCACTGGAGTGGCGCGCTCCAAAGACCATGAGCGGGCCGGGAGGCCCGCGGTCCCTGCCATGAGACTGGAGACCTACTGGCTCTATCTCGGCGCCGTCCTGCTGATCTCGGCCACGCCGGGGCCGAACATCTTCTATGTCACCAGCCGCAGCATCCGCTTCGGCTTCGGTCCGGCGATGCTTGCCATGGCCGGCTGCCTGCTGGCGCTCGCCCTCACCCTGACGGCCTCGGTCGCCGGCGTGAGCGCCTTCATGCTGGCGGTGCCGGCGGCCTTCGAGGCGCTGAAATATGCCGGCGCCGCCTATCTCATTTTCCTCGGCATCCAGACCTGGCGCGCCGATCGCCGACCTCGGCTCGGCGGCCTCGACGCGCGAAACCGCAAGCCGCCTGTCGCACTTCCGCGGCGGCTTCTTGGTGGGCATCAGCAATCCCAAGCTGCTGGTCTTCGCCGCGGCGTTCTTCCCGCAATTCATCGCCCCCGACGCGCCATGGATGCCGCAGTTCGCGCTGCTGGTCGCGACGTTCCTCGCCGTCGAGGCCTCGGCCTACGTCACGGTGGCGTCGAGCGCGCGCGGGCTCGCGCGCTATCTCGTGCAAGCCGTCTGGCAGAAGCGGCTCAACCGGCTGAGCGGCGCGATCTTCGCCGGCTTCGGCTGCGCCCTGCTGCGTTACCGGCCGTAGCGCTTTGCGCCTCCCTCGAGCCGGTATAGGATTTTCATAAATATCGTGCCTGGGAGGGCGCCATGAAGACGATCATGAGGATCAGCAGCCGCAACCTGCCCACCGTCGGCCGTCGCCGGCTGGTGAAAGCCGGCATGGCCGGCATCATTGCCGGCGGCATGGCGCCCGGCTTCGCGCGCGCCGAGCCCAAGAAACTGGTGATGGCGCACATCGTGCCGCCGCCCGAGTCTGCCGCGGTCGGCTTCGCCTGGCAGGCCGAGGAAGTGCGCAAGCGCTCCAACGGCGAGCTCGACATGCAGTTCATGCCCGGCACGCTCCTGACCAAGGAGCTGGAAATCATGAATGCCGTGAAGGCGGGCAACATCCAGATGGGTGCTCCGGCCGGCGCGGCGGCGACGGTGTTCCCCGAGATGGGCGTCTTCCTGGTGCCGTACCTCGTGCAGAGCTACGCCCACGCCTACAAGATGTTCAACGGCGCGATCGGCGATTCGCTCGATAAGCAATTCCAGGACAAGTACAAGCTCAAGGTGATGTGCTTCTACGACTACGGTTTCCGCCACTTCTGGACCGCGAAGAAGCCGATCGTCGAGCCGAAGGACCTGCGTGGCGCCAAGATCCGCGTGCAGCAGGCCAAGGTGTTCGGCGACACCATCAACGGGCTGGGCGGCAACGCCGTGCCGCTGGCGTGGGGAGAGGTGATCTCGGCCGCCAAGTCGGGTGTGATCGACGGCGGCGACCTGCCGATCGTCAACCAGATCGCGCTCAAGATCTACGAGGTGTCGAAGTTCTGCTCGATGAGCTTCCACAATTACGGGCCGACGCTCAACACCATGAACCTCGCGACCTGGGAGAGCCTCAGCCCCGAGCACAAGAAGCTTATGCTCGATACCAGCCGGGAGGCCCAGCAGAAGATCCGCGACATCACCGAGTCGGTCGACAACTTCGCCGCTGCCAAGAAGGAGCTCGAGCCCAAGGGCATGACGGTGGTCGAGGCCAAGGTCGAGGAGTTCCGCAAGGTCGCGATCGCGAAGATCTGGCCGGCCTACAAGCAACAGTACAGCGGACTGTGGGAGCAGATCGAGGGCGTCAAGGCGTAAGCCCGAAGGTGTCGCGCTTCATCGCGTCGATCCCCAAGATCGTCGTCGCCTTCCTTCTGGTCGCCGCCATCATCAATCTGCTGGTGGGCGTCTTCCTGCGCTACGTCATGATCCCGGTGACGGACTGGCTGGACATGGATTCGATTCCGTTCACCTGGGTCGAGGAAGTGGGCGAGATGCTGCTCGCCTGGCTGGCCCTGATCGGCGCGGCGATCGGCGTCCGCGAGCGCAGCCACTTCACCCTGCACGTCCTGCATTTTACGCCGCGCGGCCAGCTCCTCGTCGATCGCATCCACCATGTGCTGATCGCGATCTTCGGCGCCATTTCGGCCTGGTATGGCGCAAAGCTCTGCCTGCTCAACCGGACGCTGGTGACGCCCGGCCTCGAGATCAACCTTGCGCTGCTTTACGCCTCGGTCGTGGTCGGCGGTGCCCTGCTGGTGGTCTACGCCGTCTCGATGATCGTCGCCCCGCCGCCGGCGACAGACGGTGCGCACTGATGTTCCTGCTCCTGGTCGCCGCGATCTTCGTCGTCCTGATCGTGTTTTCCATGCCGATCGTGTTCGCGCTCGGCGTGGCCGGAGTCGCCGGCCTGTTGATCGGCGGCTACGACCTGCAGGTCCTCAGCTCGAGCATGGTGTCGGGCTCGCAAAGCTGGGTGCTGCTGGCCATTCCCGCCTTCGTCTTTGCCGGCGGGCTGATGGAAAAATGCGGCATGAGCCATGCCCTGGTCGACTTCGCGCGCGCGCTGGTCGGCTGGGTCAAGGGCGGGCTCGGCATGTCGGTGATCGTGGTCGCCTACTTCTTCTCCGACATCTGCGGCTCGAAGATGGCCGAGGTCTCGGCCCTGGGCTCGACCTTGATGCCGCCGCTCACCAAGGCGGGCTACCGGCGCGAGGACTCGGCCTCGCTGATCGCCGCCGGCACCGCCATGGGCATGCTCGTGCCGCCCGCCATCTTCATGATCGTGATCGCACAGGTCACCAACACCTCGGCGGTGGCGCTGTTCCTGGCGGGCTTCGTGCCGGCCGCCACCATCATGGTCTGCCTGATGATCCTGGTGTGGTTCCGCGCCCGCAAATACGACTGGCCGGTCGACACGCGGCCCAGCGTTGCGTTGATCGTCTCCACCGGGCGCCGCGCCGCCGTGCCGATGGTCATTCCCATCGTCATCCTGGTGGGCTTCGTGCTCGGCGTCTTCACCGCCACCGAGGCGGGCGCGGTGGTGGCGGGCTACTCGTTCTTCGCCGCCCTCTTCTATTACCGCAACGTCACGCTGCGCGAGATGGGCCGGCTCGCCTACGACAGCGCCATCCTGACCGCGTCGGTGATCTTCCTGCTCGCCGTCGCCTCGGTGTTCCAGTACCTGATGGGAGTCTCCGGCGTGCCGACCCTGCTCGCCGAGGTGCTGGGACCGCTCAAGTCGGCCCATTGGCTGTTCCTGGTCGCCATCGCCTTCATCACCATGATGTTCGGCATGGTGCTGGAGGGTCTGCCGGCGGCGGTCGTGCTGATCCCGGTCGTCTTCCCGATCGCCGAGAAAATGGGAATCGATCCCTATCACTTCAACATCGTGATCACCGCGTCGGTCGGCATCGGCCTCTTCCTGCCGCCGATGGGCGTGGGACTGCTGATGGCGCTACGCTTCGCCAATCTCTCGGTCGGCCAGCACTGGCGCGCCTATCTGCCCTACATTGCGGCGCTGCTGGTCGGCCTGATGCTGATCATCCTGTTTCCCGAGATCTCGCTGTTCCTGCCCCGGTTCGCCGGCGCCCTCACGTAGCGACAGCCATGACGGTGAGCCGATGGTGCTTGCCGTCGCGCGCCGTCCACGAGATCGCCTGGCCGACGCCAAGGCCGATCAGCGCCGCGCCGACCGGCGTCATGACCGAGATGCGGTGCTCGTCGAGGCTCTCGTCCGCCGGATAGACCAGCTTCAAGGTGCGCGTCTGGCCGTCGTCCGCCTTGAAGGTCACGGTCGAGCCCATGCGCACCACGTCGGCCGGAACCGCGTCCGGTTCGACCACCTTGGCGCGGTCCATCTCGTCCAGCAGTTCCTGCGCCACCGCCGGCAGGCGCTGCAGCGAGGCATTGGCGAGATCGGTCAGCCGCTCGTAGTCGGCGCTGCTGACGATGATCTGGGGAACCGAGCGGTTACGCACGACGTCGCGCATGAGAGCACTCCCATGAGACATCGTGAAAACGTAGGTCCCCGGCGAGGAGGTTTCAACCCGCCCCGCGACGAGGTCACGGAGGCAACTCAGAGGGCGGGCTTGCCGATCCCGCCGCGCGCCCGGCGCGCCCGGCGCGCCAGATAGACCTGCAGATGGGCGTAGGCAAGCCGCAGGTTGGGCGTGGCGACGCCCAGCTTGCGGCCGCGCGCGATCATGTCGCCGACCACGTGATCGGCCTCGACCATCGCGCCCTTCTCCAGGTCGTGCAGCATCGAGGCGGCGAAAAGCGAGCCCTTTTGCGTCAATGACTGGCGGGCAAAGCCCAAGCCCTGCGCACTCGGGTCGCGGCCGGCGGCGGCCGCCACCTTGCGGCATTCCTCGAGCGTCTCGAGCACGATCGCCTCGCCTTCCCCGGCGGCCAGGATGTCGCCCGACGTGCCGCGCATCAGGCAGCACAGCGCCGCCAGCGTGCACAGGAACACCCACTTGTCCCACAGATCCTGCTCGATGTTGTCGTGCAGGCCGCCATCGAGGCCGGCCTTCTTGATGGCGGCGGCGAACTCGACCAATGCCGGACGCGCGGGTTTGCCGCCGCGTTCGCCGACCGAGAAACCGGCGAACGGGCTGGTGTGCCGGACCTCGCCCTCGGGCGAAAGCGCCACGCCGATCCTGGCGACGCCGCCCGCCACCCGGGTGGCGCCGAACCTGGCATCCAGCACATCGAGATGATTCATGCCGTTCAGCAGCGGCACGATGGTGGTGTCGGGTCCGACCGCGGCGGCGATCGCCTCGATCGCCGAGTCCATGTCGTAGGCCTTGTTGGTCAGCAGCACGACGTCATAGGGGCCGCCCTCGCCGCCCTTGAGCACCGTCTTCACCTTCTGGGTGACGTCGCCCTTGGTGCTCTTGATCACCAGCCCGCCCTTGGCGAGCGCCTCGCGGCGCGCCGGTCGCACGAGGAAGGTGACGTCGGCGCCGCTCTGCTGCAGGCGGCCGCCGATATAGCCGCCGATCGCGCCGGCGCCCAGGATCAGGGTCTTCACTTCAATCCTCCCCGCGCGCGGCGCGCTTCATAGGTTTGCAGGTGGGCATAGGCAAAGCGCAGGGTGGGCGCCGCAAGCCCGTGCTTGCGCGCCCGCGCCAGCATGTCGCCGACGATCTGCCGGCCTTCGACAGCGCCGCCTTTTTCGATGTCGCCCAGGATGGAGGCGACACTCTTGCCGCCCTTCTGCGTCAGGCTCGCCTTGATTGCGGCCACGACCTTGTCGGAAGGCGGATAGCCCTCGGCCAGAGCGACCTTGCGGCACTCCTCCAGGATCTCGCCCATGATCGCCGCGCCATCCTCCGATTCGGCGATGTCGCCGACCGTGCCGCGCATCGCCGAGCACATCCCGGCGATCGAGCCGAGCATGATCCACTTGTCCCACAGATCCTGGTTGATGTTGGGATTGAGCCCGCCCTCGATGCCGGCCCTCCTGCAGGCCTGGTCGAGCTCGACCAGCGCCGCACGCGGCGGCCTGCCGTCCCGCTCGCCGAACGACACGCCCGACGCGCCCGAGTGCAGGATCTCGCCGTTGGGTCCCAGCATGCCCGAGATGCGCGCCAGTCCGCCGGCGACCTTGTCCTTGCCGAACCGGGCATCGAGGGTGGCAAAGTGGATATGGCCGTTGAGGATCGGCACGATCGTGGTGCCGGCGCCGACGGCCGGAGCGATCGCGTCCATCGCCGACGGCAGGTCGTAGCCCTTGCAGGCCAGGATGATGACCTCGTACGGGCCGCCTTCACCGGCCGCGGTCACGACCTTGACCGGCAGCACTGCGTCGCCGCTTTTGGCGCTTTTCACCACCAGGCCGTTCCTGCGCACCGTCTCGGCGCGCTTCTCGCGCAGCAGGAAGGTGACGTCGATGCCGGCCTGGTGCAGGCGCGCGCCCCAATAGCCGCCGACCGCGCCGGCGCCCAGGATCAGGATCTTCACGTCTTGCTGCTCCCCTTGTCGCTTCTTTGGGCGACCCACTCGGCGAGCCAGCTCGCGAGATCGTCGGTCTGATGGTGGATGTGGTCGAGGTTGAGGCCTTCGGCGCGCTTCACGCTCTCGTCGGTGCGGATCCAGACCGTGCGCATGCCCATGTCGTGCGCCGGCTTGAGGTTGACCACGATGTCGTCGGCGAAGGCCGCGCGGGTGGGATCGACATTGTGCTTCACGACGAGCCTGTCGTAGATCGCCTGGTGCGGCTTGGGCCAGTAGTCGCCCGCCACGATGTCGAAGATCGCCTCGAAGTGGTGCGCGACGCCCAGCCGCTCCATCACCTTCTCGGCGTGCGGCACGTCGCCCGCCGTGAAGATCAGCTTGCGCCCGGGCAGCGCCGCCAGCGCCTTCTCGAGCGCGGGGCTGGCCTCGACCGGCGAATAATCGATGTCGTGGACGTAGTCGAGATAGTGCTTCGGATCGACGCCGTGCAGGCTCATCATGCCGCGCATCGAGGTGCCGTGGTCGCGCCAGTATTGCTTCTGCACGCGGCGCGCCTCCTCGGCGTCGACCTTCAGCCAGTCCGAGATGTAGCGGCCGATGCGCACGTCGATCTGGGCGAACAGGTTGCAGCGCGCCGGATAGAGCGTGTTGTCGAGGTCGAACAGCCAGACGTCGGGGTCGTGCTTGGGGATAGGCATGTTGGGCCTTTGGCTTAATGCCCCCTATAAAGGCTGGCAATGGATATCCTGGTCTATGTCCTGCTGGCGGCGCTGGCCGCGCTGGCCGCGGCGCTGGCGATGGTGCTGACGCGGCGCGCGGATACGCGGGCGCAGTCGGCGCTGGCCGACACCGTGCAGCGGGTCGAGCTGTCGCTGCGCGAACAGGAGCGCACCCTCGCGGGCCTGGTCAGCGAGCGGCTGGAGCGCAGCGAGAAGGCGACGGGCCAGGTCATCACCGATTTGCGCGAGCGCCTGGTCCGGATCGACGAGGCGCAGAAGAAGATCGGCGATCTCTCCAGCCAGATGGTGAGCCTGCAGCAGATCCTGAGCAACAAGCAGGCGCGGGGCGCGTTCGGCGAGGTCCAGCTCAACGACCTGGTGACCGCCGCCCTGCCGCCCAATGCCTACGAGCTGCAGTGCACGCTGAGCAACGGCTCGCGCGTCGATTGCCTGCTGCGCCTGCCCAATCCGCCGGGCCCGATCGGGATCGACGCCAAGTTCCCGCTCGAGAGCTACCATCTGCTGCGCTCGGTGGCGGCCGGCGACGCCCAGGGCCTGGCGGCTGCGCAGCGGGCGTTCCAGCTCGCCATGCGCAAGCACATCGCCGATATCCGCGACAAGTACATCCTGCCCGGCGAGACGGCCGAATCGGCGTTGCTGTTCCTGCCCTCGGAGGCGATCTACGCCGAACTGCACGCCAACTTCACCGCCGTGGTCGACGAATCCTACAAGGCGCGGGTCTGGATCGTGTCGCCGACCACGATGATGGCGACGCTGAACACGGTGCGCGCCGTGCTGAAAGACGTGCGCATGCGCGAGCAGGCGGGCGAAGTCCAGAAGCTCGTCGGATTGATGCTCGCCGACGTCCGGTTGCTCGAGAAGCGCGTCGGCAATCTGCGCCGCCATTTCAGCCAGACCACCGAGGATCTGGGCGAAATCGAAACCTCGACCAGCCGCATCATCGGGCGCGGCGAGCGAATCCAAAGTGTCGACATGGGCGACCAGCCGGCGGCCCTGCCGCCGTCACAGGCCGACAGGAAACTGATCTGAGGCTGCCGGCTCTCAGCCCCAGGGACCGCGACCACCCGTCTGCGGCACCGAGCCGCCGGCCCGGCTGCGGTTGGCCCCCGCGCTGGCGGGCGGCCGCATGCTCGCCATGGCCTGCAGGCGTGCGATGCGCTCCTCCATCGGCGGATGGGTGGAGAACAAGCTGGCCATGCCGCCGGCGGACAAGGGATTGTCGATATACATGTGCGCCGTCGCCGGGTTGGCTTCGGCGGTGGCGTTCGGGATGGCCTGGGTGCCTTCGTGCAGGCGCTGCAGGGCGGACGCGAGCCACAACGGATTGCCGGAGATCTCGGCGCCGGCGCGATCCGCCTCGTATTCGCGGCTGCGGCTGATCGCCATCTGCACCAGGGCGGCACCGAGCGGCGCCAAGATCATCATGGCGATGGCGGCGATCGGGTTCATCAGGGGGCGGCCGTTCTCGTCGCGGCCTCCACCCATCAGGCCGCCGAAGCTCGCCAGCATGCCGATCGCGCCGGACAGCGTGGCGGCGACCGTCATGGTGAGGGTATCGCGGTTCTTCACGTGGCCGAGCTCGTGCGCCAGCACACCGGTCACCTCCTCGCGGCTGAGGTGGCGCAGCAGGCCGCTATTGACCGCGACGGCGGCATGCTCGGGACTGCGGCCGGTGGCGAAGGCGTTGGGCTGATCCTCGTCGATCACGTAGACGCGCGGCATCGGCAGGCCGGCGCGCTGGGCCAGTTGCTCGACGATGCCGTAGAGCTCGGGCGCCTCGTCGGGCCCGACCTCGCGCGCATTGGCCATGCGCAGCACCATCTGGTCGCTGTTCCAGTAGGCAAAGAGGTTCATGCCGAGGGCTACGACCAAGGCGATCAGCAGGCCGGCCTGGCCGCCCAGCAGGTAACCGGCAGCCAGAAAGAAGCCGGTGAGGGCCGCCAGCAGCAAGGCGGTTTTCATGTAGTTCATGCGAGAAAACATGGCTCCGGACTGTGGCGAATCAAGGAGCCCGGCGGCATCATGCGCACCATGAGCGAACCCAAAAAGCCCGCGCCCGAGGCTGAAAAGCCGGCGGCCGATCCCCTGCCCGCGCCGCCTGAAAAGCCGAAGAAAGTGCCGGAAATCGGCGGTCCGCCCGGTCCCGAGCCGACGCGTTACGGTGACTGGCAGTTCAACGGCAAGGTGACCGACTTCTGATGCGCAAGGATATCTTCGCTCCCGGCTTCAAGGCGCAGCCTTGGTGGTGGGAGGCCTGGACTCCCAACAATGCGCTCTCGCAGGATCCCCCGGCCAAGATCGATGTGGTGATTGTGGGCGCAGGCTACGGCGGGCTGTCGACGGCGCTCGAGCTTCGTCGCAACGGCATCGGCGCCGTCGTGCTGGAGCGGGGCGTGTTCGGCATCGGCGCCAGTACGCGCAACGGCGGCATGATCTCGGGCGGCACCAACGTCGCCAAGGGACTGGGTGGCAAGAATCCGAAGGTCGATGCCGAGTTCGAGGCCAACAAGGCGGCATTCCTGGGCAGTGGCGCGGATTCGCTGCAGACGCTGATCGACCTCATTCAGCGCGAGAATATCGATTGCGGCCTGATCACCAACGGCCGCTTCACCGGGGCCTGGACGCCGCAGCACTACGACGACCAGGCGCGCAAGGTCGAGATGTTCAACAAGTACGCCCATGTCGGCGCCGAGATGATTCCGCGCGAGCGCGTGCGCGAGATGATGGCGTCCGACTATTACTACGGCGGCATGCATGTGAAGAGCGGCGGCAACCTCCATCCGGCGCGCTACTACAAGGGCCTGCTCGAGGCCGCGCACAAGCAAGGGGCCGTGCTCTGCGCCAACATCGAGGCCGAACGCATAGAGAAGGTCGCGAGCGGCTGGCGCGTGTTGACCGCGAAGGGTCCGATCATCGCCCGCGAGGTGGTAATCGCGACCAACGGCTATACCGGAAACCTCACGCCACGCCTCAAGCAGCGCGTCGTGCCGGTCGCGAGCCACATCATCGCCACCGAGGAATTGCCGATGCCGGCGACGGACCTGATCCCGTTGCAACGCTCGATCGGCGACACCAAGCGCGTGCTGACCTACTACCGGCCCTCGCCCGACGGCAAGCACATGATCTTCGGCGGGCGGGCGCGCTTCACGCCGGCGCCGCCGGAGGTGAGCGCGCCGATCCTCTATCAGTACATGATCGACCGCTTTCCCCAGCTCGACGGCATCCGCATCACCCATGTGTGGACGGGCAACGTCGCCTTCGCGCTCGATTCGATGTCGCATATGGGCCAGGACGACGGCCTGCACTACCTGCTCGCCTGCAACGGCAACGGGGTCGCGATGATGACCTATCTCGGCACCCAGACGGCGAAGAAGATCGCCGGTGGCTCGAATGCGCCGATCAATGCCTTCGACGGCCGCGAATTCCCCGAGCACCCGCTCTACAACGGCGATCCGTCGATGTACCTGCCGCTGATCGGCGCCTGGTACCGCACGCGCGACTGGATCGATCGCAAGAGAGCCGCCTGAGAGGATCAGCCGATGTCTGCCCTGCCGGTGACGCTCTCGGACGTGCAGCAGGCTGCGGCACGCATCGCCGGCGCCGTGGTCCACACGCCCTGCCTGCGCAGCGAGACCCTGTCGCGCATTGCCAAGGCCGACGTGTGGCTCAAATTCGAGAACCTGCAGTTCACCGCCTCGTTCAAGGAGCGTGGGGCGCTCAATACCCTACTGCAGCTGACGCCGGACGAGCGCCGGCGCGGCGTCATCGCCATGTCGGCCGGCAATCATGCCCAGGGCGTGGCCTATCACGCCGGCCGCCTCGGCATTCCCGTCACCATCGTGATGCCGGCCTTCACGCCCAACATGAAGGTCAGCCACACCCGGGGGCACGGCGCCACGGTCGTGCTGCACGGCAACACCCTGGCCGAGGCCGCGACCGAGGCGCACCGGCTGGCCGATGCCGGCAAGCTGGTGTTCGTCCATCCTTATGACGATCCCCGCATCATCGCGGGCCAGGGGACGATCGCGCTCGAGATGCTGAAAGACGTGCCGGAGCTCGACACCCTGGTGGCGCCGGTCGGCGGCGGCGGGATGATCGCGGGCTGCGCGGTGGCGGCGCGCGGGCTCAAGTCCGACCTGAAGGTGATCGGCGTGGAAACGGCGAGCTACTCGGCCATGCGCCAGCAGCTGGCCGGCGAGCCGGTCACGGCGGGCGGTGACACCATCGCCGAAGGCATCGCAGTGCGCGACATCGGCGAGCTGCCGCTCTTGATCTGCCGGACCCTGCTCGAGAAGGTGGTCAGCGTCGACGACGTGGCGATCGAGCGCGCCATTGCCCTGCTGCTCGAGGTCGAAAAGACCGTGGTCGAAGGCGCGGGCGCGGCAGGACTGGCCGCCTTGCTCGCCCATCCCGACCTGTTCCGCGGGCGCAAGGTCGGGCTGGTGCTGAGCGGAGGCAACATCGACACCCGCCTGCTCGCCTCGGTGCTGCTGCGCGGGCTGGTGCGCGACGGCCGCATCGTGCGGCTGCGCCTGATGATCGGCGATGCGCCGGGCCAGCTGGCGCGCGTTGCCACGGTGATCGGCAAGTCGGGCGGCAACATCGTCGAGGTCCAGCACCAGCGGTTGTTCGGCGTGGTCGCCAAGGCGACCGAGCTCGATGTCACGGTCGAGACCCGCGACCGCGCCCATGTGCGCGAGCTGGTGGCTGCGCTGGAAGCCGAAGGCTTCAAGGTCCACCTTCTGGAGAGCCCCGAGGCGACCTGACGCTTCGGCACGCGCCGAAACATGGCGCGGGCCGGGTGAGCCACGATTGTCGCCTCGCCAGCCGAGGAGGCCCACCATGACCGTGACCGTGTTCATCCGCTATCAGCTCGACCCTTTCAAGCGGGCCGAATTCGAGGCCTACGCCCAGCGCTGGCAGACGATCATCCCGCGCTGCGGCGGCGATCTGCTGGGCTACTGGATGCCGCACGAGGGCACCAACAACGTCGCCATGGCGCTGATTTCGTTCGACAGCCTCGCCGCCTACGAGGCCTATCGCGCACGGTTGCGCAGCGATCCCGAGGGCAGCGCCAACTTCCAGAGCGCCGAGCAGGGCCGCTTCATCCTGGCCGAGGAAAGGACCTTTTTGCGCAAGGTCGAATAGGGTAAACGGCGCCCATGTCCGCCGCCCCCCGCTACGTCTCCTCGCCCACGCCCGACCTCGCCCGCGTCGAGCGGGCGCTGATCTCGGTGTCCGACAAGCAGGGCCTGGTCGAGCTCGGCAAGGCGCTCGCCGCTCACGGCGTGGCGATCCTGTCGACCGGCGGCTCGGCCAAGACCTTGCGCGACGCCGGCGTCGAGGTCATCGAGGTGAGCGACCACACGGGTTTTCCCGAGATCATGGATGGGCGGGTGAAGACCCTGCAGCCCGCGATCCACGGCGGCATCCTCGCCCGCCGCACCGACAGCGGTCATGCCAAGGCGATGAGTGACCACAAGATCGCGCCAATCGATCTCGTCGTCGTCAACCTCTACCCGTTCGAGGCAACCGTCTCGCGCGGCGCGGACTTCGCGACCTGCGTGGAGAACATCGACATCGGCGGACCGGCGTTGATCCGGGCCTCGGCCAAGAACCACGACTTCGTCACCGTGGTGGTCGATCCGACCGACTATGCCCCGCTGATCGACGAGCTCGAGGCCAACAAGGGCGCCACGACCCTGGCGCTGCGCCGCAAGCTCGCGGCCAAGGCCTACGCGCGCACGGCCGCCTACGATTCCGCCATTGCCGGCTGGTTCGCCCGGCAGCAGGGCGGGACCTTCCCCGAGCGCCTGACCCTGTCGGCCGAGCGCGTGCAGGCGCTGCGCTACGGCGAGAACCCCCATCAGCAGGCGGCGTTCTACTCGGACGGCAGCCGGCGGCCCGGAGTCGCCACGGCGCGGCAGGTGCAGGGCAAGGAGCTGTCCTACAACAACATCAACGACACCGATGCCGCCTACGAATGTGTCGCCGAGTTCAGCGAGCCCGCGGTCGTGGTGATCAAGCACGCCAATCCCTGCGGCGTGGCGATCGGCAAGGATCAGTACAGCGCCTACCTCAAGGCCTACGAATGCGATCCCGTGTCGATCTACGGCGGCATCGTTGCCGTCAACCGCACGCTGGAAGCGCAGACCGCGACCGACCTCGCCAAGCGCTTCCTCGAAGTGGTGATCTGTCCCGACGCCACGCCCGAGGCGCTCGAGATCCTGGCCCGGCGCAAGGACTGCCGGGTGCTGATCGCGGGCACGCTGCCCGATCCCGCGAGCGCCGGCATGACGCTGAAGAGCGTGGCCGGCGGCTACCTGTTCCAGGGCCGCGACAACGGACGGGTGACGCGCAGCGACCTCAAGGTCGTCACCAGGCGCGCGCCGACCGAGCAGGAGGTCAGCGACATGCTGTTCGCCTTCACCGTGTGCAAGCATGTGAAGAGCAATGCCATCGTCTATGCCAAGGCCGGCGCCACGGTGGGTGTCGGGGCGGGCCAGATGAACCGCCGCGACAGCTCGCGCATTGCCGCGATTCGCGCCAAGGAGGCCGCCGACCTGGCCAAGCTGCCGGAAAGCCTGGCGATCGGCAGTGTGGTGGCGTCGGATGCCTTTTTCCCGTTCGCCGATGGCCTGCTGGCGGCAGCCGAGGCCGGCGCCACGGCGGTGATTCAGCCGGGCGGCTCGCTGCGCGACAAGGAAGTCATCGAAGCCGCCGACAAGGCGGGCCTCGCCATGGTGTTCACGGGAATGAGGCATTTCCGGCACTAGGCCGGAAATGCCCCGATCGAGGATCGGTCAGACGAGTTCCGGTTCGCGCACCGCCGCCGGCCGGGCGATGTCGTCGATGTCGATAAGATCGCTGCTGGCGGCGACGAGCACGGCGCTCAGGCCGCAGCCGAGGCGTTGCAGCAGTGCTTCCTGTCCATTGGCGAAGCGGACGGCGTCCTTGTAGGCGCCGCCTTCCAGGCGGATCATCACGACTTCTTCGATCGGTCCGACGCCGAACTCTTTCTGCACGGCCTCGCCGATGCCTTCCAAGCGCAGCTTCGCGTCGGCCGCCACGCAGACGGCCAGGTCGCAGGACTTGCCGCTGGCAAATCCCATCGACCCGCTCGGGAAGCGCTCCAGGGTGAGCTTCTCTCCTACTGCAGCAGGTCGTGACTGATACGCTTCGAGTGAATAATCACACATATCGACCTCCTTCATTTAGGTCCCGACTCTCACGTGATGCGGGCAACGACGCGGAGGAAATGCCGCTCCTGCCCGTACAACAGGATACGCAAAATCCACACCACCTCTGTGCACATGTCAGGAAAGGTTATTCACCGAGCGATGACGTTGCCGATGACAACTCTTGCGCGGCTCTTCCGAGGCAGAACGAATCCGATTGCGATGGCGCGGGCGATTAGGACTGAGTCTCGTTCGCTAACTGGCGCCTTTGCGGAAATTGCGCGCTGGCTCCGCGGGCTCACTTCGCCGCTTGACTTGTTGTCGAGCAGCGGCGGGCGCCGTTTCAGCTGCTGACTTCTGCGCTTACTTCGCGTGCCCCGGCGGCAGGCAACCATTGTGCTTCTTGGCCAGGCCGGGCGGGCAACCGCCGCCGCCCTCGACGGGGACCGCGACACGGGCAGGCGCCGGTGGCGCGAGCACTCTTGTTACCGCGACAAGAGAAAGATCGACGATGTCGGCGCTGATCACCCGCGTCGCCGTCGCCATCAAGAGGATGTGGTCACCGAGCCGGATGTACTCGTAGCCGTCGGGCGCGGGATCGACCCGCCCCAGCACCGCCGGTGGCAGCGCCTCGTAGGGCACCTCGGAGGCCAATGGCTCGCCGAGCGCCCATGGCCGCGGAGACTCGCAACCGGTGTCGGTGCGCAGCAGACCGGCCGGGCAAGCGCCGCTCAGGTAGTCGCTACGGTAGTAGTCCGCCACGGCATTGCGGTCGCGATCGCTTACCAGCGGCCGGACCGGCGGCTCCAGGTAAGTGAGGTCCCCGACGGTCGCGACAACCACCCGGCTGCCCGACGCCATCAGGAGTATGTCGCTCCCCAGCCGGATATAGACGTAGCCCGGCGGGGGCGGTGCGAGTTGGGCAAGCAGCGCATCGGGCAGGGGCTGGAAGACGAGAGTGGGCGGCAGTGGCGCGCCGATGGCCCAGACGCGATTGGCCTGCCCCGGTGGCAGGCAGCCATTGCCTTTCTTGGCAAGCCCGGGCGGGCATCGGCCGCCGACGAATTCGGTGCGGTAGTAGGCATAGACGATGCCGCGGTCCCGCTCGGTGACGACCACCCGGCCCGCTGGCGCCATTGCGATGGCAGCCTCATGTCCGCGGCCATGGCCTTTATCCTTGTCCTTGTCAGCCCAGGACGTCGAGGCCAGGCCAAGACACAGCAGGGATCCCAGGATGACGGCAGCACGGCGCATGGCACACCTCGCGGCTGTAGCAACGCCCGTGCCTGAGACAGGTTCCCATCAAACCGCGCCGACGCGAAAAGCGCGCGGCAGGACTGAAACCTCCAGTGGCAAACGGCCCACCGTCTCACCGTCGAGATCGACCAGGGTATCGACGGCCGTCTCGAACTTGAACGATGTGCCGCGGCTCACCCGCACCTTGGGATGATGCACGTGGGCACCGCTGTAAACCTTGGGCAGCACCTCGGTGAGCATGGCAAGCGGCGAGATGGCGCCCATCTCGATCAGATCGAGCACGCCGTCGTCGAACTGCGCGCCTGGCATCAGCTTCATTCCGCCACCGCCATTCTCGGTGTTGGCGACCATGGCCGTCATGATTGGCCGCGCGCCCTGCGCCACGCCGTCGATGGTGATGGCGACGTCGCGGCTGCGATAGCCGAGCGTCACCGGCGGCGTCATCAGGAGATAGGCGATGCCGCCCAGCTTCTTCACCCAGCGCGACTGCGAGGTGCGATGGCTGATCGTGGCGGCGCTGCCCAGCGACACGATGAGATAGCCGAAACGCTCGACAGGGCAGCCGTCGAGTCCCGCACAACGCACGTGCAGGAGGTCGATCGCCCTGGCCGACGGACTGGCTGCCGCCTCATAGGCGCGCAGCGGATGGGCGAAGTGCCCAAGCGCGCGGCACAGCTCGTTGGCGGTGCCCGCCGGAATCGGACAGAGCACCGCATCCGCCACGGTGAGACGGCCCGACGAATCGAGCAGGCCATTCAGGGTCTCGTTGACCGTGCCGTCGCCGCCCACCGCCACGATGCGCCGCGCGCCTTTGGCCAGCGCCCCGCGGGCGAGCTCGGTGGCGTGACCCGGTGCCTTGGTGAAGCAAGGCTCGAACGCGCCTAGCCGCGCCGTCAGCTCGCGGCGTGTTTCGGCCCATCGGCGGGCCGCCCCGCCCTTGGCGGCGGCAGGGTTGACGATGACCGCAAATGCCTGATTTTGCTTCATTCTCTCAATACTGACAGAAATTGGCAGCACCGGGTGATAGGCTTGCCCATGAGGAGGCAAAGGTGTCGCGCGCGCAACGGCTTTTGGATCTGATCCAGGTACTGCGGCGGCATCGCCATCCGGTGAGCGGCGCGGCGCTGGCCGAGGCGACCGGTGTGTCGCTGCGCACGCTCTACCGCGACATCGAGCTGTTGAAGGCCGAGGGCGCCCACATCGACGGCGAGGCGGGCGTCGGCTACGTGCTGCGGCCGGGCTTCATGCTGCCGCCCTTGATGTTCAGCGAGGAGGAGATCGAGGCGCTGGTGTTGGGCTCGCGCTGGGTGCATCAGCGCGCCGACCGCGCCCTGGCCGACGCGGCGGCTAACGTGCTGGCAAAGATCGGCGCCGTGCTGCCCAAGGACCTGCGCGAGACGCTGGACGATTCGGGCCTGCTGATTGCGCCGGGCGAGCCGATTGCGGCGGGCGATGCGCAGCTGCCCAAGATCCGCCAGGCCATCCGCACCGAGCGCAAGATCGGCATCTCCTACCGCGACAAGGACGGCGCGCCGACCAAGCGCACGATCTGGCCGTTCGGCGTCGGCTTCTTCGAGAAAGCGCGCGTGGTGATGGCGTGGTGCGAGCTGCGCGAGGACTATCGCCATTTTCGCACCGATCGCATCGTCACCCTGGCGATGACCGACCGGCGCTATCCTCGCCGCCGCCAGGTGATGCTCAAGGAATGGCGCGAGCGTGAAGCCACGACCGAAGCCTGAGGCTGCTGACATAATCTGACAGCTGCCAGGACTACATTGGGGTCACTCACCAAGGAGAACCCCCATGAACAGGAACTGGGTGGCGGTGGCTTCCGCCGATCATGTCGCCGTCGGTTGTGCGGCGGGTTTCATGCAGGTCTGCCACGGCAAGGTCTCGCCGCTGAAGCGCGTTCGGCCGGGCGACCGCATCGTCTACTATTCGCCAAACCAGCACTATTCGGCAAGCCATGCGCAGCGCGGCAAGGATCGCCTGCAGGCCTTCACCGCCATCGGCACGGTCAAGGAGGGCGCGCCCTATCAATCCGACATGGGTGGCGGCTTTCGCCCGTTCCGGCGCGACGTCGTCTGGCACACGGCCGAGCGCGTGTCGCTCGCCGACCTGCAGGCCAACCTCGCCTTCACGCAGGAGAAGAACTGGGGCTACCGCCTGCGCCAGGGCCTGGTGGAGGTCAGCGAGGCCGACATGGCGATCATCGCCGAAGCGATGTTCACAGCAGCTTCGGCAGAGCCTTATCGACTAGCAGCCTGAACGTGTCGCGGCTGAGCGGAGCGCACATCAGGTAGTTGAGCCCGATCTCCTCCTTCAGCCGCGCCACCTGGTCGACCAGCGATTCCGGCGTGCCGTGCAGGATGACGCTGTCGAGGTAGTACTGAACCGGTTCCTTGCCATCGTAGGTGCGGGGCGCCTGCATCGACTTGCGGGCCGTGTGCTGTGGACCGGCATAGGAATCGACCAGCCACTGCGCGCCGCGGCGGGCGATCTCCTCGGCCTTTGCAGTGCTCGGCCCGAGTGCGATCAGACGCGCCATCGGAATGTCGCGGCCTTCGTCGGAAAACCCGGCCTCGACGAGCTTCTCGGCGTAGAGACGTCGCTTGGCGCCGATGTCCTTCATCGAGGCGTGCGGGTCCATCAGGATCGAAAACCCGCGGCTCGCCGCCCATTCGATCGCCGGCGGCGAGGTTGCCGCCATCCATGTCGGCGGATGGGGCCGCTGCAGCGGCTTGGGCAACACCTCGATGTCGTCGAACTGGAAGTGCGCGCCCTTGTAGGTGAGGCGCTCATCAGTCCAGGCCTTCAGGACGATCTCGACCGCCTCGCGGAAGCGCTCGGCGCTTTGCTCGGGCGGCACGCCGAAGGCATTGAATTCCGAATGGGCGAAACCGCGCCCGGCGCCCCAGTTCACCCGGCCGCCCGACAGCATGTCGAGCAGCGCCACCTCCTCGGCGAGCCGCAGCGGATGATAGAGCGCCGCCAGCGAGACCGCGGTGCCGATGCGCAGGCGCTTGGTGCGTGCCGCTGCCATCACGCCCAGCATGTGGACCGAGGGGCAGACGCTGAAGGTCGTAAAATGGTGCTCGGCGAGCCAGACCGCGTCGAAGCCCGTCTTGTCCATGATCTCGATGCGCTCGAGTGCGCGGTCGTAGACCTCTTCGAGGGGCCCGTGACGGCCGGGCCAGGAGAAGAATTGCAGGACGCCGAGTTTCATCGGCGGCACCCTAGCACGTCAGGCGAGCGCCTCGTCGAGGGCGCCGGCCAGGCGGTCGACGATCTCGTCGATCTGCGGTGGGGTGACGATGAAGGGCGGCGCCAACAGCACGTGGTCTCCGCGCTGGCCGTCGATCGTGCCGCCCATCGGGTAGACCATGAGCCCGCATGCCATTGCAGCTTTCTTGACTCTGGCGTGAAGCTTTCGCGCCGGGTCGAACGGCGCCTTGGTCAGGCGGTCCTCAACGAGCTCGATCGCGTGAAACAGCCCGCGGCCGCGAATGTCGCCGACATGCGCATGATTGCCGAAGCGCTCGCCGAGCCGGCGGCGCAGAAGCGCGCCCATGTCGCGCACATTGGCCAGAAGATTGTCGCGGCGGATCGTCTCCTGCACGGCGAGGCCCGCGGCGCAGGCCAGCGGGTGGGCCATGTAGGTGTGGCCGTGCTGGAAGAAGCCTGAACCCTTGGCGAAGCTGTCGTATATGGCGCGCGACAGCAGGACGGCACCGATCGGTTCGTAGCCGCCGCCCAGACCTTTCGCGATGGTCATCAGATCGGGCGCGATGCCCTCCTGCTCGCAGGCATGCAAGGTGCCGGTGCGGCCCATGCCGCACATCACCTCGTCGAGAATCAGCAGCACGCCGTAGCGGTCGCAGACCTCGCGCACGCGCTTGAAGTAGCCCTTGGCCGGCGGCACCGCGCCGGCGGTGGCGCCGACAACCGTCTCGGCCACGAACGCCAGCACCGTGTCGTCGCCGAGTTCGAGGATCTTGCGCTCCAGCGCATCGGCGCTGCGCCGGCCGTACTCCTCCTCGGTTTCGCCGGGTTCCTGGAAGCGGTAGGCGAAGCAGGGCTCGACGTGATGGGTCTCGATCAAGAGCGGTGCGAATGGCGCCCGTCGCCAGGCGTTGCCACCTGCCGCCAGCGCGCCCAGCGTGTTGCCATGATAGCTCTGGCGACGGGCAATGACGTGGCGCCGTTGGCTCTCGCCGCGTTCGGTGAAGTACTGGCGCGCCATCTTGAGCGCGGCCTCGACCGCCTCTGACCCGCCGCTGACGAGATAGACGTGACTGAGGTTGCCAGGCGCATCCTCGACCAGCCGGTCGGCGAGCCTTTCCGCCACCTCGGTGGTGAAGAAGCCGCTATGGGCATAGGCAAGCTTGTCGAGCTGGGCGTGCAGGGCGGCGGTTACCGCCGGATGACCGTGGCCAAGACAGGACACTGCCGCACCGCCCGAGGCGTCGATGTAGCGCTTGCCCGTGGCATCGACGATCTCGATGCCCTGGCCCCCGGCGGCGACAGGCATGGTTCCGGCAATCTGGCGATGCAGGATGTGGGTCATGATCCCTCTCGTGAGCCGCGACGCGGCAGGTGAACGCCGAAGGCGGCGAGTTGTGCTTCCGTGCGGGTCAGCGCCTCGAGAGCCTTCTGGCCGGAGCGGCCGGCCAGCAGCGCCGCCAGGATTTCCGCCACGGCCAGCAAAGGGGTCATGGTGTGGAAGAAGGACGGGCTGTCGGTGGCGGCCGGGATCGTCGCGACCGCGATCTGAGCGAGCGGCGAGACTTCCGAATCGGTGAGCGCCACCACGGGGACGCCCTGCCGATGGGCATAGCGAGCCCCCTCGATGGTGGCGCGCGCGTAGGGCTCGATGCTGGCGGCCAGGACCACATCGCTTTCGCCAGCGTCGCGAATGGCGTCGAGTCCGATGCCGCCGGCATCGTCGAGCATCACCGCCTTGTCGCCGAGGAGCGACAGCATGTAGTGAAAGTGCCAGGCGATGGCGTGGCAGGATCGCAGGCCGAGGCAGTAGATGCGACGCGCCTGATGCAGGCGACCGGCGGCGTCGGCCAGCCGATCGAGGGTCGGCGTCTCGGCGAGGCGGGCAATCTGGCGGCTGAGCGTCAGCGCCATCTCCGCCGCCAAAGCGCGCTCGCCGCGCAGCTTCTGGCTCTCGACCTGCAGGCCGGCTTTGCCGGCAAAACCCAGTGTGCCGTCACGGACCGCCCCGGCATAGAGCGCGCGGACCTGGTCATAGCCCTCGAGCCCGAGCCGCTTGGCGAGCCGCGTCATGGTGGCGGGCGGCACGCCGGCGCGGCGCGCCTGCTCGCGCATGGAGAGAAGCGCGACATCGTCCGGACAATCGAGCACGTAGCGCGCCGCCGTCTGCAGCTGTGGCGACAGCGCCTCAAACGCCTCGACGATCGAGCGGGTGAGAGGCCCGCCCTCCATCAGCCGAAACTCCAGATCAGCGCAGCGGCAGCGGATACATCAGCCCGCCCTTGCTCCACAGGGCGTTGACCCCGCGCGCAAACTTGAGCGGGGAGCCCATGCCGACGTTCTTCTCGTAGATCTCGCCGTAATTGCCGACCTGCTTGACGATGTTGTAGGCCCAGTCCTCGCCGAGCCCCAGCGCCTTGCCGTTGCCAGGATCGACGCCCAGGAACAGACGCAGGCTGGGGTCGTTGGCTTCGCGCCTCAGCGCTTCGATGCTCTTGGGCGAGATGCCTCGCTCCTCCGCCTCGAGCATGGCGTAATGCGTCCAGCGCACGATATCGAGCCACGGCGAATCGCCATTGCGGACATAGGGACCGAGCGGTTCCTTGGAGATGATCTCGGGCAGCATCATGTATTCTGCCGCCTTGCCCGAGCGCACGATGGAGGCGGCCAGCGCCGTGGCATCGGCCGTTACGGCTATGCACCGGCTGGCGAAGAACCCGGCGTACATTGCTTCCGGCGAATCGAACGATACCGGCACCGCGGTGAGCCGTCGGGCGCGGAACCAGGCATCCATGTTGAATTCGTGCGTCGTGCCTTTGGCGACGCAGACATTGCCGCCGCGCACGCCGGCTAGTTGCTCGATCTTCTGCTTCTTCGGCACCACGAAGGCCTGGCCGTCGAAGTAGTTGACCACGGCGAAGCGCACGTTGAGGCCCGCCGAGCGTTGCAGCGTCACGGTCGAATTCCGGGCCAGCACGTCGAACTCGCCGGCCGCGAGCCGGTCGAAGCGATCCTTCGCCGTGACCGCCACGAACTGGACCTTCGTCGCATCGCCGAAGATCGCCGCAGCAACGGCGCGGCACAGATCGACGTCCATGCCCTCCCATTCCTTCACCGCGTTCAGAAGCGAGAAGCCGGGCAGCGTCCCGTCGACCCCGCAGATCAGGTGACCGCGCTTCTTGACGGCGTCGAGCGTCTGCTGGGCTGCCGCCGGCAGCCCGCAGAGCACGGCAATGCAAATTGCAACCATACGTGCAAGTCCGTGCATGGCCCCATCCCCTGAGTTGCGCCTCGGAGGGTAAACACGGTTTGCAACGCATAGCCAGCGTCGCCTGCTAACGCAGCGGCAACGGGTACATCAGGCCGCCCTTGGTCCACAGCGCGTTGATGCCGCGTTGCAGCTTGAGCGGGCTGTCCACGCCGACATTGCGCTCGAAGCTTTCGCCGTAGTTTCCGACCTGCTTGATGATGTTGTAGGCCCACTTCTCGTCGAGCTGCAGGGCCTTGCCGTTGCCGGCCTTCACGCCGAGCAGCCGCTGGACCAGCGGATCGTTCGACTTGAGCTGCTCCTCGACGTTGGCCTGCGTGACCCCCTTCTCTTCGGCTTCCAGCATGGCGAACAGCGTCCAGCGAACGGCGGCTGCCCATACATCGTCACCGCGGCGCACGAACGGGCCCAACGGCTCCTTGGAGATCAGTTCCGGCAGGACCATATAGTCGGCCTGCTTGTTGCGGGTCGCCAGCGCCGAAGCGAGCGCCGAGGAGTCCTGGGTCATCGCATCGCAACGCCCGCCGAAGAACGCCTCGTACATCAGCTCCTGGCTCTCGAATACCACCGGCTTGATCGTCAGATTTCGGCTGCGGAAGTAGCCCGCCATGTTGAACTCGTGCGTCGTACCCTGGGCGACGCAGATTGTGGCGCCGCCGAGTTCGGTGAGCGCCTTCACGTTGGCCTTCTTCGATACCATGAAGCCCTGGCCGTCGTAGAAATTCACCCCCGTGTACTGGATGCCGAGACCGGCATCGCGCTCGAGCGTGATCGTCGAGTTGCGCACCAGCACGTCGATCTCGCCCGACTGCAAGGCGAGGAAGCGCTGCTGCGCCGACAGCGGCGTGAATTTGGTCTTGCTCGCATCGCCCAGCACGGCCGCGGCAACCGCAGCGCACATGTCGACGTCCAGACCCTTCCATTTGCCCTGGCTGTCCGGCAGGGAAAAGCCGCCCAAGCCGACGTTCACGCCACAGATCACCTGTCCGCGCTTCTTCACAACTTCCAAGGTCGATGGAGTCTGGGCGAGCGCCGGCAATCCCGCGAGGATCGCGGAAATTGCCAGAAGTCCCTTTAATATCAATCTCATAGGCCCCTCCTGATTGGGCACGAAGGTTAGCGCTCGGCCAGCTCTTTTGCAACGAATGAATCATTACAAGCCTATGCTGATCTAATTGGATCAGGACATGAGAAAAGCTCCGTTGGTGGTTACCGCGGCGGCAATTGAAACTCTGTTGCAGCGCAACCACATGACCGCTTCGCGCCGCAAAACTCGTGGTGGGGAGACCCCTGTGCTTGCAAATCGTCGCCTGAGCCTCTGCCTGATCGCGAGCCTCGTCATCCCTGTCTCAGCTGCCTTCGCCCAAGGCGGACCGCCCGCCATGCCGGTGTCGATCTCGGCGCCGATCGCCAAGCGCGTCACCCAGTGGGATGAATACTCCGGCCGCTTCGAGGCGGTGGCTACGGTCGAGATCCGCGCCCGCGTCTCGGGCTTCATCGACAAGCTGCATTTCAAGGACGGCCAAGAGGTGAAGGCCGGCGATCCGTTGTTCACCATCGACAAGCGGCCCTACGAGATCGCTGTCGACGTCGCGCAGGCCGACGTGGCGCGCAACAAGGCTCAGGTCGAGTTGGCGGAACTGCAGGTACAGCGCGGCGCGGCCCTGGTCGCCTCGCGCAACATCCCCGAGGCCGAGAACGACACGCGCAAGTCCAACCTCGCCGTCGCCAAGGCGCAGCTCAAGTCGGCTGAAGCGTCGCTGCGCAATGCTCAGCTCAACCTCGAATGGACCGATGTCACCGCGCCGCTGTCGGGACGCATCTCCGACCGCAAGGTCGACGCCGGCAACCTGATCCAGGGCGGGCAGACCGGTGCGACGCTCCTCGCCACCATCGTCACCCAGGATCCGATCCATTTCATGTTCGACGTGTCGGAGCTCGACTACCTGCGCTACCAGCGCCTATACCTCGAAGGACGCCGTGCGCAGGCCGGCAGCCCGACCATTCCGGTGCGCATAAGGCTCGCCGATGAATCCGAATGGACGCGCACCGGCAAGGTCGACTTCGTCGACACCACGCTCAGCCTCAGATCCGGCACCATCCGCACGCGCGCCATCGTCGAGAACAAGGACCGCCTGCTGTCGCCCGGCGTGTTCGGCCGCGTCCAGCTCTATGGCGGTGAGTATGATGCGCTGCTGATTCCCGACTCGGCCGTCGTTTCCGACCAGGCGCGCAAGATCGTGTTCGTGGTCGGCAACGACAACGTCGTGCAGAGCCGGCCAGTCAAGCTCGGCCAGCTGGTCGACGGCCTGCGCGTGGTGCGCGACGGGCTGAAGCGTGACGACAAGGTGGTGCTGGACGGGCTGGCCAATCCGATGGTGCGGCCCGGCGCCAAGATCGACCCGCAGAAGGGCGAGATCGTCGCCAAGGCCAACTAGTGCCCGACGAGGACGGCCGGCGCACTGACGCCGCGAACAACGGTCACTCGCTTCGCTCGGGATGACACCGAGCATGGGGCGAGCACCGACAGCATGACGCCGTAAAATCTTCGATCCAGGACCGTACCCGCGATGCGTTTTTCCCATTTCTTCATCGACCGGCCGATCTTCGCCTCGGTTCTGTCGCTCATCATCCTGATCGTCGGCGGCATCGCCCAGCTCCGCCTGCCGGTGTCGGAGTATCCCGAGATCGCGCCGCCGACGGTGAACGTCACGGCGACCTATCCTGGCGCCTCGGCCGAAGTGATCGCCCAGACGGTCGCGACGCCGCTCGAACAGGAAATCAACGGCGTCGACGACATGCTCTACATCGTGTCGCAGTCGACCGGCGACGGCCTGCTGTCGATCAACGTCGTCTTCAAGCCCGGCGTCGACATCGACCAAGCGCAGGTGCTGGTGCAGAACCGGACCGCGGTTGCCCAACCCCGCCTGCCCGAGGACGTGCAGCGGCTCGGCATCGTGGTACGAAAGGCTTCGCCCGACCTGATGATGGTCGTGCACATGACGTCGCCCGACGGCAGCCGCGACCAGCAGTACATTTCCAACTACGCGACGCTCTACGTGAAGGATGTGCTGGCCCGCGTCGAGGGCGTCGGCAACGTGCAGGTGTTCGGCGCGCGCGACTACTCGATGCGTGTCTGGCTCGATCCGGCGCGCGTCGCGGCCCACAACATGACGGCCGGCGAAGTGGTTGCCGCGATCCGCGCCGCCAACCTGCAGGTCGCGGCGGGTGCCATCAACCAGGCGCCGGCGATCTCGCCGGGCGGCTTCACGCTCTCGGTGCAGACGCTGGGCCGCCTCACCTCGCCGGAGGAGTTCGGCAACATCGTGTTGCGCGCCGAAAGCGACGGCTCGGTCACGCGGCTGCGCGACGTCGGCCGCATCGAGCTCGGGGCGCAGGACTACACGGTCAATGCCTATCTCGACAACAAGAACGCCACCGCGATCGTGATCTTCCAGCGGCCGGGATCGAACGCGCTGGCGACGGCGGCAGGCGTGCTGGGCAAGATGGAGGAGCTGAAGCGCCTGTTCCCGCCCGGCATCGACTATTCCGTTGTCTACAATCCAACGGAGTTCATCCAGGCCTCGGTCGACGCGGTGATCGAGACGCTGTTCGAGGCGCTGGTCCTGGTCGTGATCGTGGTGATCCTGTTCCTGCAGACCTGGCGGGCGGCGATCATTCCGCTGATGGCCATCCCGGTGTCGCTGATCGGCTCGTTCGCCGTGATGTCGGCGGTCGGAGTCTCCTTCAATACGCTGTCGCTGTTCGGCCTGGTGCTGGCGATCGGCATCGTGGTCGACGACGCGATCGTCGTCGTCGAGAACGTCGAGCGCTACCTCACCCAGGGCATGTCGCCGAAGGCCGCCGCCCACAAGACCATGGACGAAGTCGGCGGCGCGCTGATCGCCATCTCGCTGGTGCTGATCGCGGTGTTCCTGCCGACCGCGTTCATCACCGGCCTGCAGGGCACGTTCTACAAGCAGTTCGCCATCACCATCGCCGCCTCGACGGCGATCTCGGCCTTCGTGTCGCTGACGCTCTCGCCCGCCATGGCAGCGGTGCTGCTGAAGAGCCATGCGCTGTCCCACATCGAACCGCCCAAGCCCACCGTGCGCGACCGGCTGGTGATGCCGATCAACTGGTTCTTCAATCGATTCAACCGAGCCTTCGAGGCGCTGGCGAACTTCTACGGCCATGCCACCGCCCGGCTGATCCGCATGGTCTGGATCGTGCTGATCGTCTATGGCGGCCTGCTGTTCCTGACGGTCAACCGGCTCACCGAGACGCCGACCGGCCTGATCCCCCAGCTCGATCGCTCGTATTTCATCGCGGCGATGCAGCTGCCGCCGGGCTCGACCCTGGAACGTGCCGACCGGCTGGTGCGGCAGGCCTCCGAGATGATCATGAGCACGCCGGGCGTGCAGAACGCGGTGGCCTTCGTCGGCTTCGACGGCGCCACGTTCACCAACGCGCCGAACACGGGCGTCATCTTCGTGCCGCTGAAGCCGTTTGCCGAGCGGCGCAACATCCCTAAGGAAAAGATCCTGGCCGAGCTGCGTGGCAAGATGTTCTCGCTGCGCGAGGCCTTCGTGTTCGTGCTCGAGCCGCCTTCGGTGCCGGGCATCGGCACCGGCGGCGGCCTGAAGGGCTACGTGCAGGACCGCGCGGCGCGCGGTCTGCCGGCGCTCGAGGCCGCGACCTGGGCGATGGCCGGCGCAGCCGGCCAGACTCCCGGCCTGACCCAGGCTTTCACGCTGTTCAACACCCGCACGCCCCAGATCTGGGCCGAGATCGACCGCACCAAGGCCGAGCAACTCGGCGTGCCGATCGGCCGCGTGTTCGAGACGCTGTCGGTCTACATGGGCTCGGCCTACGTCAACGACTTCAACATTCTCGGCCGCACCTACCGGGTGACCGCGCAGGCCGACGACCCCTATCGCCTGACCCTGCGCGACGTCGAAAACCTGAAGACGCGCAGCGCCGGCGGCGAAATGGTGCCGATCGGCTCCGTCGCCACCTTCCAGGACACGACCGGGCCCTATCGCGTGGCGCGCTACAACCTCTATCCCGCGGCCGAGGTGCAGGTGGCGCTGGTGCGTGGCTTCTCGTCGGGCCAGGGCATCGCCGCCATGGAGGGACTCGCCAACAAGGTCCTGCCGTCGGGCTTCGGCTTCGAATGGACCGAGATCGCCCTGCAGGAGAAGCTCGCCGGGAATACGGCGGTCCTCGCCTTCGGACTCGCGGTGCTGTTCGTGTTCCTGCTGCTGGCCGCGCTCTACGAGAGCTGGCTGTTGCCGCTGGCCGTCATCCTGATCGTGCCGATGTGCATCCTGGCCGCCATGATCGGCGTCAACATCCGCGGCCTCGACCGCAACATCCTGGTCGAGATCGGCCTGGTCGTGCTGGTCGGCCTGGCGGCCAAGAACGCCATCCTGATCGTGGAGTTCGCCAAGCAGGCGCACGAGGGCGGCATGAGCCGCTGGGATGCCGCCGTCTCGGCGGCGCGCACGCGACTGCGGCCCATCCTGATGACCTCGCTCGCCTTCATCCTGGGCGTGGTGCCGCTGGTGGTGAGCTTCGGCGCCGGCGCCGAGATGCGCCAGTCGCTCGGCACCGCGGTATTCGCCGGCATGCTGGGTGTCACCCTGTTCGGGCTTGCCTTCACGCCGGTGTTCTACGTCATCTCGACGGGCCTGGCGGAACTGCGCTTCAAATGGCGCAAGAAGGACATCGAGGAGACGCCGACCTTCACGCCGCAGGCCTGACGGCTATAGTCGGGCGCCGATATCGACGAAGGGATTGCCCGATGGATCATCATCCCGCCCTGACCGCAGGCCGCGTCGCGGTCGTGACCGGCGCAGCCAGTGGCATCGGCCTCGCCGCCGCGCGGCACTTCGCGACGCTCGGTCTCAAGGTCTGTCTCGCAGACCTGTCGGCCGAAGCCCTGATGAGCGCCGAGGCAGAGGTCACGGCAGCCTCCACCTTGGGCTCGCCGGGCGTGCTCATCGTGCCGACCGACGTCAGCCGTCTCGAGAGCGTCCAGTCCTTGAAGGACAAGGTGTACGCCGCCTTCGGCGAAGTAGCAGTGCTGATGAACAACGCCGGCACCGCCCCGGGCGGCGGGCCGTGGGATCATATCGACCGCTGGCGGCGCGTGCTCGATGTCAATCTGTGGGGCGTGATCAACGGCGTGCAGACCTTCGTACCGGCCATGTTGGCACAGAAGACCGAGTGCGCGATCATCAGCACCGGCTCCAAGCAGGGCATCACCTGTCCGCCCGGCGATACCGCGTACAATGTCAGCAAGGCCGGGGTGAAGGTGCTGACCGAGGCGCTGGCGCACAGCCTTCGCAACGAGGAAGGCGGCCGCATTTCGGCGCATCTGCTGATCCCGGGATCGACCTTCACCGGCATGACCAGCCGCGGCCGCAGCGAGAAGCCGCCCGGCGCCTGGACGCCCGACCAGGTCGTCGACATGCTGATCGACGGCATGAACAAGCGCGATTTCTACATTCTCTGTCCCGACAACGAGGTGACGCGCGAGATCGACAACCGGCGTATCCTCTGGGCGGCCGGCGACATCACGCACAACCGGCCCGCCCTGTCGCGCTGGCATCCCGACTACAGGCATTCGTTCGACCGGTTCTTGCGCGAGGAGGGGTAGCATGTCGGCAACACGGGTCATTCCCACCTTGGCGGTCATAGGGTTGGTCGCCTTTGCGGCGATCCGATTGGGCGTCGCACCCTCGTCCGCTGAATCGGCGCGTGTCATTCCGGCGCCAGCGCTCGACGAGCCCGCCGGCCCGGCGACATCGGCCACCATCGTGTTGGCCGGCGGCTGCTTCTGGGGCGTGCAGGGCGTGTTCCAGCACGTCGACGGCGTGACCAGCGCGGTGTCGGGTTATGCCGGCGGCGAACAGGCCACCGCGGAATACGAGAAGGTCGGTCGCGGCTCGACCAAGCATGCCGAGTCGGTGCGGGTGGTGTACGACCCGCGCAAGGTGAGCCTGGGCCGTCTGCTGCAGATCTATTTCTCGGTGGCGCACGATCCGACGGAGCTCAATCGCCAGGGCCCGGATGTCGGCACGCAATATCGCTCGACCATCTTCCCGGCTACCGAGGCTCAGGCCCAGGTGGCCAAGGCCTATATCGAGCAGCTCGATCAGGCGAAGGCCTATCCGTCCAAGATCGTCACGACGATCGAGCCGGGCCGCACCTTCTATCCGGCCGAGGCCTATCACCAGGACTACCTCGTCCTGCATCCCAACCAGCCCTACATCGTCTTCAACGACCTGCCGAAGGTCGAGAACCTGAAGAAGCTGTTCGCCGACAGCTGGCGCGCCGAGCCGGCGCTGGTCTCCCGCACCGGAATGTAATCAGGCCGGATTGGGCCGCAGGACGCGGTGCAGGTCGAGCACCGGGGGATCGCGGTTGAGCTGGGACAGCAGCGTGTGGACCTGCGCGCGGTGATGAGTCTGGTGATTGAAGAAGTGCGGCAGGATCACGTCGAGCGGGTCGTCGCTGGCGAAGCCGGCATTGTTGACGTAGCGCACGGTGCGGCCCTCGAAGTCCGCCGGCAAATCTGAAAAAAAGCGCTCGATCCGCCGATCCATCCCGATGCGGGCCCGGCGCAAGCCGTCGAATGTCTCGTGCAGGATCGCATCCAACCCGGTCGAGGGATGGGAGCCACCCTCGAAACGCGTCATCCAGATCGTGTCGCCGACAAGCAAGTGGTTGAGCGTCCCGTGCACGCTCCCGAAGAACGCGCCGAGGTTGCGGCGGTACTCGGCATCCGAGAGGACGCCGCAAGCCTGGTAGAGCGCTTCGTTGGCAAGCCGGTTGTAGCGCGCATATTGCGCCCACAGCCGGGTCATCGACCCAGCGGGCGTCAGCGCGATGCCGCCGACACCCAGCGCACGACATCGCGGATCAGGCCGGCGACGACAGCGCCGCGGATGCGGTGAGCTCGCATGATGTAGACCTGACGATCACCGGTCAGGACGGGGAAGGGCACGGGGAGCATCATAGGAACCTCCAAGGTTGTACGGAACCTAATCCCCCATCGTGTTGCGGATAACTGTCCTCATTTGACGCACACTCATGAATATCATTCAATAATCGGGTAATGATTGATCGCGCCGGCGACATGGAGGCTTTCGTGCGGGTGGTCGAGGCGCAGGGCTTCTCGGCCGCTGCGCCAATGCTGGGGCTTACGCCCTCGGCGGTCAGCAAGCTCGTCACGCGTCTGGAAGCGCGGCTCGGCGTACGGCTCCTGCAACGCACGACGCGGGCCATCCATCTCACCGCCGACGGCGAGGCCTTCTACGAGCAGGCGCGGCGCATCGTCGGCGAGATTGGCGCGCTGGAGGCCGAGCTCAGCGATCGGCGCGGCACGCCACAGGGATTGCTGCGGGTGACGACTTCGCTCGCCTTCTCGACCCATCAGCTGGCGCCGGTGATCGGCGAGTTCCTCGAACGCTATCCCGACGTGCAGCTCGAGCTGATCCCGACCGACCGCGTCATCGACCTGATCGAGGAGGGCGTCGACCTCGCTATTCGCGTCGGACGGCTGGCCGATTCGAGTTTCATGGCGCGCAAGATCGGCGAAGACGTGCGGCTGGTTTGCGCCTCGCCGGCCTATCTTGCCCGGCGCGGCACGCCGCAGAATCCCGAAGAGCTGAAGCGGCACAACTGCATCGTCAGCCGCGACCGCGCCCATCTCAATCGCTGGCCCTTCCGGATCGACGGCCAGATCCGCGAGATCGAAGTCAGCGGGCGGATCGCCCTGAGCGAGGGCGAAGGGCAATTGCGACTCGCCCTCCGCGGGCTGGGCATCGTGCGCCTGACCAGGCTCACCATAGCCGGCGCCGTCAAGAGCGGCGAGCTGGTGTCGCTCCTGCAGGCCTATTCGGCCGAGGAGCCCATTCCCATCCACGCGGTCTACCCACACCGCCGGCATCTGGCGCCCAAGGTGACGGCGTTTGCCGACTTCATCCGCGAAAAGTTCACGCCGCCGCCATGGGAAAGCTAGCTGACGACGCGCATCCTTGCCGCCGCCTGGACATAAGTCGCCTCACTTGCGCTTTCAGACCTCCGGCCATCGCGCCCTCCGTCCGGCGCGACTTACGCTCTCTTTGCGATAGTATAGATCTGGATCCAAGGGAGGCCCAATGCCCGACGCCATCGACGACCTGTTCCGCCGCTTCGGCAAGGCCTTCAACAAGGCCGATGTCGAGGAGATCGCCGCCTGCGTGACCGACGACTTCGAATGGCGCCTCGCCGCCGGCGCGCGCCCAGCGGGAACCGTGCTGAAGGGCAAGGACGACCTGCGCCGCCATTTCGCCGACAAGAGCCAGGCCCATCGCGAGGCGCGCTATTCGGAGGCCCGCATCCATCGCGCCGGCGACAAGCTGTTCGGCACTTTCCGGGTCACCGGCATCGACGCCAAGGGTCAGCCGTTCGACCGCTACGGCATCGACCTCTACGAGCTCCGCGACGGCAAGATCGCGCTGAAGGACAGCTACCTGAAGGTCGACTGAGTCACTCGGCCGCCTGCTTCTGCGCGGCGCGGTCCGGCGTCAGCGAATAGGTGGTGAAGCGGCGGTTGAGCGCCGGCATCGGGCAGGCCTCGAGGCGGCCCTCGCCCGGCCGCATCAGGATCATGGCCGAGGTCGCGACGAGATTGCCGCGGTGGTTGGGCCGCGGCGGCCGGCACACCGACCAGGGCGCGTTCCAGTCGTCGAAGAAGGCGGCGCGGAAATCCTCGAGCGTGAGGCTGCCGCGCTTGGGCGCCAGCAGTTCGCGAACCCGCTTGTCGCGGTAGATCGAGCAGGGCGTTTCCGGCAGGCCGGTGTCCTTGACCTTGGTGCGCGCGGAATCGGCAATCCAGTGGTTGGCGTGTACGTAGACGCCCTGGTCGGGCGCCAGCCAGAAGGTCTCGTCGGGCGCGCATTCGAAGCCGAACGCTTCGGCCCGGCCATCGGCCGTCGCCTGGCTGACCGCCATGTGGTTGGAGCCGAGCTTGGGCGTCGAGAAGATCGTGCGCACCGCCTCGGCAAGATGGGCGCTCTCCAGCACCTTGCGCCGGATGAAGGGCAGCGGCACGCCGCGTCCGCGCTGATAGTCGCGGTCGCATTCCAGCGCATTGGCGGTCAGCCCGATGCCGGCCGAATTCAGGCCCGAGCGCGCCAACCCGCCCGCTTCGGTGAAGGTGAGGATGTCGGGGCCGTCGTCGCGGCGGATGCACAGCACCACCCCGGTCTCGGCGCATTCGGCGCGCCAGTCCCAGTTCTGACCGTGCAGCAACCGGCCGTCGGCGCTCGCCTCCGGCAGCGCCAGCGCCGCCGTGCAGCCGTCCGGGAAGTGCTGCCGGGTGTGCTGCTGGCGCGCCGCCGCCACCATCTCGGTGCGGGCGTTCATCAACATCACGCCGGCGAAGGGTTGGCTCGAACCTTCGGCGATGCCGCGCATTTCCGCGACGTAGGCCGGATCGAAGGCCTCGACCACCGGCACCATGGCTTCAGCGCGCCGCTCAAGGTCCTTCCACTCGACGCCGTTCGTCACGAGCGATTCCGAGTACATCGCAATGCCGCGCTTGATGCGCTCGGGCACGGCCTGGCCGTGCTGGCGGCCACGCTCGCGCGGGCCGCCCGCGAGCTCGATCAGAGGAAACGGCGCATAGTCCATCACGGCCTCCCGAGCAGTGCCTGGCGGAAACGATCCTTCAGATGCGCGCCGTCCTGCGGCGGCATGACGAACTCGAGCTTCTCGACCATGACCTTCACCAGCCGGAACACCGGCCCCTTCTTGCGGCGGAGGTCGGCGACGAGCTGCGCCACCTCGCCGTCGCTACGCACGGTGCCGGTGTCGGCGATGCCGCAGCCTTTGGCGATCATGGCGAGATCGGTGCCGGCACCGGAGTTGGTCGGGCCGTTGTTGCGCGGGCTGGTGTGGCTGGCCTGATTGCCCGTCTCGCCGAACTTCTCGTTGTCGAGCACACAGATCGCGAGATTGTCGGGCTGCTGCGCGGCCACGGTGGCCAGCGAGCCCACGACCATCATCAGGTCGGCGTCGCCGGTGATCACCAGGACCCGCTTGGTCGGCTGCGCCAGCGCGAGGCCCAGCCCCATCGGCACGGTGCCGCCCATCGCGCCCCACAGCGGCATGTTGAGCGGACGGTCGCCCGCCTCGGTGATGTCCCAGTTCGACGAGCCGAGCCCGCCCAATACCAGGAGATCGTCGTCGGCCCCGGCCAGGATCTTCTTGACCAGCGGGCGGCGTTGCAGGGTCGCGCTGTTCATGCCGTCTTCTTCCCGAAATCCTTGATGCCGATCAGCTTCTGGCGCAGCAGCACCGCGACCGCCTGGCCGCCGTTGAACGCCGAGCGCGCGGCATGGTCGACGGTCTGCTTCACCTCGTCGGCCTTGTCGACCGACATGACCAGCACACCCATCGCCTCGAGCACCTTGGGCGTGCCCTGACCCATCGGGTATTGCCAGGAATTGAACTCGCCCGGTTCGCCGCGCATCGTGATCAAGGTCAGGAACGGAAAGCGCAGCGTCTTGGTGAGGCCGAGCAGGTTGATGGTGTTGCCCACGCCGGAGCTCTGCATCAGCGTCGCCGAGCGTTGCCCGCCCAGCCAGGCGCCGGCCGCCAGCGGGATCGCCTCTTCCTCAGTGGTGAGTGCGAGCGTGCGGATCGAGTTCGACTTCTGGCAAGCCTCGATCAGCCGCGAATGCCCGGCATCGGGCACGTGATAGACCTGCTTGATGTCGTGGTCCTGGAAGACCTGGAAAATCTGGTCGCGCCAATCGACCGTCGCTGCAACGTTCATGGAGGGTGGTTACCAAAAGTAACGCTTAAAAATACGGGAAAAATAGGGGGGTCCCCCGGCATCAGTCCAAACTCCACGGGACTTCTCGAGGAGTGTGAGTGACCAAATCGAACGACACCGAACACACGCGACTCCGATCTTCGACAGGCCTTCATTCTACTCCACCGCCCAGGGAATCGACGAATCCGGTCATTAGAAGTTCGGCGACCCTCGTCAATCGATCTTTGTCGCCTTGATTTCCCACGGCCCGGGATTGAGCACGACACCGGTGACCTTGCCCGTCGCATCACGCTCGAAGGCAAGGCGCGTGTGATCGCCTCCCTCGTAGCGAAATTCAGTGTCGGAGGTCGCCGTCACCGCCACCGGCCTGTCTTTCTCGAAGTCGAGTACCGCCCATCGACCTGTTGCCTCAATCATGAGCTTGCCGTCCTCGCCCCGGACCTCGAGCCGTCCCCCGGGGAGTCGAACGGGTTCGCGCACGATCGTGATTTCGATCGGCTTGTCGTCGAGATAGCGCGAGATCCTGAGCCGCACCGACGTGCCGACCTTGCCGCGCAGCTTGTCGAGGACATCGTTGAGAGCGAGCCCACGTACCGGCGCGCCGTCGATGTCGGTGACGACGTCGAGCGCTTTTACCCCTGCACGCTCGCCTGGCCCGCCTTCGATGGGAAATCGGACCACGATCTTGCCTTCCACCGCCGATATCTCGAGCCCGACGCCGCCATAAATGGCTTCCTGCCTGTCGCGCGAACTGAGCGACGGGCCAAAACTGTAGGTGCCGGCATAGGCCTTGAGGATATCGCCGCTCACCGTCACCGGCGCCGACGCGATGGCAGGCTGCGGGACGCTGAGCGCCGCGTAAGCGAGATGGCGCAAGGCGGCGCGCGGCGGGCCCGCCTCAGTCGGCGGCACCTGGATCATCAGGATCCCGATCAACTTGTCGACCGGATCGATCCAGAACCAGGTGCCCCAGACGCCACCCCAGTTGAAGCTGCCGACGGCCCCCGGCAGGTTGCTGGCCGCCGGATCGGTGCGGACGGCAAATCCGAGGCCCCACCCCGTACCGACCTTTGGCCCAACGAACTGCCCGACCATGCCGGCAAAGCGCATGTCGCGCGCAAGGGTATTCGTCGTCATCTGATGCACGGTCTGCGGCGACAGCAGCCGCACACCATCGAGCTCACCGCCATTCAGCAGCATCTGGCAGAACCGCAGATAGTCCGGCGCCGTCGAGGCGAGACCGCCGCCGCCCATGAACAGCGTGGTCGGTTTGGTGATGTCCCAGATCGGCTGCCGACCGGTTGCGAGCGGGTCCACCAGGCGCGCGAGCTTGTCCGGCGGCACATAAAAGCCGGTGTCGACCATGCCGAGCGGCCGGAAGATGCGGCTCTCGAAGAACTGGTCGAGTGGCTGGCCTGAGGCGACCTCGACGACGCGGCCCAGCACGTCGACGCTATGGCCATATTCCCACGCCTCGCCGGGTTGATGGACAAGCCGCAGGCGAGCAAGGTCGCCAACCAGCTCGGCGATGGTCTTGTCGCGCCGGAACGAACCGATGGTGTCGTACGCGCGATGCAGGTCGTCGGTCGCTTCGTCCGCATAGGTGAAACCTGAGGTATGGCGCAAAAGGTCGATCACCTGCATCGGGCGCTTCTGCGGCGCGCTCGCGTGGCCGACGCGCATGTTGGCCACCTCTGGGATGTACTTGCTCACCGGATCGGTAAGCGCGAGCTTGCCGTCCTCGACCAGCATCATTGCGGCCACGCTGGTGACCGGCTTGGTCATCGAGGCGATCCAGAAGATCGCGTCGGGCTGCAGCGGGCGCTTGCCGGCGCGGTCGTAGGTGCCGATGGCTTGCAGGTAAGCGAGCTTGCCGTCGCGCGCGATGGCGACGACGGCACCCGGGAACGCGCCGCTCGCGATCTGGCTTTGATACCACGGCGCTATGCGCGCCAGCCGTGCCGGCGAAAAGCCGGCGCCCACCGGATCCGGGATCGTGAGGGCCTGACCCCAGGCGCCCGTCGAGATGCAGAGATTCAGCAGAACTGCACCAGCCAAGCATCGAAGCGACGTCATGGCGCGGTATATAGCTTGTCGGCCAGTTCGCCTCACCACCAACCGGAGAACTCAAATGACCGAAACGTCGTGGCGCGCCGATCCGCTCGAATGGGGCACCGGTCCGCGCGCCTTCGAGATCTTTCTCGAGCCGACCTGCCCCTTTTCCGTGCGGGCCTTTGGCAAGCTCGACGCGTTGCTCGCCGAGGCCGGGCCCGACAAGATCACGGTCAAGCTCCGGCTGCAGTCCCAGCCTTGGCACATGTATTCAGGCGTGGTGACGCGGTGTGTGCTGGCTGCCTCGACCCTGGAAGCCGGCAAGGAAGCGGCGAAGGCCGTGCTGTCCGCCGTCGGCGCGCATCGAGAGGAATTCGAGTTCGAGCATCACGCCGGCGGCCCGAACATGAAGGCCACACCCAACGACATCATTGCCCGCATCGAGGGCTACAGCGGCCTGAAACTGGCCGCAGCCTTTGCCATTCCCAACCTCGACCGCGAGATCAAATGGCATTGCAAGTATGCCCGGCAGAACGGCATCCACGTGTCGCCGACGTTCATGATCGACGGCGTGGTGCAGCCGAATATCAGCAGCGGGGACAAGGTTTCGGACTGGGCCAGGCATCTGCTGGCCGCCTGAATCGCGCGCTTACCGTTTCGGTTTGCGCCCGCGGATGCGGTCGAAGCCTTGCTTGATCGCCTCGAAGCGCGCCTCGACCAGCGGCTCGAACTCCGTGTCAGTGAAGATATAGGCCCAGTTGTTCTCGACGCCTTCGCGAACCAGTTCACCGACATAACCGGGGTCAACACCCGCCTCGATCCGTTCCCGCATCATCTTGATCGCCGTGGCGATGGGGCCGGACGTGGGCGACGCCGTCGGGATCGTCGCTGCAAAACGCTGGGGCACGTTGCGCCGCGAATTGACGATCTGGGTGCGGACGAAGCCCGGGCACAACAGCGACACGCCGATGCCGCGCGACGCGAGCTCGATCCGCAGACCTTCGCAGAGTGCCACGACACCGTACTTCGACACGTTGTAGGCGATGCTGTTGCCCGAGATCAGGCCGGCGACCGACGCGGTCGTGACGATGTGCCCGCCCTCGCCATGCCGCTCGATCAACGGGCCGAAGATCTCGATGCCCCAAACGACTGAGCGGAGGTTGACCCCCAGGGTCCAGTCCCATGCGGCATCGCTCCACATGCCGTAGGGACCGCCGCCGCCGACGCCGGCATTGTTGACCAGAAGGTGGACCTTTCCGTAGCGCTCGATCGTCTTCTCGGCCGCCGCCTCGAGCTCGCCTTTGAGCGACACGTCGGCCAGCACGCCGTCGACGTCGGCGTTGGTGCTCTTCAGCTGCTCGAGGGCCGAGGAGAGCGCCGCTTCCTCGATATCGCACAGCATCACCTTGACGCCGGCCTGGGCGAAGGCAGTGGCGATGCCCAAGCCAATGCCCGACGCAGCACCGGTGACGAACGCAGTCTTTCCAGCGAGTTCCTTCATGCTCATCCTCCGTCGGACCAGCGTCGTCGCCGGCGTCGCACGGGTCAAACGATTTACTTGCGCGACGACTGTCCAAACGCTTAGGTTGAATCATCCGTTGGCCTCAAGGTGCGGACGCCGGCCCCCTTGAATGCGCCGGCGTCAGAATGGCTTCAGCACCGCCAGGAAAACGATGGCGATCATCAGCAGCGTCGGCACCTCGTTCCACCAGCGGTAGTAGCGCGCCGGGCGGGTGTTCCTGTCGGCTTCGAACGCCTTGCGCCAGCGGCCGTAGAGGTGGTGCACGAAGGTGAGGCCGACGACGAGCGAAAACTTCACCTGCCACCAGCCGGCATGCCACCAATCTCCCTGCTGGGCGAGCGCCAGGCCGAAGATCCAGACCAGGACCATCGCTGGATTCATGATGCCGCGCAGCAGGCGGCGCTCCATGACCTTGAAGGTCTCGCTCTGCGGCGAGCCTTTGGGCGCATCGGCATGATAGACGAACAGCCGCGGCAGATAGAGCAATCCGGCCATCCAGGCGATCACCGCCACGATGTGCAGCGCTTTCAGGACGTCGTAGACCATAGGGCGGCTTTCACGAGATTGGCCAGGCCGTGAATGAACAGCGGGTGGGTGCCGACGGTCGGCACGCGCACATAGCTGGGAACGCCGGATTCGTTCGCCAACCGGCGATAGTCGATGTCGAGCTCGACCAGCGTCTCGGAGTGTTCGGATACGAAGCTCAGCGGGTACAGCACGATTCCGGTCTTATCCCTGCCGGCGCGCTGGATCTCCGCCTCCGTCGACGGCCCGATCCAGCGCAGCGGACCGACCCGGCTTTGATAGCACACCGACCAGTCGAGCGTGCCGAGATGCTCGCCGATCGTCGCCGCTGTCTGCTCGACCTGGGTTTGATAGGGATCGCCGGCCTTGATGGTCTTCTCAGGCAGGCCGTGCGCAGAAAACAGCACCCGTACAGCTCCCTGTGCCTGGGCGAGCCCTTCCTTGACCAACTCGACCGAGGCGCGAATAAAGCCGGGCTCGGTTGGGTAGCTGTCGACCGAAACCGTCGGCACCTTGAACCCACTTGTCGCTGCGTTCCAGGCCCTGACCGATGAGCCGGTCGTCGTTGTCGAGAACTGCGGATAGAGCGGCAGCAGAACGATTCGATCAGGCGCGAAGCGCCTGACCGAATTCACGACGGCCTCGGTCATCGGATGCCAGTAGCGCATGCAGACGTAGCCGCGCCATTCGTGCTCGGGGCCGAGCGCCGCCTCGAGCGCACGCGCCTGTGCCTCGGTCTGGCCCAGGATGGGCGAACTGCCGCCGATCCTGGCGTAGATCGACGTGGCCTTGGGCGTGCGGCGCGCAGCAATGAAGCGCGCCAGCGGCAGGCGCAGCCAGTCCGGCAGGGTGATGATCGCCGGATCGCTGAACAGATTGCGCAGGAACGGCTGCACGGCCTCGAGCGAATCGGGGCCGCCCAGATTGAACAGGATGATGGCGATTTTCACTGCGCTCCCGACCCCCTCCGTCGCGGATTACCGCGCCACCTCCCCCGAAGACGGGGGAGGGAGAATGAAGCCACTCCCCCGTCTTCGGGCGAGGTGTCGGCGTCACACGGCGACGGAGGGGGTCGGCGAAGCAAGCCATTCGTCAGCATCATCAAACCGAAGGCTTCCAGTTGCGCACGATCTCGACCAGGTGGGCGACGTTGTCGGGCGGCGTCTGCGGCACCACGCCGTGGCCGAGATTGAACACCAGCGAGCCGTGCCCCAGCTTGTCGAGGATCCGTGTCGCTTCGCGTTCGAGGGCGGTGCCGCCGACCACCAGCATTATCGGATCCAGGTTGCCCTGCAGGCAGATGTGCGGCTGCAGTTCCCGCGCCGCCCAGTGCGCCCCGATGCCGGTGTCGATCGACAGGGCGGCGAAGGCATCGGGGCGACGATACATCAGCGCGGCCGGTCCCACGGCCCGAGGAAAGGCGATGATCGGCACCTTGGGATGACGGGCCTTGAGGCCGTGCGCAATCCGCACCATCGGTTCGAGCGACCAGCCGAACAGCTGTTCCTCGGGCAGCACGCCGGCCCAGCTGTCGAACAGCTGGACAGCATCGGCCCCGGCTTCGACCTGGCCAGCCAGGTGATCGACCACGGCGTCGACCAGCAGGTCGATCAGCAGGCCGAAGGATTCGGGATGGCGGTAGGCCCATTCCTTCACCTTGGCGAAGTCCCGGCTGCCGCCGCCTTCGATCATGTAGCAGGCGAGGGTGAAGGGAGCGCCGGCAAACCCCAGCAGGGCCGTCTGCGCCGGCAATGCTCTCCGTGTGTCGGCGATCGCGCGATAGACCGGCATCAGATGATCCGCCAGCCGGGCGCGGGACAGCTTGCCGAATTGTGCCGCATCGGTCAGCGGCTCGAGGCGCGGTCCCTCGCCCTCCTCGAACCAGACCTTCTGGCCCAGCGCGTCGGGCACCACCAAGATGTCGGAAAAGATGATGGCGGCGTCCAGTCCGAAGCGACGGATCGGCTGCAGTGTCGCCTCGGTCGCCTTGTCCGGCGTATAGCAGAACTCGAGGAACGAGCGCGTGGTGGCGCGGACCTCCCGGTACTCCGGCAGGTACCGGCCCGCCTGACGCATCAGCCAGATCGGCGGCGTTGGAAAGCGCTGCCCGGCCAGAGTTGCCAGGAATTTTCCGCCGCTCAATTTCTTCCCCTCATGCTTTCCTCTTACTCTTTCATAGAAGGTAGTAGGAGTCGTAGAGGGTGCGGATCGTGGGGATGGGTGTCATTCATGCGCCATCCCCAGGTGCCTGTGGAACGGAGCTCGGCGTTTCTTCGCGACGAGTCGCGGTGATCCACGATTCTCCGTCCGCCTGTGACCGGGCTTCCAGAGGGGATGACCATCGGGACCGTCGCGGCGAGTCGGGTCCCGAATCGGCCGATTCATCTCGGCTGTCCCGCCTGTCCCCGATTCCCGGGCGATAATCCTGCATTTCTCCCCGACCGACTGTGGGGTAAGAAAGCCTGTGGCCAATCGCAACTTCCACATACACCTCGTCTCCGATTCGACCGGCGAGACCGTGTCGAGCGTGGCCCGGGCCTGCCTCGTCCAATATGAAGGCGTCTTCGTCCAGGAACACGTCTGGTCGCTGGTGCGCACGCGCGGCCAGCTCGACAAGGTGATCCAGTCGATCGAGCGCGACCGCGGGCCGGTGCTCTACACCCTGGTCGATCCCGAATTGCGCGATCTGGTGCGCGATCATTGCCGCCGTCTGCAGTTGCCGTGCGTCGGCGTGCTCGACCAGGTCATGAGCGTGCTGGCCGTTCACTTCCATTCGAAGAGCGAGCAGTGGCCGGGCCGCCAGCATCAGCTCGACGAAGGCTATTTCGATCGCATCGACGCCATGCATTACACGCTGGCGCATGACGACGGGCAGTCGACACACGACCTCGAGGATGCGGATGTGATCCTGGTCGGACCGTCACGCACCTCGAAGACGCCGACTTGCGTCTATCTCGCCAATCGCGGCGTACGTGCCGCCAACGTTCCCCTGGTGCCGCTGGTCGAGCCTCCGCCCGAGCTCGAATCGGCCAAGCGGCCGCTGATCGTCGGCCTGATCACCGATCCAGAACGATTGGTGCAAATTCGCGTCAATCGGCTGCGCCTGCTGCAGCAGGAGACCGAGACGGACTACACCGACATGGACCGCGTGCAGCGCGAGATCCAGGAGGCCCGGCGACTCTACGCCCGGCGCAAATGGGCGACGATCGACGTCACGCGTCGGTCGATCGAGGAAACGGCCGCCGCCATCCTGCAAATGCTGGCGACCCGGCGCGATCAGCGCCTGCGGGCAGGCACTGCCGTTCCCTGAGCAGAGGAGGCGATCATGATCCTCGATCGGCTCTTGGCCCTGATCTTGCTGCTTGTTGCTGGGCCGGCGCTCGCCGCCAACGGCATCAACGTCAAGCGCGGCGAGGATGCGCTGGTGTTCGGCAATTGCGTGCCGAGCCTCGTGGTCGACAACAGATCGACCGAGACCATCGACTATCTGCAAGTGGAGCTGATCTTGGCGCTGACGGACGGACAGGAACGCAAGGTCGATCTGCAGTCGGCCTATCGTGAAGGCATTCTCCAGCCGATCGCGCCGGGCGCGACGGCGGTGCTGAAGCAGCATCTGGATACCTCGCGGGCGCTGGGCGCGACGTGTGGCGAGGTCAAGGGGCGCATGGTGGGCCGAATTCTCTGCGAGACGGCCGGCGGCAAGGCGTGCGCGTCTCAGGTCTCGGTGCAGCCATGATCCGCCGGCGGACGGTTCTGGGCGCGGCCGGGGCGTCGATGCTGGCGGCCCCGGCGCTGGCGCAATCCTTCCCCAGCAAGCCGATCAAGATGATCGTGCCCTATCCGCCGGGCGGCGGCACCGACGGGCTGGGCCGCATCACCGCCGAGCGGCTGGCCGACAAGCTCGGCCAGCAGATCGTGGTCCAGAACATCGGCGGCGCCTCGAGCGTCACCGGCTCAGACACCGTGCGCCGCTCCGATGCCGACGGCTACACCATCCTGTTCAACGCCAGCCTGTTCGTCCTGGGCAAGACCATCATGCCGACCTGCCCGTACGATCCGCAGACCGATTTTCGCCCGGTCGGGCAGGCAGGCGAAGCGCCGCTCGTGCTGCTGGTCAACCTCAACGTGCCGGGAACCGATTACGCTACCACCATGAAGGCGATCGCCGCCGAGCCGAAGAAATACTTCTTCGCCCTGTCCTCGGGCGGCTCGGCCGGTCACATCGCCACGCTCGCCTTCCTCAAGCGCACCGGCCTGCCGCTCGACACGGTCCTTTACAAGGGTACGGCACCGGCCAATGCCGACCTGCTGAGCGGCAGCGTGCAGCTTTTCATGGATCCCTGGACGGCGCTGTTGCCGCTCGCCACATCGGGCAAGGCGCGCGCCCTGTTCGTGACGTCGAAGGAGCGGACACAACTCGCACCCAACATCCCGACCGCCGACGAGGTCGGCCTGAAGGATTTCAACCTTTCCTCCTGGTATGGCGTGTGGGTGCCCAAGGATACGCCCGATCCCGTCGTCGATCGCCTGGCCGCAGCAATGGCGGAGATGTCCAAGGATCCCGCCTTTACGTCGAGGACGACGTCGCTCGGCATCGTGCCCACGGCGCGCGGTCCGAAGGAGTTTGCCGCCTTCATCAAGAGCGAGGTCGAGACGAATACGCAGCTCCTGAAGGACGCGGGCTACAAGCCAGAGTAAGCTCGCTGTCCTCGCGGAGGACAGAATGACCAATGTGCTCGACCCCTACATGGTGGATTCGCAGGTCTCGTTCCTGGACCGTGCGCGCATTCAGGCCCAGGTGCTGGTGCCGGTGGTGCGAGCATTGCGAGCCGAGCTCGGGAAGGACAGGGCTGACGCACTGGTGAAACAGGCGCTGGGCGGCTGGTCGCGGCAGCTGTTTGCCGATATCGGCAAGGACATCGAGGGCGGCGGCCGGCGGCGCTGGGCCAAGATGCAGGGCGCGCTGAACGAGATCTCGTTGCCGGGAGTCGAAGCCACCGATCCGGTCAAGGACGCCGGGAAGCTCGAATTTGACGTCACGCGCTGCCGCTACGCCGAATTCTTTCGCTCGCTGAACGAGCCGGAGCTCGGCGCATTGCTCATGTGCTCGACCGATTTCGACATCGCCGCGGCGAGCGACGGCGAGGTCAGCTTGACGCGCGAACAGACCATCATGCAGGGCGCGGCAAGCTGCACCTTCCGCTACAAGTTCGCGCCGCGCTAGCTAGCGAGAGCGGGATCCGCCCAAGTCCGAAGCAGTATCCTCTTCTCCACTTACATGGCGAAGTGCCCGCGTCCTACGCGGGCGATTACCGCGGAGACCTCCCCATCTGAATGGGGAGGAAGCAATGAGCTGGCCACGGCAGCGCACAATCGTGAAATGTGCCGTCACTCCGCCGCCTTCACCAGGGGCTCGAAGCGGGCATCGAAGTCGCGGATCGACCTTTCGACCTCGCCGGCGATCTGATCGAGCTTGGACTGGTTGACCACCTTCAGGCCGAACATGTCCTTGACGTAGAACACGTCGACGGCGCGTTCGCCGTAGGTGGTGATATGCGCCGACGCGATCTGCAGGCTGCAGCGCGTCAGCGCGCGCGTTACTACGTGAAGGAAGCCCGGCCGGTCGCGACCATTGACCTCGATCACGGTGAAAGTGTCGGACGCGCTGTTGTCGATCAGCACGCGCGGCTCGACCGTGAAGACGCGGTCGCGCTTGGGCCACGACGACTTCTGGCCATCGAGCTCGCGCTGGATGTCGAGCCGATTGGAGAGCGACAGCTCGACCCGGGCGGCGAGCCGCGCCAGCCGCTGCGGGCCGTCGAACGGCTTGCCTTCGAGATCCTGCAGCCAGAAGGTGTCGAGCGCCATGCCGTTGGCGAGCGTGAAGATCTTGGCGTCGACGATGTTGGCGCCGCTGATCGCCATCGCGCCCGCGAGGCGGGCGAACAGGCCGTGCGTGTCGAGGGTGTAGATCGTGACCTCGGTAACCGAGCGCTCGCCGTCTATCCGGTGCTCGATGGCCAGTGGCTGGTTGTCGCGTTCGGCGCGACGCACCAGCTCGGCCTGGCGGGCCAGCGTCTCGATTGGAAAGGACAGCCAGTAGGGCGCGTAGCCGCGCGCCAAATGCTCGTCCTTCTCAGCCTCGCTCCAGCCGCTGAGGCGCTGGGCGACCTCGCCCTGGATCGCCTTGATGCGCTCGCCGCGGCCGCCCGACAGCGTGCCGCCCGACATGACCTGCTCGGCGGCGTGATAGAGCTGGCGCAGCAGCGCCGCCTTCCAGCCGTTCCACACGTTGGGCCCGACGGCACGGATGTCGCAGACCGTCAGCACCAGCAACAGGCGCAGCCGCTCGGGCGACTGCACCAGGGCGGCGAACGTCTCGATGGTCTTGGGGTCCATCAGGTCGCGCTGGAAGGCGGTACCCGACATGGCGAGGTGGTAGCGCACCAGCCAGGCCACCGTCTCGGTCTCGGCGGCGCTCAAGCCCAGCCGTGGGCAGAGCTGCAGGGCGACCTCGGCACCGAGCACCGAGTGGTCGCCGCCGCGGCCCTTGGCGATGTCGTGCAGCAGCACCGAAAGGTAGAGCACGGGGCGCGACACGATCTTGTGCACGACCTCGGCCGAAACCGGATGGTCCTCCTTCAATTCGCCGTTCTCGACGCGCGACAGGATGCCGATCGCCCGGATCGTGTGCTCGTCGACCGTGTAGGTGTGATACATGTCGTGCTGCGTCTGGGCGACGACGCGGCCGAAATCGGGCACGAAGCGGCCGAACACGCCGGCTTCGTTGAGACGCCGCAGGGTCGTCTCGGGATCGTGCCGCGACGTCAGCATCGCCATGAACAGCCGGTTGGCCTCGGGATCGCTGCGCAGGCGGTCGAGCAGGCGGATGTTCTGGGTGATTAGCCGCAGGGTCGCGGGATGGATATCGAGCCCGTTCTCCTGCGCGACATGGAACAGGCGCAGGATCGCCACCGGATCCTTCTCGAACGAATCGGGCGAGGCCGCGGCGAGCCGCTCGCCGTCGAGCCGGAACCCTTCGAGCGAACGCGGCCGCAGGGTTTGCCAGAGCGCGGCGAGCCTGGGCTTGCGCCGTCGGCTGTCTTCGAGCGCGGCGACGAAGATGCGGGTGAGATCGCCGACCGTCTTGGCATGAAGATAATAGTGCTTCATGAAGCGCTCGACGCCGCGGCTGCCCGGCCTGTCCTGGTAGCCGAGGCGCGTGGCGATCTCACGCTGCAGGTCGAACGACAGGCGATCGTCGGCCCGTCCCGTCAGGTAATGGATGTGGCAGCGCACGGTGCTCAGGAAGCGATCGGCACGTTCGAAGTGGCGTGCTTCCTCCCGGGTCAGCACGCCTTTGGCAATCAGCTCGCTCGGCTGATCGACGCGATAGAGGTACTTGGCGATCCAGAACAGCGTGTGCAGATCGCGCAACCCGCCTTTGCCCTCCTTGACGTTGGGTTCCACGACATAGCGCGAATCGCCCATGCGCTGGTGGCGCTGATCGCGCTCGCTGAGCTTGGCTTCGACGAAGTCTCGTCCGTCGCCGCCGCTGAAGCGCTGGGCGTAGGACTTGGTCAGTTCATCGAACAGCTCGCGATCGCCCCAGATGTAGCGCGCCTCGAGCAGGGCGGTGCGGATGGTGTGGTCGCGCTCGGCGTAACGCACGCTCTCCTCGACCGTGCGCGTGGCATGGCCGACCTTCAGGCCGAGATCCCACAGCAGATAGAGCATAAATTCGACGATCTGCTCGCCGCGCGGCGTCTGCTTGTAGGGACGCAGGAACAGCAGATCGATGTCGCTGAGCGGCGCCATCTCGCCCCGGCCGAAGCCGCCGGTCGCGACCACGCTCAGGCGCTCGGCGGCGCTGGGATTGGCCGCCGGATAGATCTTGCCGTCGGCCAGGTCGAAGATCACCCGGATCAGCTGGTCCATCAGGAACGAGGTCGCGACCAATACGGCCGGCCCATCATTCCTGAGCGGCCCTGGGGCCTCGAAGCGGCGGCGGATCTCGGCCCGGCCGCCGGCCAGCGCCTCGCGCACCAGAGCCAGCACCTGAGGCCGCGGCGGCTCGCTGCCCGTCGGCAGGTCCTCGACCAGCTTGGCCAAGGCCTCCTCGAGCGCACGGCGCCGGATGATCGCCCGCCGGTCGGGGATCTGATCGTAGGATTTGGCCATCGCGGCGCAATACTACAGGTGGAGAGGAGGCTAAAATAGGGACATGGCTGCCGCCCCTGTTCTCGCCGTTTTCACCAAGAACCGCGTCAATCCGGCCTATGCCGCCGCCCGGATGGCCGTCGACCGGGTCGCTGCCGAGGCTGGCGCGCGCACCGTCCATTACGTGCCCGAAACGCCGGACGACGTCGCCCAGCAGAAGGCCCTGGTCAAGGAGGCCCTGGCAGCCAAGCCCGATGCCATCGTTCTCAACCCCACCGATGACGTGAAGATGCAGGAGGACCTTGCCGGCATGGGCGAAGCGCGCATCCCGGTGGCGCTGTTCATCAATCGGATGGCCGGGCCCAGGCTTACCTTCGTCGGTTCCGACGACGTCGCCATCGGTGCGCGCGTGGCGACCGCCCTGTTCGAGGGCCTGGGCGGCAAGGGCAGGATCGTCGGCCTCGAGGGGCCGCCATCGGCGCCGACCAGCCGCGATCGCGTGCGCGGCCTGCGCGAGACGCTCAGGCGCTTCCCGAGCATCGAGCTCGTGGACCTCGCCATCGGCCACCTCCAGCAGCCGCCCGCCAAGGCCGCGATGTCGGCCTTGCTGGCCGGGCACGCGGCGATCGACGGCGTGTGGACCGCCAACGATCTGATGGCATTCGGTGCGCTCGATGCCCTGGGCGAGGCCGGGCGAACGGCCAAAGTCGTGGGCATCAACGGCCTGCCGGGGGCGATCGAGCACATCGAGCGCGGCAGCATGCTCGCCAGCGCCGATTTCAGTGCCTTCAACATCGCCGCCATTGCCGCGCGCGCCGTGCTGCGCCATCTCGGCGGAGAGCCGGTCCCGGCCGAGATCATGGTGCCGGCCGAACTGATCGACCGCTCGAACTGCAGCCGCTGGAAAGTGCCGTTCGAGCAGCGGCCCTGTCCCGCCTGGGAAGAGATCGTGCGATAGTCGAATGATGTTCAAGCTTACCCTCACCCTGAGGAGCATCGCGAAGCGATACGTCTCGAAGGGTCGGCCCCAGTCATGCCGTAGCCGATCCTTCGAGACGCACGCCAGCGGCGTGCTCCTCAGGATGAGGTTTGTATTGTTCCTCGTGCTGGTTGCGGTCAGCGGATTTGCCGGCCCTGCCGTGGCGCAACGGCCGCCGCCGGCGCCGGCGGCCAGCCTGATCGACATCAACAGTGCCAGCCGCGACGATCTGATGAACCTCGATGGCATCGGCGAAGTGCGCGCCGACGCCATCATTCGCGCCCGTCCGTTCCGTGCCAAGACCGAGCTGGTCGAGCGGCGGCTGATCCCTGAGTCCCTGTACGAGAAGATCGCCGACAAGGTGATCGCGCGGCCGGTGCCCGGCACGCCGCCGACACCCCAGGCCAAGCCGGTGCCGGCCCAGCCCAAGCGCTCGTGAGATGGAGGGTGCGACCATCTACGCGCTCGGCACGCCGACGCCGTCGCGCGCCGCACCGGGCGCCTTGTCGGTCATCCGACTGAGCGGGCCGCGCGCTCCGGATGCGCTGATCTTCCTGACCGAAGCGGGTGCCTTCAAGCGTGGCCAGTCGGCGCGCGATCCGGCGTTGCCCGCGCCGCGCCGCATGGTGATGCGTGCCTTGCGCGATCCCGTGACGGCCGAGGAGATCGATCGTGGGCTCGCGGTCTGGTTCGAGGCGCCCAACACCGAGACCGGCGAGATCTTTCCAGCACATTGGGATCCTAAGCTTAGAATTCCACGTGGACAAGTTGTCGCG
>JADMIO010817090.1_pt1 | contig 112481 bp, 109 predicted proteins | sample 8958161 | NCBI WGS metagenome assembly JADMIO01 (sample SAMN16585339, study PRJNA669376) | soil metagenome | isolation source: Crop rotation soil | place: USA: Cullars Rotation, Alabama | collected 2011
CGCGACAACTTGTCCACGTGGAATTCTAAGCTTAGGATCCCAATGTGCTGGAAAGCGTAGGTCAGATTGAAGTACAGAAAACGACTGCCCAGTGTGACAAGGATTTCCTTTAGCTCTGCCGTGACGCCGGTGCGATACACTTCGTCCAGAATGCCGTGCACCTCTACAGATTCGGGTTGCGCTTGGCGAACGGTTTTGCCCGTCGCATCAAAGCCCAACAAGCGGATGTGCGCGTCGTTGACGAATTCGAACAAGTGATCCGGCCCAGAAAGAATACACACCAATTCCGGGGTTTGCCGAAACAGATTCGCGAAATTCTTATCGTCAATCATAGCTGACCTTAGGTGTGCGGGCGGTACTTCTTCATCATCTCAACCACACGGTCTAACGGCAACCCCGGCGCTGAGTTGCCGCCTTGTCCCACCATGTCGCCGGCCATGCATAACGAGTTCACGATGGCTTCTTCTGTGCACTCTATCACTGCTTCGTAGTGATTGCCGAGCGCGCGATCAAGAAGCACGTCGATCTGTGTGACGAGCTTGGTTGCATCGCGCGGCACCTTGTTAGCTGTGGAAAACGCGAAGACAATTTCGCCCGACCCGTGCGCCGCATAACTGCCGGCACGACCGATCCCAAGCGCCGCACGTTTGGACAAGCGATTGAGCTGGGTGGGCAGCAGCGGCGCGTCTGTCGCCACGATACAAATGATGGAGCCGTAGGAATAAAGGCGCTTCGCGAAGTTCTTGAACTCCGGTTCCAGCATTTCCCCGATGGGAACGCCGTCAATCCGCAAATTGCGCGACACGCCGAAGTTGGACAGCACGAGTACGCCCACATGGTGTTCGATGCCAGAGTTATCCGCCGGTACGATGCGTGATGACGTGCCGATGCCGCCTTTAAAATCACAGCAGACCATGCCGGTGCCCGCGCCCACTGACCCTTCAGGAACCACACCGGCGGTGGTGCGTTCGATGGCGTGATAAACGTGTTCCGAGCGGATGTGACGACCAACCGCGTCGTTCAAAAACGAATCATCACACTCGCCCACGACGGGAATGACGACATCATATTCGGACGCGATGCCGGGAAAGTGCTTTGTCATCCACTTCACCGTGGCGTCGCTGACCTTGCCGACGGACATCGTGTTCGTGAGTAAGATTGGGGTCTCAAGCAAACCCCATTCTTGCACCTGCGTGAGACCACTCAGTTCACCAGCACCGTTCAAGACATAAGCACCGCACAAGATGCGATCAAAAAAAACGTTATCGCTTGGAATTATCGCGGTGACGCCGCTGCGCACTGGCCCTTTGCCGGGAATGAGCGCGCCTTCGCCGGAATTGAGCGTGGTGTGCCCCACACGCACGCCAGGGACGTCGGTGATTGCATTGTGCTGTCCGGGCCTGAAACGACCGATGCCGATGTCTAAATCACGAAGACGTTTGCGTTCCGTCATTGCACCGTCGCTACAATCTGTGGCTGCTGTTGTTTTTCACGTTCGGTTTTTTCTGCTTGTTCGGTGCGCTTCTTTTCACGGAAACGCTTTAATCCACCAGCCAGAATTTCTCCGATGAGCATGCGATAGTCGATGCCTGCTGCTTGCGAGATCATCACCAAGTCAGAGTAATCCGGCGTAAGTCCTGGCAGCGGATTCACTTCCAGCACGTACACGTGGCCGTCTTTGTTCATCCGCAAATCCACACGGGCAACGTCGCGGCAATCCAGTGCTTCAAAAGTAGCGCGGGCTGCACGTTCTAACGATCGCAGCTCCGCGGGAGTCAGCGGGGCAGGGCATTTGTACTCGACGTGTTTTTCCCATTCTTGCTTCACTTGGAAATCGTACACCGGCCGTTCGTTGGAGCGGTCTTTGAACATGATCTCCATCGGCGGCAATACGCGAGGGCGACGATCGCCCAACAGGCCCACGGTGAATTCGCGGCCAGGAATGTATTCCTCCACCAATGCGGGCTGACGGTATTTTTCCAGCAGCGTCTTCACCAACGCGCGCATTTGCTGCTCGTCATCCACAACGCTGGTGCCGGCGATGCCCTTCGAAGACCCTTCGGTGTTGGGCTTCACGATGACCGGAAATTTTAACGCCGGATTGAGCTTTTCACGCCCCGTTTCAAATAGTTGAAACTCGGGTGTGAGAATGCCGTGTTGCTTGAGCACCTTTTTGGCCAGCGCTTTGTCCAAGGCAATTGCCAACGTGGCAGAGTCTGATCCTGTGTACGGAATTCCTAACAATTCGCACAACGCCGGCACTTGGGCTTCGCGGTTGCGTCCTTGCAAACCCTCTGCAATGTTGAACACTACGTCGATGTCCGCTTCTGCCAAAATGCGCGGTAGATCTTGCGTTGCTTCTAATTGCACCAAGGCGTGGCCGTACGACATAATCGCGTCGGCAATGGCTTGAATGGTCTCTGGCGGATCCCACTCTGCCTCGTCGTCGCTCTCTTTTTCGCGCTTCATGTTGTAGGTGAAACCGACGCGTACTTGCGACTTCTTTTGTTTTGGAGCTTCTGCCGGTGTAGCTAATCCCGCCCGCTGCGCCGCTGAGGTTAGAATTTGCACAATTGTCTGTTCGTAACTGAAGCCTTCCAACGCGGCCGCAGCAAACAGACCCGCGCCACGTTCCAAGGATGGCAGCGAATTGACTTCTAAGAGATAGATGCGGCCGTCGTCACCCAAACGAAAGTCGATGCGGCCCATGTCGCGCACGCCCAAAGCTTTGTAGATGGTTTTGGCCATACTTTTTACTCGTGCCTGCACATCACGAGGCAAATCCGGCGGGCAGCGCACTTGCACCTTCGATGCGTCGACGTTTTTTAGCTTGTAGTCGTAGATGTTGTACTTGTTGCGCACGCTAGGATCGATGGCGTATTCGACCGGCGTCAACACGCCCTCGTCGCCAATGCCTTCGATGAATGGCACGGTCAGATCGTTGCCGGGGATGAACTCTTCGACGATGACGCCCAACGGGAACGTGGCCAACGATTGTTTGAGCAACGTTTGCAGCGATTTAGGATCACGCGCCACAGCCTCGTCACCGATGCCGCGCGATGAGCCTTCGAAATTCGGTTTGACAATGACCGGATATGACAAACCAATGCCGTCAAAATCCAGCGACGTGATCAAACGGCCACGCGGTGAATCAATGCCGTGTGCGGCGAGCACGTTTTTGGTGAGCCATTTATCTAACGTCACCGTCAGAACGTAGGCGTCGCTGCCGGTGAAGGGGATGTTGAGATCCTCAAACAGCGCTGGATACAACGCTTCGCGCGCTTTGCCGTGCCGGCCTTCTGCGGTGTTGAACACAACATCCGGATCCGAAGCCTCCAAGCGCGACAGTAAGTGCGACGCGGGCCCCGACACCTCCACACGTTCAACGGCATGTCCTGCATTGCGCAGCGCCTTTTCAATGTCGGCAATCGTCTCGATAGAATCGAACTCAGCCTCTTCTTCGCTTTCGGTCAATCGCAGGTTATGCGTCAGAGCAATCTTCACACCTTGCGAAATAACATAGGAAGCGCGATCACGAAAGCATGCACATCGTGATTGTTGGCGGTGGTTTTGGCGGTTTATTAGCAGCACGCGGGCTCAGTGGCATGAAGGATGCCAAGGTGACGTTGGTCGACCGCACCAATCACCACCTGTTTCAGCCGCTTCTGTACCAGGTGGCGATGGCAGGATTGTCACCCGCCGACATTGCTGTCCCAATTCGCAGCGTCTTGCATGATCAAAAAAACGTCGAGGTGCGCTTTGCAGAGGTGACGGGCGCTGACCTGGCTGGCAAACGCTTGCACACCAGCATTGGTGACATGCCATATGACAAGTTGGTGCTCGCCGCGGGCGCCATCAACAGCTACTTCGGGCACGACGCGTGGGCCCAAGCTGCGCCGGGTTTGAAAACGCTTGATGACGCCGTGGACATGCGGGGAAAAGTGTTGCGGGCGTTGGAGCTAGCAGAGCAAGAACCCGACGAGGCTAAACGCAAAGCACTGCTGACGTTTGTTGTCATTGGCGGCGGACCTACCGGCGTTGAGTTGGCGGGTGCCCTAAGTGAGTTATCTCGTTACATCGTGGCGCGCGATTTTCGCCGCATCACTTACGGTCAAATCCGCGTCGTGCTGCTTGAAGGTGGTCCCTCCATTTTGACGACGTTCAAAAAGGAGCTGCAGCAAAGTGCTGTGCGTCAGCTAGAGGCCCTAGGTGTTGAGGTCCGCACGGGCATGAAAGTGACCGACATTGCGCCCGGCAAAGTGGTGACAGATAAAGAGACAATTGCGTCACACACAGTGTTGTGGGGCGCGGGCGTACGGGCAGCACCGTTAGGCGCGACGCTGGGTTTTGATGTGGATCGTGCAGGCCGCGTGATTGTCGGCGCTGATCTGCATCCCGCAGGTCACCCAGACGTGTTTGTGATTGGTGACATGGCCGCCTGCACGGACGCGAAGGGTGTTCACGTGCCCGGGGTGGCGCCAGCGGCCATGCAGCAGGGAAAATTCGTTGCCCGCCAGCTGAAGCGCGGGGTGAATGAACAGTTTACATATAAGGACAAAGGCAGCTTGGCCACCATTGGCCGCTCATCCGCGGTGGCGCAGTTTGGCCAGTTGGGGTTTGGCGGCTTCCTGGCGTGGCTGATGTGGATGGGCATTCACATTCTGTTCCTGATCGGCTTTCGCAACCGGTACGTCGTCATGTTTCAATGGGTTTGGTATTATTTTAGCCTGCAACGCGGCGCGCGTTTGATCACGCATCAGCGCTCGTAGACGTGAAGTTTTCGGCGTGCTAGCGCGCCTGGCCATGAAACTTTGCGTGATGCTTGTGTTGCTCGCAGCGTGTTCGTCGCCTGACAAGTCCGTGTCCTCTTCACGTTTAGCTGCAAAAGATCTCGCGATCGTGGTTGAGAACAACCAAACGCAGCCCGCGTACAACTTCGCCGAAGCCATTAAAGAAACAGTTTACGTTGAAGCCGACATGGACTCGGACGCCGATGGGGCGAAAGACAAAATCGCTGTCGATATTGTTCGTCCGCGTGAAACAAATGACGGTTTAAAGGCTTCCGTGATCATGGAGGCCAGCCCTTATTACTTTGCCAATCCAGAGGAGCTACCGCCCAGCGCTGGTGACCGTCAGATCCCGCACGGCTTTTATGGATGGTATGACGAGTATTTTGTTCCACGCGGGTACGCTACTGTCGAGGTAGAGATGCAAGGCACCTCACGCTCGATGGGCTGTCCCACAACTGGTGGACCCGAAGACACCAAGTCGATAGTCGCGGTGATCGATTGGTTAAACGGCCGCGCTACTGCCAAGTACAAAGATGGCACGCCTGCAGTTGCCGCATGGAGCACGGGTAACGTGGGGATGATCGGCGTCTCGTACAATGGGACGCTGCCCATCGCCGTCGCCACGCAAGGCACGCCGGGTTTAAAAACAATCGTCCCCATTGCCGCTATCAGCAACTGGTACGATTACACGCGCGATCAAGGGATCGGCTTCTACGGTTGGGATCGCCGCTACCCACAATACTTAGCCAACTACGTCATCAGCGTCTCTGGCCGGCAACGGTGCGACGCACAGTTGCGCGCGCTGGGTGATGACGCCGGTGACAGCACATTTGATTTTACGCCGTTTTGGCAAGCGCGTGATTACCGCAAGGATGCCGCCAACGTGACAGCGTCTGTTTTTATGGTGCACGGCCAGGAAGATTGGAACGTCAAACCGCACAATTTTTCACGCTTTTGGTATTTGCTGCAGGAACGCAACGTCCCGCGTAAATTGTGGCTGCACCGCGAGGCGCATACAGATCCGGTGCGCATCAACAGTGAGCTCTGGAAACAAACCATGCACCGCTGGTTCGACCATTGGTTATACGACTTGGATAACGGCGTGATGGCGGATGCGATGACCACCATTCAGCGTCCCAATGGCACGTTGGAGACACACAACTCCTGGCCGGAAGAAGGCACCACAGTGGTGTCCTACTACCCCAACGCAAATAGCAGCTTGTCTGCCACCGCATCACCACCCGCTACACAATCGATGATCGACGACACAACACAACTTGAGGACGTCAAAATCGCAAACCCGCTTGAGCAAAAAAACTCGCGGCTTGCGTACCTCACACCGCCCCTCACAGCGCCGCTGCGCATTTCGGGGACGGCCCGCTTTCACGCCCGCTTAACGCCAAGCAGCGTGTCCAGTCCTGTCGTCGCCTTGCTGATTGACTACGGTGACTCTGCCTCGCCCCAACCGCTAAACCACGATCCCATCGCGTTAATGACCGAATCCTGCACGCTGGCTGATTTGACCCATCGCACAGGCTGTGCACTCCCCGACGACCGCGAAGACGTGTTGGTGTCAAAGCGTGTCGTGTCGCGCGGTGCGATCGATTTGAAGAACGCCACTTCGCTTGAAGAGGGCACGCGCCTCGAGCCTGGCGTGCCAGTGGAAGTAGAATTCGATCTGCAGCCGAAGGACTACGTGTTTCCCGTGGGCCACCAATTGGGCTTGGTGCTGACCATTAACGACGGCGACTACGTGACAATTGATGCGTTAGCGCGCACCCTCGTCTTGGATCTTGATGCCAGCGCGTTATTGTTGCCCGTCGCTCCGTAATCCTCACGCAATACCGAATTGAAGCGCGCATGAGATGACGTGTGCCCCGCGCGTTTGTCATCCCGTTCACAACTTGATACCCCCCCGCTTTTAGTGACAAAGGCATATGCGTGTTATTTAGCGTTATTACACTCTTTTTATTTACCGCAGACCAAGTAGCGACCACGGCCGTGATGCCCTTGCAGGGTAAGCGTATAGACAAGGCAACCACTGGGATTGTCGATGACCTGGTCGTTACTGCTGTTGATAGGTGTTCGCAAACGCATGTTATTTCCCCCAGCGACATCAACGCCATGCTCGGTCTGGAGAGACTGAAAGACGCTGCAGGGTGTGACGACATCAGCTGCGCGACTGAGATTTCTAACGCGCTTGGTGCCAGCTTCATGGTAAACGGCTCAATCTCCAAGCTTGGAAACGAACTTATCGTGACGTTGACACTCATCAACGTCACGAAGCGTAAAGTCGACAAGCGCGTCCAACGACGGATTCCAAATGACGAACGCCTGCTTGCGAACGGCGTCGAGGCATTAGTCAGCGAGCTCTATCATGTGGCGGCCCCGCCCCCAAAATCAGCTGCAACTCCACCTGCGCCGAAGCAAGAGCAACCGCAATTCGCGACCGTCCATCTAGACGCGGGCGTGGCAGACGCGTTTGTGCAAATAAATGGTGAAAGTCCCATCCCTTTGCCCGCTCAGGTCAAACGGCCCGCACCAGCACAGTATGCGTTTCGTTTTTTCGCGCACGGCCATGCCGAACAAACCTTGCACCGCTTGGTAAGCCCTGGCCAAACGGGATTCTCCGTTCTTTTGCAGACGCAAGTGAGTATCGACAAAGTGCAGGCATCGCGTCGCGTAAAAATGCTGTCGGCGGGTGGCACTCTTTCCGCTGTTGGAGGGGCTAGTCTCGCCACTGCTGCTATCTTGTATTTCGGTGTAAGGAAGAACAGCGATGCACTGCAACGCGACTACGAGACCTTCGGCGCGCTTCCAGCGTCGGAAAGTGGCCCCGCATATCAGCGGTTGATAGCGGACACGAACACGTCAAATACACTCGGTGTCGTCTCACCAATTTTGCTCGCGGTGGGTATCGCGACCGCAGTACCCGGGATCCTTCTTCTTATCCTGGCGCCCGCTGCACCAAAGGCGTCACTCTCCCTGTCGGCGTTGCCCAATGTCGGTGGCGCATCGCTCGCTGTCGCGGGAGGTTTTTGATGCGTCGCTTTCTCTTTATTCTATTAATCGCGTGCGGCGGTACGAATGCCAGCGCTTTCCCGCGTTATAAAGCTGTTATCGCGGCGTCCGAGATTAACGATTTGACGCTCGTGGTCGGTGTCACAGAGGATGACAAGCTGGACGGGTACGAGGTCGCATCCGCAACGGCGACAGACGCAACACACGTGCAGCTAACTTACAAAGACATGCCGGTCACATTGCGCCCTCCGTTAAAATCCTTTGATGACACCGCCAGCGCGATTACCTGTGGCGTTGGCGAAACTGGCGACATCGCGTGTTTCAGGTCGTGGGTGTTCGCCTCTCTTCTTACACACACGGCTGACATTGAACTGAAAACGGTCCCGAACAGCGCTCCTTTGAAGAGCTGGGATATTTTCGACACTGCGACCACCGGCCCTACCATATGCGGATTGAACTCAGACGGCTCAGCGACGTGCCTGCAGAATGCCAGCGGAAGTCTTGCAACATTGGTCCCTGCTGGTTCCGGCTTTGTCGATTTGGCAAACTGCGACGTGTACCCGCCAAAGGCTTGCGGCGTGCGACCGGATGGCGGTGTGACGTGCCCTACTGGGGTTTATCCCAAATCTACGGCTCCGGTTGAGCACTTGGTGCAAGCGCATCATGGCTGTTACGCGATCTTAAAGGACGACAAGACCAAGGCGGTTCCCTATTCATTGAATACGGACGGGCAAGCGGTCGTATCAGCCGACACCCAAGCCGCCGTACGCAATGCGTTGAACGAAACCTTACAGTTTTGCATGGTCAACGGCGGACAGCTGGCATGCGAAGGACTTTGGCCAGCAGGAACCGCGCCCGTGCCTGCCCCTAAGCTAACCCAACTTTCCCTGACTAAATTTACCGTATGCGGGTTAACGGAAGCTGGTAGACCGCGCTGCTGGAACCAACGGGCGCAGGAAATTCGATTCCGTTAGCGGTTGCGCGTCGCTCGGGACTGGCTGCTTTGAAGACGCTTCCCACTGAGCAGCGACCGTGACAACATGCGGTTCTGTGCTATCTTTCCCACATCTTTCAATCCTGAGAGGCCTACACGTGGCGCCTAAGTCTCCCGATCTCGGACTTCTAAAAGACGTTGTCGCCGAGAAAGTGCTGCAAGCCATGCGGACTGCATCGCGGCAGCTTGCAAAACTCGGGGTAAAGCACGCCCTTGTGGGTGGGTTAGCAGTCGGTGCACATGGCCATCCTCGTGCGACGAAGGACGTGGATTTTCTTGTCAGCGAAGACGCCTTCGAGCAGCACGACGGCGGTTTGGTGACAATGAAATACGGGATGCCCATTCAAGTTGACGGCGTTCTCATCGATTTCCTTTCTGCACACGCAATGCATGTACCGCTCACGAGTGATGGCGTCTCTGATGTCCCGGTCGCCGCGCTGTCGACGTTAGTCCATTTGAAACTTCTGTCGCCGCGGCACAAAGATGGCGCGGACTTAGTTGAGCTCATCAAAGCAGGAGTCGATGCCGCCTCTGTGCGCTCCTACTTAGAGCAGCAGGCACCCGAGCTGACCGCCAAGTGGGACGCCTTTGTTACGGATGCGCAAGCAGAGGAAGACGCCTAACATCATCGGATTATGGCTGAGACTGCGTCGTATCGAGCTGATGCTGTCCGACTGCCCAAAGCGGAATCCCGCTTGCTAACAAACTCGCACCAAGCGCACCGGTGATAGCGGCGGCGGTGACGTTGCGGTCGCGGTCGTAGGTGTTGGCCGCACTGCTAGCTGCGACTGCCGCGCCGGTCGCGATCAGCATCAGCGGAATGCCCGTGATGGTCAGCGCCATACCAGCTGTACGCATGCGGTGCGCACCGCGGTACTCCACAAAACGCTCCCGATTTTCGATTCTGTACTCGGCCGGCATGATGCGGCGCGGCTCGTCGATTCGGGCGGCTGAGGCAAAACGCAGCGGCGCCAGCATCAGTAGTGTCACAACAACGGTTGCAATCATCTTTCGCATGGCAAAAACTCCTTCTTTGACGGTAGAGGGAGCAATCCGTGTGCCACAGGGGCCTTTGGTCGTTTTGTCGTTTACAAAAAGTCACCGTTTTGCCACAGACGGCCGCTAAGGTGGCGGCATGACCGACAAAATACTCGTAGTGGAAGACGAAGCGGATCTTCAACAAGTGCTCGAGTACAACCTGCGCCAGGCGGGGTATTCGGTACAGGCGACGGCACACGGTAACGAGGCAATTCGGTGGGCCAAAGAAAACAAACCAGACTTGGTGTTGTTGGACCTGATGCTGCCAGACATTCCCGGCACAGAAGTGTGCAAAGCACTGAAAAGCGATCCACTAACGCGCAAAGTGCCGGTAATGATGCTGACGGCCAAGGGCGAAGAAATCGACCGCGTCGTCGGGTTTGAGCTGGGAGCTGACGACTACGTGGTGAAGCCGTTCAGCGTGCGTGAGCTGCTGTTGCGGGTGCAGGCCATCTTGCGACGCAATAAATTGGATGACGACGTTGAGCTGACGCCAGAAGATACAATTTTGTTTGGCGCTTTGAAGATAGACCAATCGGCCCATCGCGTGTGGGTGCGCGAGAGTGAAATCGAGCTGACCTCACTAGAGTTCAAACTGCTGCTAACGTTGTGGCAGCGCAAAAACCGCGTGCAGTCGCGCGCCGCACTGCTTGACGTGGTGTGGGGAATCCAGGCCGACATCAACACGCGCACCGTTGACACGCATGTGAAGCGCTTGCGTGAAAAGTTGAACGGCGCCGCCGATTATATCGAGACGGTGCGTGGCGTGGGTTATCGCTTTGCGGAGCAACCTGCTGCTGCGAATTAGTTTTTTCGTTTTCACCGCGCTCGTTTTTTTTGCAGGTGGCTTGGTCGCATCGCGCCAGTTAGAAGGCACGTTGCTTGGGCAGGTGCGTCACGAGCTGGAACGCACGACGCAGCTACTCGAAGAAGTCGCCAAAAACCGCGAACCGGCCGATGCCTTGGCAGACGAGCTTGGCCAACTAGCGGACGTGCGCGTCACCTTGGTGGGCGCTAGCGGCAAAGTGTTAGGCGATTCTGCCGTCGCTTCGGCCTTGCTGGATCGGTTGGACAACCACCAAGAACGTCCTGAGATTGTTGTGGCGCACCAAGGCCACTCGGGTTTTGCCGTGCGTGAGTCAAAGACTGTAGGCGAACGTATGGCCTATTTTGCGCAGCCTCTGGGCCGAGACGCTGTGTTGCGCACGGGACGTTCGTTGCGCGATGTAGACAGCGTGCTGTTTCGCCTGCACCTGCTTGTGGCATTCGGCGCGCTTGCAGCAATGGGTTTGATCATCGTCGCGCTGTCGTCTGCGGATAAACAGAAGGTGATATTGCTAGGCCAAGTCAGCGAAGCGGTGCGCGCCACGCGTGTGCAAGCAGAGACAGTACTTGAGCTGGGTGAAGAAAAGAAACGCTTTGAACGCATCTTGGAAGGTATGCAGGAAGGCGTGCTGGTGGTGGACGACGATGCGCACATCACGCTGATCAACCGCGCCTTAAGAGAAATGCTGCTGCTGTCCAATGAAGTGCTGGGGAAGCCGCTGATCGAGGCGATTCGGAACGCGGATTTGCAAGCAACCGTGGATCGGGCCAGGGCAGACAACGCGCCGCAAGCGACGGAGTTAGAGACAGCGGGATTGAAGCCGCGCATTCTGCTGGCGCAAGCCTCGCCGTTGCCGGGGTATGGGCAGGTGATCGTGTTCGTGGATGTGACAGACATTCGCCGCTTGGAATCATTACGTCGGGATTTTGTTGCTAACGTCTCACATGAGTTGCGTACGCCCGTGACGGCAATTCGCTCTGCGGCTGAAACGTTAAAGACAAGCGCGCTGCAAGAGCCGAAAGCAGCGGCCACGTTTGTTGACATGGTGGATCGCAACGCGGAACGCCTGGGTGCTTTGGTCGAAGATTTGCTCGACCTGTCCCGCATTGAAGGCAAAGCATATAAGCTCACGTTAGAAGCGCTGAATGTAGCAACCGTCGCCAACTACTCGCTGTCGCTGTTTCGAGAGAGGGCGGAAAAGAAAAAGTTGGTGCTGAAGGCGCAAGTCGAAAGCGAGATCAGCGGTGTGCGTGCCGACCGGCGTGCGCTGGAACAAGTTCTCACCAACTTGATAGACAACGCGGTGAAGTATTGTCCAGAAGGTGCAAGCATCACGGTCGCCGCACAATCCAGCGAACGCAACATCCGCATCAGTGTGATCGACACCGGTCGCGGCATCGAGCAAAAACATCTGCCACGCTTGTTCGAACGTTTCTACCGCGTGGATGCGGGGCGTGGACGTGACACGGGCGGCACAGGTTTAGGGTTGTCCATCGCCAAACATCTGATTGAAGCCATGGGCGGCAGCATCAGCGTGGAGAGCGCGCAAGGGCAGGGCACCGCGTTTCATATCGAGCTGGTGAGGGCGTAGTGCGCGCGATCTTGGCTGTGATGTTAGTGGCGTGTGCCAAGCCCGTGGTTGTGCGGATTGACGGGTCGAGCTCGCTTTACCCGATCACGGAACGCATGGTCTTGGCGTTTGCAAACGAGCGATCGGACGTGGAGTTGGCGCTTGGCATTTCCGGCAGTGAAGGCGGCCTGAAGCGTTTATGTCGCGGCGAGATCGACATCGCAGAAACCTCGCGGAAGGCGCAGCCGGGTGAAGCATGCGGCGCGCGCGAGATCTCTGTCGCAGCGGATGAAATCATGGTTGTCGTCCACCCTGGCGCGACGTTTGTGGATCACCTCAGCGCCAGCGAGCTAAAGCGCATATGGAGCGTGGATTCAGGCGTCCGGACCTGGGCGGATGTTCGACAAGGCTGGCCCAGTCTGCCCATGCGTTTGTACGGCGCGTCAACGCAAAGCAGTACGTTCGAGCAATTCACGCTGGCCGTGCTGGGCCAAGCCCGGGCTAGCCGCGCTGATTTTTACAGCAGTGAAGACGATTATTTAGTGGGTTACGGCGTCGCCAATGATCCCGGTGGCTTGGGCTTCTTAGGACGCGCCTACGCACGCGACGACGTCAAGCGTGTGGCTGTCGATGTGCACTTAGATCGCACGTTGTATTTGTACGTGCGCAGCGATGCCGACGTGCACGTGCAGGCGTTTGTCGATTTTTATCAGGGGCGGGCCCAAGAGTGAAGCTGGAGCGCGCCTTATCCGTGTTGACCCTGCTGTCAGTGGTGACGACAGCGGGCATCATCATCACGCTCATTGGCGAAAGTGCGGGCTTTTTTGCGGAGATTTCGCCGCTGCGTTTACTAGAGGCAGAGTGGCGGCCGTTTTTAGTGCCGCACGCATTTGGCGTAGCGCCGCTCTTATTTGGCACACTTGCAGTGACGTGCATCGCGGCATGCGTGGCGTTTCCTCTTGGTCTGCTTGCAGCGATCTATTTAGCGGAGCTGGGTCCCGCGTCAGCGCGTGCCGTACTCAAACCGATGCTGGAGTTGTTAGCAGGCGTCCCCTCGGTGGTTTTGGGGTACGTCGCACTGCGCTACTTCACACCAACATTGCACCTGCAGCCGTTCAACATTGTCAGCGCGGGCATCGCCGTCGGTTTGATGTTGCTCCCTACCTTCGCCACGCTGTGCGACGACGCCATCTACGCCGTTCCTCAGGGTGTCCGCGAGTCCGCGTATGCCTTGGGCGCCGATCAGCTGCGCACACTCTTTGCCGTGGTTTTACCCGCCGCGCGCTCTGGTCTGGTGGCTGCCGTCCTGCTGTCGGTGTCGCGTGCAGTCGGCGAGACGATGATCGTCGCCATCGCCGCCGGTGCCTCACCTCAAACGGTGGCAGGCTTTATGGCGCAAATGACGTTGGGGGATGTGTCGTTTGGAACCCTAGAGCATCGCACGTTGTTTATGTTGGGGCTGCTTTTGTTTGTTATCACCTGCGCCTTAAACATCACCGCCCACCGGTTAGTGCGGCAGGCGGTCTCGCAATGAGGGTCAGGCTTTTCACCTCACTTTGCGGCGTCGCTCTGCTTGCGCCGCTCGGCTTTTTGTTCTGGTTAGTTGTGCGCATGGCCATCGACGCGCTGCCGCGTGACCCCGTGCTGTCGCTGATCACGCCAAGCCTGTTTGGCAGCTTTTATTTGTTCTTGCTGACGGCGGTGATTGCATTGCCGGTGGGATTATCAACCGCTGTCTATCTTGAAGAGTACGCCAAACCTTCGCGTCTGAAACGTCTCGTCGAGCTGAACATTAACAACTTAGCCAGCGTTCCAGCCATCATTTACGGCTTGTTAGGCGTGGCTGTGTTTGTCCCGTTTTTCGGGCGAAGTTTGCTCACCGCTGCTCTCACGCTGACGTTGCTCTTGCTTCCCATGTTGGTCATCGTCGCGCGTGAGGCGTTGCGTACTGTTCCTGATGCCTTGCGTGAGTCCGCACTTGCTTTGGGCGCCCCCAAGATTGAGGTGATTCGGCGTGTGGTCTTGCCTATGGCACTTCCGAACATGCTCACGGGTGTCATCGTGTCGCTGGCACGTGGCCTGGGTGAAGTGGCGCCGCTGCTAGCCGTGGGCGCGTTGACGCTCGTCACGTTTGCGCCAAGCGCGCTGACAAGCCCCTTTTCCGCGGTCCCGCTGCAAGTGTTTGCATGGTTAGGCCGGCCGGAACCGGGTTACCAACACGCGGCGGCGGGTGCGATTTTGGTGCTGCTGTGTTTGATGCTTCTTTTGAATGGTGTGGCGCTGTGGCTGCGACTTCGCTTACAGAGGCGCTATTGACCACTCATTCTGAAAAGCTCCACGTGCATGACCTTCACGCCTGGTACGGCCGCACAGAAGTGCTCCGCGGTGTAGCTTTGCCTATTGTCGCCAACAAGGTGACGGCGGTGATTGGACCTTCCGGCTGCGGCAAGTCCACGTTTGTGCGTTGCCTCAACCGCTTACACGAAGTGACGCCTGGTGCCCGCGTGACAGGTAGCGTGCTGCTCGACGGCGAAGACGTGTACAAGGCGGACCCTGTGCGCCTGCGCCAACGCGTGGGCATGGTGTTTCAAAAACCAAATCCATTTCCCTCTATGTCCATTCAGGAAAATGTATTGGCGGGCTTGCGCATGAGCGGCGCTAAATTGGGGGATCCCGACGCTGTGGTGGAGCGCGCACTCAACCAAGTGGCATTGTGGGATGAAGTGAAAGACCGCTTGGCTCGGCCGGGGACGCAGTTATCCAGCGGCCAGCAGCAGCGTCTGTGTTTAGCACGCGCGTTGGCCATGCAGCCGGATGTCGTTTTGATGGATGAGCCGTGCTCGTCTTTGGATCCCATCGCAACGGCAAAAATTGAAGAGCTCATCCACGACCTGGGTGAGCGCTATACGTTAGTCATCGTGACGCACAACATGCAGCAGGCGGCGCGTGTCAGCGATTACACGGCCTTTTTCTATCTTGGCGAGTTGGTTGAATACGATCAAACAGACGTCATCTTTACGCGGCCCACAAATCCGCGCACCGAAGACTACATCACGGGACGATTTGGATGACAGCGCGTGCGCATACGGACAAAGAATACGAAGCGGAGCTGCAAAAGCTGCGTGAGCAAATCTTGCTCATGGGTGCCACGGTCGAAGAGATGATCAAGGATGGCATGAAGGCATTGGTGCAGCGCGAGGACGAGCTGGCCAAGGCCGTGATGCAGCAGGATCATCAGATTAACCGGTTGGAGATGGAGTGCGATGAGTTGTGTCTTCGCATTCTTGCGCGACGGCAGCCTGTAGCTAGTGATCTGCGGTTTATCGCCATGGCTCTGAAGTTGGTGACGGACTTGGAACGTATGGGCGACCTCACCGTCAACATCTGCGAACGTGTGCTGGAGCTTAATCAAGAACCGCCATTGGATCCGAAGTATCTCGCCTTATCGTCGATGGCGGAGGCAGCTCAGGGCATGGTGCGTGACGCGCTAGACGCGTTTGTGTCTGGCGATATCGAACGCGCGCGCGAATTAATGGTCGAACGCGATAACGTGGTGGATGCGCACTACGCACGCATTTTTCGCGAGCTGCTGACGTATATGATGGAGAACCCGCGCAATATTTATCGGGCTACGCGCCTGCAGTCGATCGCCAAGTATCTGGAGCGCATCGGTGACCATGCCACCAACTTGGCGGAGATGATTCTGTTCATGCAAAAAGGCAAAGACGTCCGCCATCCGTTCTCGCGCTGATTTACAATTGACTAAATGACCGTTTGAGCTAAAATGGTCATTATGCCTAAGTGGACACGTGAGGGCATTGATGCGCTCCTCCATCAGATCGTCGATGGTTCTGCTGACGGCCGCAAAGACCTGAAACGGCAGCGGATTATCGAGGCAGCAAGTAAGCTGTTTATCGAACAAGGTTACCGTAAAACCAGTCTAGATGAGATTGCTCGCGCGGCTGGCGTCGCCAAAGGCACCGTCTATTTATACGCCAAAAGCAAAGCCGAGCTGCTGATGCAGGCGCTGGCGGCTGAAAAGCTAAAGCAGTCGCATGTCATCGATCACGTCATGGATCCCACGGCCTCGGCGCTAGAGCGGTTACGTCGCTACATCGAGATCGCATTTGTGGGCACCGTGCGCATTCCTCTTTATTCCAAAGTGCTGGCCGGTGACGTGGACGTGATGATGGCGTTGGCAGAGGTCAGCCCCGTTGACGCTGCAGATAAGAAACACTTGGACACAGCTTTCTTGAACAGCTGCTGCAAGAAATCGCACCCGAAATGTCAGCGGGAGAACGTGCGGATCGCGCCAAGTCATTGCTGATTTTGATTTTGCTGAGCACAAATCTTGGTGACGATCGTTTGCACCAAGGCCTGAGCATCGAACGCATCGCAGAAGTCATTTCCAACATGCTGACCCATGGAGTTGCAAAATGATCCTCTCTCTTCTGTTGCTTGCTTCACCCGCGCCCGGCACGCCGGAATTCGCTACGTATATTTTGGATCGTGCTGACGATTTGTATCGCGGGGAACAAAGCCACACCGTGATGGAAATGGAAGTGAAGACCAAGAACTGGGAGCGCAGCATGACGCTGGAAGCTTGGTCGAAAGGCAAAGAGTACTCGTTGGTGCGCATTCTTGCGCCCAAGAAGGACAAGGGGACCGCGACGCTGAAGGACAAGAAGGATATGTTTTCTTATCTCAGCAATACCGGGCGTACGGTGAAGATCTCTGGTGCCATGCGGGGTGGATCGTGGATGGGCAGTCACTTCACAAATGATGATTTGATGCGCGATTCACGCTTGGCAGACGACTACGCGTTTAAACAACTGCCCGATGAAGCAAGCGCGTATCACTTTGAATTGACGCCGCGCCCTGGTCGCCCAGTGGTGTGGGGCAAGGTTGAAATTTGGGTGTTGAAAGACGCCTTGGTGCCGGTCAAACAAGTGTTCTTCGACGAGGACGGGAAAGCCGCGCGGTCACTCGAGTTCAAAGACATGAAGACGAAGGACGGTCACGTCATCCCACAGCAGATGGTGATGCAGCCGATGGACGGCAGCGGCGAGTACACCAAAGTCACATACAAGACGCTGGATTTTGACGTGAAGTTGGACGCCGGATTTTTTACCGTGCGGAGTTTGACCAGCTTATGAACATCACCAAACTTGCGTGGAGCAACGTGTGGCGCAACACGCGCCGCTCGGTTGTCACCATGTCGGCGATGACTGTCGCGTTGGCGGCTTTGTTGGTGTTCACCTCATTGCAGCGCGGCTTGACGGAGAATTTAGAGCGCAGCGTCGTCGAGATGGAGACTGGCGACCTGCAGATTTTTGCTGCGGGCTACCGTGACAAGGCGTCTATGTTTTTGCGTATCGAAGATCCTGCCACGCTGGTGAAGACGCTTAGAGTCGCCGGGTTCAAAGCCTCTGCGCGGGTGAAGGCGAGCGGCCTAGCAGCGGGAGATAAAACGTCAGCGGGTGCTATGTTGATTGGTATTGATCCCGCGGCAGATCGCGAGGTGAGCCGCGTCTTCGAACAGGTGAAGGCCGGCGTGTGGGTCGATCCTTCGGATGCCAAAGGCGTAGTGATCGGCGGCAAGTTGGCGAAGACGCTGGGCTTGGATGTAGGCGGCGAAATCTTACTCTTGGGCTCCGCCTCTGATGGCAGCATGGCCAACGAGTTGTACCAGGTGCGCGGCATCTTGCATGGGACCAATGAAGGTGTCGATCGCGCGGGCGTGTTTATGAACGCGCAGACGCTGCTAGACTTAATGGTGTTGCAGGGCGGTTCGCATCAGGTGCTTGTGCGCCGGCCTTCCTTCATGTCGTTGGCTGATGCGCGTGCTTCCGCGGTGGCAATAGCGCCTGGCTTGGACGTGCAAACGTGGGAGATGTTGCTGCCAACAGTGGCGCAGATGTTGGAGAATCAAAAAGCGTCAAAGGTTTTGCTGTCGCTGATCATTTTTACCGCTGTGGGCATCGTCATTTTGAACGCAATGATGATGGCCGTGTTTGAACGCATCAGAGAGCTCGGCGTATTGAAAGCGATTGGGATGCAGCCCAGAACCGTGTTTGCGCTGGTGATGGTCGAAGGTTTCTTTCAGATGCTGGTGGCAATGTGTGCCGGCTGTGTGTTGGCGATTCCGTTTTTGTACGTCTTGGTCACGCAAGGTGTGGATGTGGCCGCGATGGCTGGCGTGCATGTGCAGGGTGTAGCTTTCGGCTCTCGTTGGATGGCTGAAATTGATCGCAACACGCTTCTGACGCCGATGATCGTGCTTGCTTGTGTGTCCTTTTTGGCTGCGCTCTTTCCGGCGCTGCGGGCGGCCCGTTTGCAACCTATCGACGCCATTCATCATCAGTGAGGGTGTGTCATGAAACTAGCGAACATGGCTTGGCGCAATATCTGGCGGAATAAACGGCGCACGCTGATTACCCAGTCATCGCTGGCGTTTGGCGTGTTGCTGGCCACGTTGTCCACTGCAATTAGTGATTGGCAGTGGGGCAATTCGATCGACAAGGCCGCACGGTTTGGCAGCGGGCACTTGGCGGTGCAACACCCAGCGTTTTTAGAGACGCCGTCCTTAGAGCATACGCTGGTGGCGGACGAACGGTTGCTGCGCACACTAAACATCGACGGTGTCGACCGCGTGGTTCCCCGCATCACAGGGCAAGCCGTGTTGTCCACCGCGCAAGACAGCTACGGGGTGGCGTTTTTGGGCGTGGATCCGAGGCTCGATGACGCCCAGACGTTAAGCGCATTGGGCAGTATTGTCAGTGGCAACGTGTTTGCGCCGGACGACTTAGAAGGCATCGTGCTGGGACAAAAGTTAGCGGAAAATCTTTCGGCTGGTCTTGGCAAGAAGGTTGTCTACACGTTGACCAATAAAGACGGCGATATCGTGTCTGGACTGGCGCGTGTGCGGGGCATCGTGAAGATGGGGTCTAGCATTGATGCGTCACTGTGTTTGTTGCCGATGCAAGCGGTTCGGAACTTACTTGGCTACGCACCAAACGAAGTGACGCAGATAGCGGTGTACTTGCGGGATCAACGGCGGTCACGTGCGGTGGCAGAACAGCTTGCGCCGCTGGTGGCACCGCAGGCAGCGCGCAGTTGGCAGCAGCTGTCTCCGGACTTGGATGGCTTCATTACCATCAAGGTGGTTGGCTCCAACGTCATCCAGGCATTCATCATTTTATTGATCGCGGCGGGTATCTTCAACACGTTGTTCGTCAGCGTGATGGAACGTGCCCGCGAGTTCGGCATCCTGCTGGCGGTTGGTTTTGCTCCCCTGCGTTTGTTCGTGTTGGTGCTGTGGGAGAGCTTGTGGATCGCGCTGACGGGCCTAGCCGCAGGTGTGCTGCTGACGGCGCCGTTTTATTATCGCTTTGCTACTACGGGCATCGATATCAGCAAACAGCTCGGCGCCGGCAATGCAGAAGTGGCGGGAACGGTTTTGGACCCCATCATTTACACGCATATCTATCTGGATCACGCGGTGATCATCGCTCTGGCAATTGTGTTTGTGACGCTGCTGGCGGGGCTGTTTCCCGCATGGCGCGCTACCCGTGTGCAACCGGTTGAAGCCATTCGCATGACGTAAAAGGAGAAGCCTATGCAAGACGTGGTTGTGTCGCTGTCTGGAGTGTCGAAGATCTATCACCAAGGGCAGACCGAGGTGCCAGCGCTGCGCGAGATGACGTTGCAGGTACAGCGCGGCGAATTTACCGCACTGTGTGGCCCGTCGGGATCGGGAAAAACCACCGCACTCAATCTGATTGGGGCGCTGGACCGACCCACGGGTGGCGATATTCAAATAGACGGCCAGTCGCTAAGCACGATGTCGAAGACCAAACTGAGCCACCTGCGCCGTGATCGCATTGGCTTTGTGTTTCAGGCTTACAACTTGGTTCCCGTGCTCACAGCCTACGAAAACGCGGAGATGGTGATGGCACTGCAAGGTGTGCCGCAAGTAAAGCGAAAGCAGCGTGTAATGGCGTTGTTGCAAGCGGTAGGGCTTGGTGGCTTGGAGCATCGACGGCCCACGGAAATGTCTGGCGGACAACAGCAACGTGTTGCGATTGCGCGCGCGATCGCATCAGAGCCGGCCATTATCTTGGCGGATGAACCGACAGCGAACGTGGACTCGGAGACGGCAGAGAAACTGCTGGATCTGATGCAAACGCTCAACCGCGAACATGGCGCGACATTTTTGTTTTCCACGCACGATCCCCGCGTGATGGAGCGGGCGCGGCGGTTGGTGAAGATGAAGGACGGCCGCGTCATCAGTGACTCGGCAGCGTCGTGATCGCCTTTGCGCTATGCACGTTATTTGGTGCGTCGCTTGAGGTAGGAGGCAATTTGCGCCTGCTTGGTGGCTACTTGCACTTCAAAGACGGCGCGCTGCCCGATGATGGGCTTGGTGCTTTTGTTGGGCGGCTTTTGCTGAATGGGCAACTGCCGGGCGAAGTCGATTTTGATTTTAACGGCTACGTGGATTTAGAGCGCGGCGCGTCTGGGCAGAGTGCGGGAGCGTTCACAACTGTAAGCTCGTTTGCGACACCCTACCGTACGCGCTATCTGCAGTGGGCATTTTGGCAGAAAGACTCCGTGAGTGGGATCGTTGGTGTTGATCGTTTGCGCGTGCACCGATCGTTTGGAACTTTTGATTTGGATGTCGGGCGTTTTCCGGTGAATCACTCGGTGACGTTTTTGTTCACACCCAATGATTTCTTCGCTCCCTTTTCAGCAGCAACGCTCAACCGCCAGTACAAACCGGGTGTGGATGCCATCCGCATGCGTTTTGGACTCACCGATTGGTCGAATCTTGAAGTGCTGGGCGTGTTGGGTTCCACCACCGACGGCGTCCCTGCGTGGACACGCTCCGCAGCGATGTTACGCCTGGATGCCACGTTAGCGAACTTTCAGTGGGCGCTAACAGGTGGCAAGTTGGCTGAGCGTTTTGTGGTGGGTGGTTCGTTGCAAGGTGACGTCGCAGGCGTAGTGCTGCGCGCGGAAGGGCACGCCGGTTTCCCTGATCGCGACGGTAATTTTGTGCGTGATGCGGAACCGGTGCACGGGCGTGCGGCGGCACGTGTGGAGTATACATTTACTTGGCACAACGTGTCTGTGGGCGCGGAATATGCGTTCTTCTCTGACGGCGCTGCTTCTACTGCGGGTTATCTCCAGCGGTTGGCGCGCTTTTTCCCTGATGACTTGCTGTACTTGGGCCGGCACTACGCGGCGTTGAATGCCAGCATCGAAATCATTCCCATTTTGAACCTCGCCGGTTTTGGCATGGTGAATGCGCAAGATGGATCGGGCATCACCTCTGTCAGCTTGCAATACAACGCGTCGAATGAGGTGGACATCTTGGGCGGCGTTCTGACTGGCTGGGGAGGCAGCAGTACAGAGATGGGGCGCAGCCCGGTCGCCATTTTCGTAGAGGCGCGGGTATCGTTTTAGCAAGGAATCATTCTGCGTTTGCTTACGGAACAATAAGCGCACATGTGCCGACAACGTGGTATGAATGGAGTCGCACCTTTACCTCGTGGCACGCGAGGACCGCCTTCGATCGCGGTGCCTCGCGGTTCTGAGGCCGTAACTCAGGATTCTACGCAACCTCTTCGTGCTCCTTCGTTGCCACTCGGGGTGGGTGAACGGGCGAACTATCGAGCTTGGGCCCTTCCTCGGCCAGACATGCGTCCCCTGGTGCTGGCTATTCAGAAGGCTACCCGTGACGACATCTTCGAACAGGTCGTACGATTCTTGGTTGGCTGGTTCATTCATATTCCTATGAAAGGGCAACTCTCGACCAAGGATGCAGAGCGTCTTGCAGCAGAAGCGATAGCGGCACAACCCGGTTTGTTTTGGGCGTGGCAAGCCTTTGAAGGAGGTCCGCTCGAAACGCACGACCAGATGGAGCGTGTGTTATTTGCTACCCTGAAACGTTCCTCCGATCAAAACCAGCCAGAGACGACGATCCGGGAGAACAGCCGCCTCATCACAAGAGCGTTGTTTGCGGGAATCTCTACGGCTGAAATTGGCTATGATGACTGTCGATCGCTTTGGTTGAGCGCGGCGAAGGATCACCCGGGTCTAGCCGCGGTAAAACCTGCTCTTTTAACTGCTTTGCTAGAGGCGATGGGGGCGCAGAGTGAATTTCTTCGGAATGAAGGATTGCTTTACCATGATATTCCTTGTCTAGCCCTCACGTCGTTCGCAATCGGGGCTCTAGATCGAAATGAACGTGGTGAGATTGAAAAAGCTTTCGACTGTATTCCGGAGAAGCCGCCTCACCTGCGCACCGGCTTTGCGTGTATCCTGTTGGAAGAACGCATGGGGCTCTCAAGCTTAAGACGAGAGGAGCGCGCATATTCGCTGTCGCGGATCTGCAGCGCTGCGTTGGAGATTCGCAAGATCGCTTGGACGACAGCTAGCAGCCGAACGGAGTTTTGGGATTTCATACGCCAGGGAACGGTTGGCCTGGCGAAATCTGCCGCGGCGGGCGTCCCTCCCATTTATTTTCATCCGGCCGTGTTTGATGGTCAGCGTTACTTGTCTCTATTTACTCGCGCATTTCATCAGTTTCCTCTTCAGTTGCAGCGGCTTTTTTTGAATGACCGTCACTTACGTATTTTATTTGAACCGAACTCGCGCTTTGTTGACGAGGAATTCAAATCAGGCTTTTCCGTGATTTACGGAGTGTTTAGTCCCACAACACATAGTCTCACGCTCAATGTTCCTGCGCTTGTATCTGAATCAGATGCAGAGGCTTTGTCCACGATCCGGCACGAGCTTGCACACGCACTCTCACGCATCGTCGCACCAGCCCAGGAGAACAACAGCGCGGAAGGATTGGGGCTTGCAATGCACTACTGGCGCATGAAAACACGCTGGGAGGCTCACAAACTAGCCGCCGTCAATGCAGCGGAAGGAACCGCGCTCGCTCGACGTCTAGGCGCAGTCTCTTGGTACGCGCTTGATGGCAAGAATTCAGAAGAGTTTTTGGCGGAGTGTATTGCCGCTGCGCTCGATCCGGACGGTGAGCACTTGCTTCGCCAAGTGGATCCACTGATGGCCGCCGCGATAGGTCGGTTTCTTGCTGCAGCGGCGGAGGGTGACCGAGTGAGAACAGAAGATGTTTTCGATGCTGCGATTGCGCCAGAAATCGTCATGGAAAAGCTGGCTGCGGAGCCATTAACGCTTTCTTCGGCGGACGCGCGATTAGATCTTGCTGTGACAAGCTGCGAGCTTGCCGTTCAAGCGTATGGCGGATGGGTACCGCCTAGTGAAGAGACTCGTTTGTTGCGCATGGAGGAGAAAAACCTCATTTTAGAGGCTGCACGCAAGCTAGTGACGGCGCTCGAAGTCGCAAAAAATTCTTGTACGAATCCGGTGACATTGGACATTGCGCGACAGCGGCTGTTGAAATCGATTGACGCCTTGGGAAAGGGCATCTGAAGGTATTGTCGGGTGGCAAACGATAGGCTACCGCTGCCCAGTAATGCCGGAGATTTACTTAGCTTTAGATGTTCCCACCGCGCGTGAGGCGGAACCGATTGCCAAAGCGCTGCAGCAGAAGGTGTCGGGTTTCAAAGTGGGTGGCGAGCTTTTTTTAGCAGAAGGCCCCGCGATTTGTGACTTAGTGGTGGGCATCGGCTCGTCATTGTTTATCGATTTGAAGCTGCACGATATTCCGCGCACAGTGCAGGCTGGTGCCAAACGCTTAGCGAAGCTTGGTGCGTCGATTATCACGGTGCATGCGTTTGGTGGTTTGGATATGATGCGGGCGGCCGTGGAAGGTGCCAGCGTGAATTCCAAAACGCGCGTGGTGGCGGTGACGGTGCTGACCAGTCACAACAGTCTGCGCGAGCTGGGCATCTCAGACTCGATTCCGCAACAAGTAGAACGTTTGGCCGGGTTGGCAATCAAGGCGGGTGTTCACGGATTTGTCTGTTCCGTGCACGAAGCAAAGATGTTGCGCGAGGCACACGGCAGCATTCCGTTGATCGTGACGCCCGGTATCCGTTTGCCTGGTGGGGACGCGCATGATCAACAACGCGCCGCAACTCCCGCAGAAGCGGTGCAGGCTGGCTCGGATGTCTTGGTGATTGGGCGCGCTGTCCTTGATGCCGCAGACCGACAAGCAGCACTAGATGCGGTAAAGAAGTCTGCACATGGATGACGCACGCATAGTCGCCGGCACGCACGCCGTAGAAGAATTACTAAAGGCAAATCCAGAGAGCATCTTGGAGCTGTTTGTTGCTGACAACAACAAGAGCAACATTGCGAAGTTTGCGCGCAGTAAAGGCGTGACCAATATCCAAACACTGCCCATGCGGGCGTTGGATCAAAAATCGCAAGGTTTGCGTCATCAAGGTGTGCTGGCGATTACCGCGGCGTTTCCTTACGCAGAGTTGGACACGCTTCTGAAGCAGGACAAAAAACGCTCGTTAATTGTGCTGCTAGATAGCTTGCAAGATCCGCATAACTTTGGTGCCATTGTCAGATCCGCCGCCGCCTTTGGTGCGACTGGCGTTGTGATCCCGAAAGATCGCGCTGTGCAGGTGACGCCAGTGGTTGAGCGTGCCTCGGCCGGCACCACCAGTCTGATCCCCATCGCCCGCGTCACCAATCTCAAGCGTGCCATGGAGCAATTAAAAGAGGCCGGTTTTTGGCTGGTGGGCGCTGGAACACGTGACGGCGTGTCATTGCGCGGCTTTGAATGGCCAGAAAAGACGGGTTTAGTGATTGGCGCCGAGGGGGAGGGGATGCGCTCCGGCATCGAAGCGGCGTTGGACTTTGTGGTCACCATCCCTATTGCGGTGGAGTCGTTAAATGCCTCAAATGCTGCCGCCATTTTGATGTATGCGTACACCTGACGCGCGGCTTCAGTGGGAACCGTCTTGACACCGCCCGCCTCACCTTGTAAGCCCCCTCCCGCGCGAGCGTGCTGGCGTAGCTCAGCTGGTAGAGCAACGGTTTTGTAAACCGTAGGTCGCGGGTTCAAGTCCCGCCGCCAGCTGATTAGAGTTGTCGTTCTCGGCGCAAAATCAACGAAAATTTGATTAGAAAAACTGAATAAAAAAGACGCGTACGGCAGGAATTTCCGGGGGCAGATGCCCGAGTGGCCAAAGGGAGCAGACTGTAAATCTGCCGCTTCACAGCTTCGAAGGTTCGAATCCTTCTCTGCCCATATTTTTTGTCCGTACGTCGTCTCCCAGTAGTGCGGGAGTAGCTCAGTTGGTAGAGCGTCAGCCTTCCAAGCTGAATGTCGCGGGTTCGAATCCCGTTTCCCGCTCTCCGCCCACGTAGCTCAGTTGGTAGAGCACGTCCTTGGTAAGGACGAGGTCGTCTGTTCAATCCAGATCGTGGGCTTTGTTTTTTTTTGCTTCGGCTTTTTTGAAACCGCCGCGGAGCGGCAATAAGGATTTATAATGTCGAAAGAAAAGTTCACGCGTACGAAGCCCCACGTAAACGTCGGCACCATTGGCCACGTCGATCACGGCAAGACGTCGTTGACCGCGGCCATCACCAAGGTGTCGGCTGACCGCAAGATGGCCAGCTTTATGGCCTACGATGCGATCGACAAAGCGCCCGAAGAGCGCGAACGCGGCATTACCATCAACACCGCGCACGTCGAATACGAAACCGAAAAACGCCACTACGCGCACGTCGACTGCCCCGGGCACGCCGACTACGTGAAGAACATGATCACCGGCGCGGCCCAAATGGACGGCGCGATTTTGGTCGTCAGCGCTGCCGACGGCCCGATGCCACAAACGCGTGAGCACATTTTGCTCGCCCGCCAAGTTGGTGTTCCGTACATCGTTGTGTTCTTGAACAAGTGCGACATGGTCGACGACAAAGAGCTCTTGGAGCTGGTTGAAGTCGAAGTGCGCGACTTGCTCAAGCTGTACAAGTTCCCAGGTGACGAGACGCCAATCGTCAAAGGCTCTGCCTTGAAAGCGCTGGAAGGCGATGCAGGTGAGCTAGGTGCGAAGGCCATCTTGGCCCTGCTCGACAATCTGGACAGCTACATTCCAGAACCACAGCGCGCATTGGACAAGCCGTTCTTGATGCCGGTCGAAGACGTATTCTCGATCTCTGGCCGCGGTACGGTTGTCACGGGCCGTGTTGAGCGTGGCATCATCAAGGTGGGCGAAGAAATCGAAATCATCGGTCTGCGCCCAACGGTAAAGACCACGGTGACGGGTGTTGAAATGTTCCGCAAGCTGCTCGATCAAGGGCAAGCGGGCGACAACATCGGCGCCTTGTTGCGCGGCACGAAGAAAGAAGAAGTCGAGCGCGGCCAAGTGTTGGCCAAGCCGGGTTCGGTGTTGCCGCACAAGAAGTTCAAGGCTGAAATCTACGTCTTGACCAAAGAAGAAGGCGGCCGTCACACGCCGTTCTTCAACAACTACCGCCCACAGTTCTACTTCCGCACGACGGACGTGACCGGGTCGGTGGAATTGCCGAAGGGCACCGAAATGGTGATGCCGGGTGACAACGTCACCATCGACGTTGAGCTGATCACGCCGATCGCCATGGAACAAGGTTTGCGCTTCGCCGTTCGTGAAGGTGGCCGTACTGTCGGCGCCGGCGTTGTTGCTTCGATTGTTGAGTAAAAAACCGCCCACGTTCGCGTCTACGGACGTTACCGAGCGTGTACGGACGCGATAGGGGTGTAGCTCTAACGGTAGAGCGGCGGTCTCCAAAACCGATGGTTGTGGGTTCGAATCCCTCCGCCCCTGCGCGTCGCTTTTCTGAGGTTAAGAGGTCATGGAAAAATCAGCAGTCGGTCGGTACGTCGCGTTAGCGTACATTGGCGCAGCCATCCTGTTGGGCTTCGTGCTTAGTCGCATCATTCATGCAGGTTTGTTCTACGGGGGCATCGAAGACTTTGCCGTCATGGGCAGCAAAGACTTCCCCATGTCATCGTTAGCTGCTGGGGCCGTCGCCGTCATTGTCGGCATTATCTGCTTTAAAAACGCAGAAGTGCGGACGCTGGCTGACGAAGTAGCGATGGAGCTGTCCAAGGTCACCTGGCCTAGCCGCCAAGAAACCTGGGCCGCCACCATTGTGGTGATCGCCACGGTGGCAATTGCAGCGTTATATCTCGGAATTTTCGACGCCGTCTGGCTGTGGGCCAGTAACCAGCTTCTGTCGATCCCGAGCGGAGGATCGAATGGCTAATTTGAAGTGGTACGTTGTACATACGTACTCAGGCTACGAAAACCGCGCCAAGAAGTCGTTGGAAGAAAAAGTGCGGCAGGAAAACCTTGCCGAGCAGTTTGGCGAAGTTCTGGTGCCAACAGAGCAAGTTGTAGAAATGGTGAAGGGCGCGAAGCGAAATGCCAAGCGTAAATTCTTCCCAGGCTACATGCTGGTGCAGATGGAGCTGAACGAGAAGACGTGGCACGTCGTGAAGAACACGCCGAAAGTCACGGGCTTTGTCGGCAACGCCATTAACCCACCGTCCATCAAAGACGAAGAAGTGGCGCGCCTGACACAACAGATTGACGAAGGCGCGTTGAAACCAAAACCGCGCGTGTCGTTCGAACAAGGCGAGAACGTGCGCGTCATCGATGGTCCGTTCAGCAACTTCAACGGCGTCGTGGAAGATGTGAAGCCAGAGAAGGGCAAAGTGCGCGTGATGGTGTCGATCTTCGGACGTTCAACGCCAGTCGAGCTGGATTTCATTCAAGTAGAAAAGACCGGTTAACGCCGTAACGCCGGCGCAAACGCCCAAAAGTGCTCTCCTGCCAATGCGCTCACTACGTGCTTTTGGCCACCTACTTCAAATGTGACCTGCTGTGCATGCAACGCTAGACGCGCGGCCGGCGTTTCACCGTACTTACCGTCGCCGAGCAGCGGTGCGCCTAATGACGCCATATGAATGCGGATCTGGTGCCGGCGACCTCCTTCAATTCGCGCTTCGAACAAAGCAATGCCGTTGTCACGGGCCAGCACTTTGTAATGCGTTCTTGCTGACTGATCTTCGATGTCTGTACTCACCTCGCCTGCGTCCGCGGGCACATTCCGCGCCATGGCCCAATAGGTACGGAACAAGGTCTTACCGCGATCCTGGACGAAGGCATGTAGGGCGGCCGCGTCCAGCGCAAACACACATGCGCCGGACGTGCCGTTGTCCAACCGATGCACCAGCCCCAAATCAGGCAGCGCCGCTGTGTCGATGTGTGTCTTGGCCAAAATCAATCGCCGTGCGAACTCAGCAAAGTGCAGCGTGTCACCAAAATGGCGTTGCAGTGAGCCAAGCCCCGCTGGTTTGCGGATCACAGCCCACGTAGGACCGCTGTCTAGCCATACCAGGTCTTGTTCTTTCGCCTGTAACGCGGCGCGCTCCGACTCTTGCCTGTCATCAAGTCGGCGCAAATCAACTTCTAGCGTGTGACCATCTTCTACCGAAGCGCCTTTTCTCAACCGCTTGCCGCTTGCATCCTTGACGGCACCCGCTTCACACAGTGCAATCGCCTCACGCCGGCTCATGCCCGGAAACATGTCACGCACTGCTAACTCAACCCGTTTGGGCATGTCCCTGGCCTATGCTTCAGTTGCTCTAAGCCGTTTTCACGGCAGCACGAATCGTTTGTAGTGTCTTCACTTCGGCAATTTGTGGCTGCATCTGCGACAGCGTGTTCAGCACGGCGTTGAAGTCTGTAACACCCAAATAGCGCAACGCTTCTGCAGCTTGTTCCGGACCAAACGCCTTGAGCCCAGAGTTGGTCATGGTGATCAGGGCAATCACTGCCCGTTTGAAGGGATTGTTAATCTCACAGGTCACTACCGCCGACGGAAGTTTACGCTGACCCAGCACCTCGCTGAATAAGTATTGGCGCTGCCCAGCACTGGGCGCACCGCCGTCCGTGACAATTAACGCACGCATGCGACCAATGTCTGACCCGTTGGATTTGACCGTCGCTTCAATCTGCTTACACGCATCAACCCATTCGTCTTCGCCTGGCTGCAGCTGCGTGTGAAGCCAAATACACAACTCTAGAGTGTCGACGCGAATGATTTCGAAGGCGAGTTGGCCCATCTTAATGGTGTCGCAGAGTTTACTCTCATTGTTAAGTTTCTTCCTGCAGCAACCTTCGAAAACGTGCTCTATGACACCTTAGGGCTTTTGCAGGTCGGCATCGGCGCCAGGCCCATCCAGCGTGGATAAGAACGCGGTAAGCTGCGCCACTTCGTCTTGTGTCAGACCTAGCGGTTGCAACTCGTTCTTGCCGGGAAAGCCGAAGCGATCACCGCCAAGGTTAAAAAAGCGAACTACGTCGAGCAACCGCATGACGTGGCCGGTGTGCATAAATGACGGGCGCTGCGACACACAGCGCAATTGCGGCGTGCGAAAAGCACCTTCCATCTCCGCAGAGACATTGGCAGGCAAACGCCCGTCGTCTCCGTCGCTGAACTTGCCTTTCACATTTAAGGGGTCGGCAAGTGCGCCCTGCAAGCCCACAATGGCACCGCGATCATTGCTGTCGATGAATACGACTGCCACTGGTTTTGGTAGCAGTCCCACATTGTGAAACTGCTGGTCACTGAAAAATGGACCGTTGTGACAAGTGATGCAGCCGGCTTTGCCAATAAACAGACGGGCGCCCGCTTGTTCGTCTTCTGTCAGTGCAGTGGCGTCTCCATTCACCCACGCGTCAAAACGGCCTTGTCCGCAAGCGAGCAAACGTTCGTAAGCCGCAATCGCTTTTCCCATGTTCACAACCACACCCGTGACCGCGTCTTGATCTGCCGCGCTCATGCCATCGAATTCTGCGCCGTCACCCGGCATGCCGTGGCGGGTGCCCATGCAAATGGGTTGAACGTCCGTACTTGGAGGCTGGCAGCCGGTGGTGCTGACAGTAAGCACGGGGAAGCGCCCAGTGTCTGCAAAATCCGGCATGGGTCCAAACAGCGCTTCGTACTCCGCGCGGTATCCCAGCCACAGCTCGCGTGCGGCATAAAGACGTGAGCTGTTGTATTCCACGGGTGATTCAATTGGCGCGAACACTTGGTTGTAAAGTGCGTCACGCCGCCCGTCCCAGGTGAGCAATTTACTGTGTGACACATCCAAAAGCGATGGCGCCCGCCGCCGTCCCCAACCCGCGGCCAAAGAGATTTGTCCCCCCAAGCTGCGCGTATCGGAAAAGCCGTCTTTGGCGACGTGACAGCTGGCGCACGACACTTTGCTGGCGTCACCTTGCTTGCCCAATGTGGAAGCCGTGCCGTCATTGTCGCCGTCCAGCAACAAGCCGGAAAAGCGCGTTTCAAAAAACAGTTTTTTTCCAAGCGCCGCTGCCTGGGCGTCATCCGAAAAGCGATTACTGATGTCAGGCGGAGCGTCGGGGAGCGACACGGGCGACAACGACCGAAATGCTACAAGTTCATCGGCATTGAAGTACGACGGGGGTGGCGGCGGTGCAACAAGTGAGTGTTGACACCCAAGCAACAGTACCAAACAACTGCGGAAGCTCACTGAGAGAAAGATACTCGATCTGCGCGATGCTTTCTAAGGCTTTATCAAACCGCCCTTTTCGATCACCTGTTTCAGCTGCTCAGCGGTAGAGTTGATGATCTTACCTAAATTGCCGCCTATGAACAGTTGTACGGCATACCGTTCGTACTGCGACCAGACGAATTGATTGGGCCCAATAAATTGCTGAACGCTGCCCAGACCAGCGCTAGCGTTGATGCCAAGGTCGAGCATCACCTTCCACAGTGCAAAACCCACACTTGCAGTCACACCGCCGGAGTTGATGTAGTCGGTGCAAGAAATTGTGTCGCACTCTGGTGCAGGGCGCGAGGCTGCGGTCAAGTTGGTGAACGCGCCGAAACGCACAAGCAACCCATCGCGAATGATGTACTCAACGCCAAGATTTCCATTCATCACGAAGTTGCGTTTAACGCTGACGGAGATATTGGTCAGGCCTTCGTCGACGCTGGCTTGAAACAAGTTAAACCGCTGCGGCATGTAGGTAGAGATGTCTGCCGCAATTGTTAATTTAGGCGTGGGCGAAAACCCGGCGCCCACGCGTATTTCCCACGGCAGCGGCAGGTCCAAACGTGCGCCTTCAATATTGTACAGGGCTTGCTGCAATGGCTGATCGGGCTGTGCTGCAATGCCTGCCACCCTGACGCTGCCGTCGCCCCAGATGCGATGCGAGGACAAGCTGCCCATCAGGCCAAACGACCAGCGCGGTGAAGGTTGCAGCATGATGCCGACGCGCGGATTGATGCCACCCGTCCAGCCCTCTACTACACTGGTGACTGCGGTTGCGGTTCCGTCAGGCGCTGTGATCAAGCGCGAGCTGATCGACGCCATGTTGCTGTGGGTATAATAGACGCTTAAGCCCAGTGACACGATGCCAACGCGAAAAGCGATGCCGGGACCGATGAGCAGCGTCTGTTCATTTTCTTGCAGCAGCGAAAACGCATTCAGCGACTGGTCCTGCAGGGTCTGGCGCAGCGCAGTGTTTCGCTGCCAGGGGATTAGCAACGTGGCAGAAACGACTATTATTTCTCGGTTGTTCTCGTCCTTGAAGCCAAGACCTGCTGCTGCACCCACGGTTGTGGGATAGGCCAATACCGAAAACGCGTTGAGGTCTTTTTTATCGTTGCCTTGCGTCACCAGGCCACCGCGGATGCGCTGATATTCAAAGCCGAGAATAGGAAGGCCTACTTCTAACTGCAGCTGGTGCAAATTGGTAAGGCCGGCAGGGTTGTAATAAGACGCCGTGGGATCATCCGCGATCCCCGTAAAAGCGCCGCCCATGCCAAGCGCACGCTGGCCAATCAAGCGGTCTTGATAGGTGACGCTTTGCCCGAAGACAGCCGTAGGAATAAGCAAGGTCGCGAAAAACAAGAACCTTTTTAGAAGCACTAACGGCAGCCCTAACACAATTCGTTTCCTGTTCGCATACCCTGTGAAATTTTTCGTGCTAAGCTCATCAGCCATGAGACGTGCGCTGTGGGCGCTGCTGATTGCCGGGTGTGGCGCATCGCGTTTGTTGGTGAAGGAAGCGCCTAGCGAACCGTATGACGTGCTGGTGGTGCCTGGATGTCCGGTTTTGAAGGACGGAACGCCGTCGCGCTGCTTGCTTGGCCGCGCGGCGTGGGCGGCGCTGTTGTACCAACGGGGTTGGACACGGCATCTGATTGCGTCGGGTGGCGCGGTGCATTCGCCGTTTGTGGAAGCAGAAATGCTCGCCACCATCATGACTGACTTGGGCGTGCCGGCAGACCGAATCGTCATCGAACCGCACGCGTTGCATACCGACGAAAACATGTTCAATGCGTTGCAGATCTCACGTGCGCTGGGCTTTCAACGCATTGGCGTCGCGTCAGATCCTGCTCAAGCGGCTTACGGCTGTCGGATGATGATCGATTGGACGGAAACATGCGCCGGTTTCGCGATGGACATGCCAGCGTTGGAGGCGTTCTTAACACCGAATTTGGATCGCTTGCGGGGGCTGCGCGTGCGGCAGGTAGATGACTTTATCAGCATTGATGAACGTGAACGGTTACGTCAGCAGAGAACCGGGCGTTCGCGGCCGCCATCGCTGTTTTTGTATCCTATGCTTGGATATATGGCGTGGATTGGCAAACCGTGGATGCCCATCACTCCGCCCACACAATCACTGCTGACTTGGGATCAAGCGCGCCCGTAGTTGTGGTGTGGGAATCGGGCAGCTGTCGTGTTTGCCAAACCACTTGTAACGGTTGCGGGCAATGTAGCGGTACACCGCGTCGCGCAGCGGGCGTGGGACGATGATGAACACGTAAAGCAGCTTCCACGCACCGGACAAGTGTTTCGCCACGTGCAGTGCAGCCGTTGATTCGTGGTATACCTTGTCGCCAGCGAGCAAGACGATGCTGTCGCCGCCATGCTGCGGATGATCTTGCAACGAGCCAAATCGAAACTTGGCGTCGGGATCATGGGCGATGATGAATTGCACGGACCATTGGCACAACTGGCACACGCCATCGAACAGCACGATCATAGTGTTTTCAGCAACGCTTCGCAGCCGCGCCAACACATGTCGAACACGTCATCGAATGACTGCGTTGAACCGTAATAGGGATCCGGCACTTCTTTTTCCCCCGCACACAACGGATCGTAAGGCCTAAACAGCACAACCTTGGCTTTGCCTGCGCCCAGCTTTGTCACGTGTTTAAAATGTGTCTCGTCCATCGCTAGCACCAGGTCATAGTGATCAAGATGGTGCTTCTGAAAGTGCTGTGCGCGGCTGGTCAGCGTGACGCCTTTACGCTTTGCGGCTGCCACGGTGCGACTGTCCGGACTTTCTCCTACGTGATAGTCAGCGATGCCGGCGCTTTCGACTTCGATGTCGCTGCGCCCGGCCTGCTGCAGCATGTGTTTCAAGATGCCTTCCGCGGTAGGCGAGCGGCAAATGTTCCCTAGGCAAACAAAACAAATTCGCACGCCTTCTCTTACAGGCTAGCGTCGCTGGTGTCATGTGCTAACGTCAGCCGCATGTCGACTTGGCGCGCGTGTTCTACCTGTAAGAAGCCGATTGCTCTTGGGGCCACCTATTACGTATGTAATGTGTCTACCTGTCAGCGCCCCGCCACCAACTTTGCTTTTTGCGGCATCGATTGTTGGGACGCGCACGTGCCCACGTTTAGACACAAAGACTCGTGGGCCGAAGAACGCAAGGCACCTACCACGTTAGAAACGGCGCCCGTGCCGACAACTGCGAAAGTGGCGGCACCGGTAGCAGGAGCCCCGGAGCGTGAAGTGTTGATTGTGGCGTCGAAAATGAAGGCGTACATCGCGGCGAAGTCGGGGATGTCCACATCGGGGGCGGTACTGGACAAGCTGTCAGACCATGTGCGGCATATGTGTGATCAAGCCATCGAACGCGCGGTGCGGGACGGGCGGAAGACAGTGATGGACCGCGACTTTTAAAACGCATGTATTGGATACGCTTGATTCGTGTGTTGTGGCGACTTCCTCGAACGCCGGAGGAAGTGCCGCTATGGGCTTTGACGGTGCCGTTGCGGACGTGGAACCGTGCGGTGCGTTTTGACGGCAAAACGTTTGGCGAGTTGTACGGCGCCTCTGTCGATCCCATCGCGCGCCGATTGTTGCCGATGCGATTTTTCTACTTTGTATTTTTGTTTTTGCTTCCGTTTGTGTTCGCGTTTCGTGGCATAGCGTACGGCCGGAGCGCGCTGCAGTACTTGCGTCACGCATTACGTCGTCCCGATTTGGCGGTGTCGCACCAGGACGCCGACTACACACCGCAGGAAGTTGCGTGGGCACGGCCGGATTACGCGTTGGGGATGGCGTACGCGTTTGAGCACGCATTTGCGCCGAAGCCGTTTTTTCAACTGGATGATAAGCGGCGTTTTGTTGAAGCGTGTCAGCAGCACAACTTACCGCTGCCACCCATGCTGACGCGCGAAGAAGCAATTAAAGAGGGTGGCGTTTACATCGTCAAACGGCCCAAAAGCAGCTTGGGGTATGGTGTTCGCTTGCGTACAGCCGGTGAGCTGGAAGAAAAGTGTGATCCCACGTGGATCATCCAGCGCCGCCTGAAGAACCACCCGACCTTACGTGTGTTGTTTGGGGAAGACGCACCGCTGTGTTCGTTTCGCGTGATCACACAACGCAATCCCGACACTGGCGTGCTTGATGTGGCGCGCTGTGCTGTGCGGATGGGGCGCGCGGGTAGCCCGGTGGACAACACCATGCAAGGTGGCATCTGGGCCAACGTGGATCTGCAAACTGGCGCGCTGAAAGGCGGCGTGATGCGGTCTGATTTTGGGCATTGGACAGCAACAGGCCCGGTCCGCCATCTCGTGCACCCAGATACGGGCAAGCTGTTTGTGGGGACGCGCATCCCTTGGTGGGACGAGGGTCGCGCGCTCGCCGTCAAAGCGCATGAAACGCTGGCCCCGGATGCACCCACATTGGGCTGGGACATCGCATTAGCGGACGATGCGCCGGTGCTGCTGGAAGTGAATGTGTGGACCGTCTGTTACGACTATGAACCGCAGACCGACGCGTTTACGCCCGCTTGTCGTGTGCTGATTGAACGTGTTGCCGGCGACTGCGCAACCAAACTAACATCAACATCGGGACCCACCACGCCAGCGGACTGACGGCGTTGCAACCGGTGCGCTTATCGTTTTTGCTGTCTGCGGTGCTTTCGTTCGTTCCAAGTGGCAGGTATGCAATATCGCGCTCGAGGGCGGTACCTGGAACCGCTGCCGCGCACAGTGTTTCTTCTGCTTGCACTGTGTTGTCGGGGGCTAGCCATTGCACTTGGGCGCACGGCGTACCGTCGGCAAGCGCACGATCGATGCGCAGCGGCTGCGACAAATCATACCAATAGGCATCACCGTCGCTCCATAAAACCTTCGCTCGAGCCACTGCTGCATAGTCGCCAGCTAATACCGGCTTCGATAAGGTGAAGACATGGCGAGGACGTGTGCCAACCACTTTCGACGGGCAAGAGCACAAGCCGCCGGCAGCTTCGGTGCATTGTCGCAGCTCAAAATCGATGGCTTCGACTGTCACCGTCGTGGGTGTCACTACAGAAAGTGGGATGACAGCGCGCGCTTCTGCGACGACTGTCCAAGTGGTTGTGCCCGCGCCACCGCTTGGCCCGGCAACGGCTTGATACGTCGCGCCAGGGGTCAGCGCCGACTGTGGAGTGAAAAAGAGAAGTGGCTGAGGCTCTGTTGTGAAAGAACCGCTAGCACCGGCGACAGTAATGGTGAACGGTTCTTCCTCGTAGCCAAGATTCGTTTTGACAACAAATGCGCCTGACGCGGCGATGGTTCCGCTGGGCGCTATGGCGAGAATTGTTTGGGCTTCGTACACAGGAGAACATGCGAGAAGAACGGCTGTGAAAATCATCGCAATGGCAGTGAGCAAAACACGCGCCAACCAGCAGCGCAACGGATTTTCACAAGTTTCAGCGGCAGTCTATGACTTTGATGTCAGGCGGGTAGCCACTGCACTTCCGATGGCACCGGTCCTTCGGGTAGCACTGCCCATGCGTTGGCTTCTAACATGGGCCGGATCAAGTGCGAGCCTTGGCCTTCGAGAATGCGAATGCGGCCGTCGGCGACACTGGCTTTGTAAAAGCAGCGTAGTTCATCGGGCTTTTTGACTGCGCCGTCTAAACGCGCAAATTGCAAGGGCAGGGGGCCGAACAGGAATGGGCGGACGAAGAAGTGATAGCCCACGGCGGTGGACACGGGATTGCCGGGCAGTCCAAAAATCACTGTGTCGCCGCGCTTCGCGAACAGGATCGGTTTGCCCGGACGGATGGCGACCTTGTGGAAGATCTTTTCCTTTGCAAGCAGCTTGGGAATGACGTCGTGATCGCCGGCAGAAACCGAGCCGGTGGTGACGATAACGTCTGCATCCACATCGAACGAGATACCCGCGTCGGGAACAATCGGCAGCACCACCGCATCCGGTAAGTGCGCTTGCAGATACGCCGTGCTGGCGCAGTAGATTTGCCCCTCGCGGGTGAGTGGCTGCCCGGGCTGCACTAGCTCTTCACCGGTTGCGAGTAGCGCGATGCGAGGCCGGCGATGGACGCGCACTTGGCCCACGCCTACTGCAGCTATCGCCATCAATGCCGGCGGCGTGAGCTGCGCGCCAGCTGCTAGGACCAAATCACCTTGGTGAAAATCTTCGCCGACCCCGCGTACGAAATTTCCCGGCTCAACACGCGGCGCCCATGTTCCGCTGACGTCTTCGATGCGGACTACAGCGTCACAGTCGTGCGGAAGCGGCGCGCCCGTCATGATGCCAATGGCCTCGTGCGGTCCTGGCGCGGCAGCGACGCCTTCACCGGCGAATACTTTGCGCAGCAAAACGAATTTGCCCGGTGTGTCGGCGGAACGCACCGCCCAGCCGTCCATCTGCGCATTCGCAAAACGAGGAACGTCGACAGCCGCCCGCACATCCTGTGCTAATACGCGCCCGTTTGCAGCCGACAATGCAACGTCTTCCACACCGTATGATCGCTGCGTGGCCAGCACCAACTCAAGCGCGTCTTCGTAGCGAATCATCCGCCGGTCTCTGCCAAATGCCGCGTGATGCCGGTGTTGCCGCTATGCAAAAAATGCCCCGCCTGTTTATGTTGCAACACCTGCAACACAGTCTGCTGCAGGCGCGCACGGTCATGCAGCAACGGTCGCAAATCGGTTTCGCCGTCGCCAAATAAACACAAACGCAGCTTGCCTGTGCTGGTGACGCGCAAGCGGTTACAGGTATCGCAAAACCCAGGTTGGTAAGCGCCGATCACGCCAATGCGACCCGCGTACGCCGGGTGCGAATACTCAATGGCCGGTCCGTCACCTTCGCTGCGTGCGCACGGCGTCCACTCTTGCAAGCGCGTCAGCAACGGCTGCAGCGGCGCACGCTTTTGAAGAAAGACCAATTCGTTGTCGCCAGTTTGCATCAATTGGATGAAGCGCACCGTGACTGGACGCGTTTTGACGTAGGCGAAAAACGCTTCTTCAGGCTCGCCCATCAAGACGGCGTTCAGTTTGACTTTCTTGTTCTGCGCCAGCAGGGCGTCCACCGTGTCTAAAACATGCGGCAACACATCGCGCCCTGTCATACGGGCAAAGGTGGCGCGGTCCAGACTGTCAACGCTAACGTTCACGCTGTCGACAGGCAGCACGGGCAATTTGTAACCATTCGTGGACAACGCCACATGCCGCACGCCGGGAACCTCCCGCACAGCTTCGACAATTGCAGGCAGGTCACGCCGGGTAGTGGGTTCACCCCCTGTGATCCTGACTTTCCATAACCCCAAATCAGCAAACGCTTGCACCAGCAGGCGGATTTCCTGAACACTTAGGGGGTCGTCGAGGGTTTTGTGGTAGCCGTTGGGTAAGCAATAGACGCAGCGAAAGTTACACACGTCCGTGACTGACAGTCGTAAGTAATGAAACGCTCGCCCATAGCCGTCCTGCATCACATTTCCGCTTCGCCTGATGTGATTTTCGCTTCGCGTCATTTTGTCTTGGCCTGCGGCCGGCATTATGCTTGATACCACGGCGTGATTAGGTTTGACAGCATCACCCATCAACACGGCACGCAGATCTTGTTCCTTGAAGCCTCGGCGGTATTAAACCGCGGCGAGAAAGTGGGGTTGGTTGGCCCAAACGGCGCCGGCAAATCCACACTGTTTCGCATGGTCATGAAAGAGGAGGAGCCTGACAACGGCCAAGTGGCAATCGATCGCGGCGTCAGCGTCGGCTACTTCAGTCAAGACGTCGGCGAAATGCATGGCCGCAGCGTCGTGGCAGAGGCGATGTGGGGCGCTGGCAAGGTGGCCGAGCTTGGCGTGGAGCTGAAGCAGCTTGAGGCTGACATGGCGGACCCAGACAAAGCCGACAAAATGGGCGAGATCGTGGAGCGCTTTGGCGATGTGCAAGCCGAATACGATCGTCTGGGTGGCTACGGCTTTGAAGCGGCCGCGCGCGAGATCTTGGCCGGCTTGGGTTTTTCGGCCGAGATGATTGACGGTGACGTGGGCAAGCTGTCCGGTGGATGGAAGATGCGCGTTGGGTTGGCGCGCATTCTGATCATGAAGCCAGACGCGATGTTGCTCGACGAACCAAGTAACCACTTGGATCTTGAATCGATAATTTGGTTGGAAAGCTTTTTGAAAGGTTACGAAGGCGCGTTGTTGATGACTTCGCATGATCGTGAGTTTTTGAATCGCATCGTTACCAAGATCATCGAGATCGACGGCGGCGAGCTGAATACCTACAGCGGCAACTTAGATTTCTACGAACAACAGCGCGCTTTGGCAGAGGCACAACAGCAAGCGCAATTCGAACGCCAGCAGGCGATGTTGGCGAAAGAGCAGCGCTTCATTGAACGCTTTAAGGCTCAGGCCGCCAAAGCCGCGCAAGTGCAGTCGCGCGTAAAGAAGCTAGACAAGATCGACAAGGTTGAACCGCCGAAGCGTCGCAAGACGGTACAGTTTGAGTTTGCAGCGCCGCAGCGATCTGGCGATGAAGTGGTGAAGCTTACAGGCATCGACAAGGCGTATGGCTCGAAAGTCATTTACAAAGACTTTGAATTTTTGGTGCGTCGCAAAGAGCGTTGGTGCGTAATGGGTGTTAACGGCGCGGGGAAGTCCACGCTGCTGAAACTGATCGCCGGTGAAGCGCAAGCAGACAAGGGTACTGTCACCATCGGCGCTAACGTGAAGCTTGGTTACTTCTCGCAGCATGCGATGGATTTGTTGTCGCCCGAACAAACGGTGTGGGACACGCTAAGCAACAGCTTTCCCAAAGCGTCGATTGGTTCTATGCGCGCGCTTGCAGGTGCGTTTGGTTTCTCCGATGACTCCGTAGAAAAAACCTGCCGCGCGCTGTCTGGTGGTGAAAAAGCACGCTTGGTGATGGCGTTGATGTTGTACGATCCTCCCAACTTCTTGGTGTTGGACGAACCCACCAACCACTTGGACATGGCGACGAAAGACATGCTGGTAGATTCGCTGCAGGCGTTTGAAGGCACGATGTTATTTGTGTCCCACGATCGCCGGTTCTTATCGGCACTTTCCACGCGTGTATTGGAATTGGATACAACCGGAACCCATATTTACCCGGGAACCTACAAAGAATACGTGTCTCGTACCGGTCACGAAGCGCCTGAACGGCACTGAGAATAACAGCTCCCAAGCCGACAATTTGGTTGACAGAAGCGGCCGCTGCGCTGATTCTAACAGGCGATGATCGCTTGGCTTTTTGTCGTTATTTCGGTGCAACCTTTCTCACCACAAGCCCCCACACATACCTCCATTCCTCAAGTCGACACGTGCGCGGAGCGTAGGCCCGGCCAATTGGACGCAGTCCAGTCCCAGGCCGGTTGCGATAATAACGACGAAAGTGACGATGAGGATGATGAAGACGAAGTGGCTTCCGTCGACGCCGAAAGCGAAGCAAGCGCTATCATCGACACCGTCGCCGACGAAAAACCGCGTTATTCAGCGGATTTGGTGCAGGTGGAGCTGGAACGTCGCTTCAACAAAGACATCGTCAGCTTGGGCTCGATCGCTGTAGGTTTTGCTGATGCGGGCCGGTTGATCAATGCGGTACACGTTGGCCACAGCGACGCATGGCAACTGGTTGTTCCGGACATGGCGTATGGCACTCAGGAAACTGTGGATTATCTACACGCCTGCGCGCAACAAGTGCATCAGCAGTTTCCAATGGTGGCCCCGTTGCGCATCAACCATATCGGCAAAAAAGATGGCGGTTACATTCGCCCACATAAGAGCCACCAAAACGGCCGTGACGTGGACATTGGCTTCTTTTACAAAAACAACCAAAATCCGGGATCGGGCCGCCGCGTCAATCGCATTCCACACATGGATATGGGTCCCAACTGGGCTTTCGTTCGCTCCGTCATGACGCAAACAGACGTGCAGGTGTTGTTGGTAGATCGCAAAGTGCAGCAGGCGATGTACGATTATGCTGTCAGCATCGGCGAGGATCGCGCTTGGTTAGACACACTGTTTTTCTCGGCTGGTGCACCCATTCAGCACGCCCGTCGTCACCGTGATCACTTTCACGTGCGCTTCTTCTCGCCCCGCTCCCAAGAACTGGGACGCCGCGTACAGCCGATTCTGGCGCAACGTCCAGACGAGAACATGATGATGCACCGCGTGCGCAGCGGCGATACGTTGGGCGCGCTCGCCCGTAAGTACGGTGCAAGTGTCAGTGGCATTCAAAAGCGGAATGGCATGCGCAACTCATTCTTGAAGATGGGTCGCGTCCTGACAATTCCTTTGCGTGGCCCGTGCACACAATGCCCAGTCCCGCCGCCAGTTATAGTGCCATCGCGCCATGTGCCGCCGCGTGGTTTATTGGCCGTGATTCCCGTGTCTACAGAGCCTGCGCGTTCCAACACCACTCTGTCGGGCAATGCGATTGCCAAGCCGATGGGCCTTAGTGCACCGTTAGAGTGAAGCTTGCTGCGTAATAGGTAAACGCACGTAGAACGTTGTTCCCTCGCCGATCGCCGTTTCAAAACTCAACTGCCCTTTATGCTTATCAACGACGATCGCCCGAGCGATCACCAGGCCCTGGCCCGTGCCTTTGCCTACTTCCTTTGTTGTGAAGAACGGATCGAAGATGCGATCCTGACAGTGCTCGGGAATGCCCGTACCGGTATCGGCAATGGCGATAACAGCGTCATTCCCTTCACGTTTTGTTTTCACAATGATGCGGCCTTTGCTTTCGGTACCGCACACCGCATCGCCCACGGCGTGTGAGGCGTTGACGATCAAGTTCAGCACCACCTGATTCAGGTCGCCAGCAAAACACTGCACGTGTGGAAGGTCTTCGGCAAAGTCTGTCTGCAGCTCTGCAACGTATTTATATTCATTGCGTGCCAACGTCAGCGTCGTTTGGATGGCGCGATTCAAATCCACGCACTGCATGTCTTTGCTGCCCGGGTGAGCAAACTCCTTCATGGACCGAACAATCGTGGTCACCCGGTGAAGCCCATCTAACGCGCGGTCGATCGCTTTCGGTGTCTGTTCAAGAAGATACGGAAGGTCGGACTCCTCGCTTGCTTGCACGTTCTTGAGCAGGCGTCCCATCTCTTGCGTGGCGTCGCGCACAAAGTGAATGCTGTCGGTAACGAACTGCACCGGTGTGTTGATTTCATGCGCTACACCCGCTGCCAAACGACCCACCGATTCCAATTTCTGCGCTTGCCGCAGCTCTAATTCTGCGTGTTGCAGCGCTCGTCTGTGGCGATCACTCTCGTGCAGCATGCCGCGAATGACCTTAAAGCGCTGGCGAGAGATTTCAGAACAAAACACCGCGAAGGCTGTGAACATGACTGGGTAGATCCACTGCACACCTTGAATCAGGGCGGCGGTGTTCTGGACGACGATAAAGCTGCCAAACGTCCACAACGCCACGCGGCGGTCCAAGTGGTCAAACGCTAGCGCAATGAACGGCAGCCACAACCAAACGGGGAGCGGCCACCCAGTCACTTCGTTCACCACCAGCGCAGTGGAGAGGTTAACGACTGTGCGAACGATTTCAGCGCGGCGGCCTTTCAGCGGGAGATAGATGACGTTTACCCAGATGTTGAACGGGATGACCACTGCTTGAATGCCGGCCACGATTGCTAGGGCGCGCCACTGGCCCCAAATGGAGAGGCAAGTCAGGAATGTGATGCCAGTAGCCCCGCCAGCAGCCATGGGACTGATGCGGCGGGTGAGCTCGATGTACCTCGTCTCGGGGCCGGCGGTTGTCACCAGTGGGGGTGTCGAACGGACCCCACGCGGTGTAAATTTGTCCCACCGTCTTACACTGTAGGGGAGTGGAGCTTACTGAACGGAGACGCGGATGTAGCTGAGTGCGTCAACAACGATGTTCACTGCCTCGTCGACGACGACAGCTTCTAGCGTTTTGATTTGGTCTTCTTCTTTACCGCCGCTGTCTTTTTTCTTGCGCAGCTCTGCCAACTTCACGACGCCTTTGCCGCGCAGTTCTTCAATCTTGGCCTTCACCTTGGCAAACGCGGGATCGGCGGTGACGCGTGCTTTTGATTTTTCCGCCAGTTGCTGCACTTCTGTGGCAGACACCGGCTGGAAGTGCGATTCGCGGTCACCGTTGGCAGTGCTGGACAAGAACGCCTTCACACTGCGCGGAGGCAACGCGTTGTCTAACTTGGCCTCGCTCAACTCTGCGCTTTCGTACAGGGTAGGCAGCGGAATATCGGCCGGCACACCCCGTTGCTGCGTTGACTCGCCACCCGGCAGGAAGAACATACCTTCCGTGACCTTAATGGCGCCCAACTCGCGCGCTAGCGGAATCACAGATTGCACGGTGCCTTTACCGAATGAACGCGTGCCGCCGACAATGATGGCGCGATGGTAGTCTTGCAACGCCCCCGCCAAAATTTCTGACGCCGAGGCGCTGATCGGGCTGGTCAAGACCACCAGCGGACCTGCCCAGGCGACGCTGTCGTCTTCGTCTTCTAACACTTGGAAGCGGCCGCCGGAGTCTTGCGCTCCCACCACGGCACCGCGCTTGATGAATAAGCCAGAGATGCGCACGGCTTCTTCCAGCAACCCGCCGCCGTTACGCGTCAGGTCCAACACAAGTGCGTCGACCTTTTTGCTTTTGGCTTGGTCAATCAGCGCCTTGACATCTTTATAGGACCAGCGGCCGTTTTGTTCACCGCCATAAAAAGACGGCAAATCGATGACGCCGACAGTTGTGGTTTTGTCGCCGATCTTTTTTGTCTTGTAATCGATCTTGGCGGCCTGCGAGCTGACATCAATCTTGTCGCGTACAATCGCCTGTGTGAAGGTGCGCGCTTTTTCGCTATCACGCAGCAGCGTCAACGTAACCGTCGAACCCTTGGGGCCGCGGATCATTTTCACCACTTCATCCAGCCCCATATCGATGGTGGGCACTGGTTCTTCGCCCTTTTGCTGTACGGCGATAATTTTGTCCTTCGGACGCAACTTGCCGGTTTTGTCTGCTTGGCCACCGGGGACTAGCGACTCGATGGTGGTAAATCCGTCCTGCGAACTGAGCACTGCGCCAATACCTTCCAACGACAAGCTGAGCTGAATTTGGAAATTCGCTAGCTCGTCCGCCGGCATGTAGTCCGAGTGCGGATCTAGCGCCTGCGCAAATGCCTCTGCAAACATGCTGACGACGGCGCCTTTCTTTTGCCGCTCGTTCAGTCGTTTGACGATCAGCTCGTAGCGGTGCACCAGATTTTTCTTGGCCTGCGGAAGTGCTAAGCCCGCCGTTAGATAGTTAGAGATGTTGAAGTGCATCGATTCTTTTAAGCGCTTGGTTCGCTCGTCTGCCGTTTTGGCGTAGCCGCGCTTATCGGGGTCGACCACCATCTCGACGCTTTCGTCTAGCTTGTAGCCGTCACCCAAGTACCGCTGGGCGAATTTGTAATCGTCTTCGGCCCGGGCGACCAACGTGGCGTAAGCTTTATCAAGCGCCGTGCAATCACCGCGGCGAATATCCTCGAATAAGCTGGCCGCTGCGGCCTTGATCTGCGCGGCTTCTGCTTCGAGCAGCGTCATCTTGGAAGGATCAAGCTGTTTGACGAACTGCACCGCGGTTTTTTCTGCCAGCGGACCATCCATAGTGGGATGCAAAAAATGTCGCTGCCCAAAGGCCTGGAAAATTGAGTTAAGGTTTTGGCATCCCAGTTCCGTTGCTTGTACGGGGACCGAGGCCAGGCTGATGACCGAAATCAGTATGAATTTCACAGAAACACTCCTACCTCGAATAAGGACGCTACGCTAATCTGCGTATCGGTATTACTCGTGGCAACGCTTTCTATTTCACTTTGAAAATTCACACGAAAAGAAGCTATCGGCGGAATAAATAAAGGAATCAGAAAACTTCGGTGTGAGGACCGGGCGGTGTCGTCGCCCATTCCATAAAGTCCGAGTGGCCAGCCACGTTTGTGGAGTAAGCATTACCCGAGCATTCCTCGTCGTCCATCCACGCGATCACACCGACGATCATCCAAACGCCATCACGTTTGATAAATGTGGGCCCGCCCGAATCTCCGTGGCAGACGGTGCCATCTTCTCGCTCGAGCGTTAACCAATCATCGTAAATTTCTGTCAGCTTCATCGTAGTTCTGCGCTTCGTGCCGTCGCCGGTTTGTTCGCTTCCGTCGTCCCATCCATAACCCACGAGTGTCAGGTCCGTCCCAATGTCGGATGTTTTGAGCTTGCCCCAAGGTAAGCTTCTCACGGGTGCATCTTCGTCCAAGAATATAGTGGCGATATCATGGCTGCGTTCAAAGTCGTTGAACTCGGCATTGACGTCGTAGCCCCCGTGCACTTTTGCCGCGACAACTTCGCGCTGCCATTCCGGGTGGGTCCAGTCCGGCCCGCCCAGCACATAGGGCTGCTTGTCCCAAAGCACATCGCGGTCTTGGTTTATGAAGAGAAGACAGTGTGCCGCGGTCAGTACAATGCGTGGGGCGATGACGGTGCCGGTGCGTTAGATGCCTTCGCGATCGCGCAAAGCGATCGTCACCACGGCAGGAAAGGCGCTGGTCTCTTCGCCGTCGACAATGTCCTGGTCGTCCGAAATTTTGTTCTTGGATGGCGATGGGCTGCAAGCCGTCAACAAGAGGAATATGGAAATAGCGGATTTCATAGATGGCGCTTATAAATTATACAAGCATGTGTCAACGAAAATGAATTGACTCAAAAGAAGCTGTCGGCGGAATAAATAAGGAATAGGCGCGCCACGTGGTCGTGTTCCAAGCCCCAGGCGGGACGCGTGCCAGTGGAGCGGGTCTTCAGAAGATACGTGGCTTCGATGTGAATCACGCTGCTCAACGCAATCTCGACGCCAGTCCCCAAACGATTCTGATTCACGAAGTCACGCGAGGGATCGATGAAAAACTCATCGAAGATGATGGGCCACAGGCGCCAGTGAGGTTGCGAAAAGGCCACGCGCAACATGATGCGGTGGCGATACAGAAAGGCTAAGTTCACTAAGCGGAGCTCGGCGCGATGACGATGGGTGAAGCGTCCCCAGCCCCAGTTGCCAAAAAAGATTGCTTCAAATTCCTGGCGAAATTCTTGTTGAAACAATAAGCCGCCACCTTCTGCTTGTCCGGTAGGCTGCGCATTGAACGTCGTTTGTGTTGCCGCCGTAAACCAGGGCGCCAGCGTGAGCATGATGCCGCCGCGAAAGAGCGCCTGCTGAATGCCGTGCGTGCGGCCGGCCACGCGAAAGTCCGTGATGAGACGCATGCGAAGCACGGTGCTGTCATGCTTGTATACAGGCACGCGTGTTTCGGTGATGAGCCATCCCTCCACGTCGGCCCAAGCGCTTGAAGCTAGCAACAAGCAAGAAAGAAAAGCGATTGTGCGCATGCAGTCGCAGGCCTAGCAGTGGACGCATTGCGTGGTCAAAGCGCTCCTTCCGTGGTGCCGCCCGCCCAGAGGGCCGCAGTCAGGCGCAAGCGACTTCAATCGGATCGCGCTTGCCTTTGACGGTGACCGGCGGCAACTCTCGCGTGGACATCTCTTCCGGTAACTGCGAGGCGGTTTTTTTGGTCAGCCACACTTCGCCCGCCTGCGCCAGCCCGCACAGGCGCGATGCCGTGTTCACAACGTCGCCAATGACTGTGTACTCCATCTGGCGCGGGCTGCCGACGTTTCCGCAAATCATGGGACCGCTGGCGATACCGACGCCGATTTGAATTTCGTCCACGTGAACAAACGCGCGTGTAGCGTTGAGTTGGCCGACCGCTGCTTGCAACGCTTGCGCACATCGGACAGCACGGGTGGCGTGGTCTGGTTGCTCCAACGGACCGTTAAACACGACCATCAAACAGTCACCAACAAACTTGTTCAAGTAGCCGTCGTGCGCGTCAATCACCTCGACCGCGTGGGCAAAGAATGTATTTAATATATCGACGACTTGTTCTGGCGGAAGTTGCTCACTCATCGCCGTGAAGCCGCGGATGTCAGCGAACAACACACTCGCTTCTCGTACCGACGCGGGCAGGGTTGCTTCGCCATGTTGCGCGCGAATCCGATCGAGGACGTGCGTGCTGACATACATGCCAAACGCGTGCTCCATACGTTCCGCTAGCGCCAGCCGATCCACCATGCGGTTGAAGTGTTTTCCCAAGCGCGAAAATTCCTCGGCACCGTTGGTCGCTACGCGCACGTCGCGCTTACCATCGGCAACAGCGTCAAGCGCTTTCATGAGCGGATAAATTCGCTCCATCACCAAACGAACAAGCTTTGACGTCGCACTCATCACCGCTGGCAACGCAGTTACAGCCGTCACCGCCAAAACAAACGCCACTGAAGAACGTAAGAGTAACGGCAGCGGCCCCGCGGACAACAAGCGCGGCGCAATAAACGCATCGCGTGCCTCTGGATTTAGTAATGCAAAGAGGCGTGGTCCTAGCAGCACCGCCGCGCACGCTGACAGCGACAGCATCGCTACGCCTAAGGCATGCAAGCGCGCGCGGAACGTTGTGAAGACGGCTGACGTCGCAAGGTCCAACATGACGAATAGCGCGCTGCCCAACGAGGCGGCACCGTACCACGTCAGTGCCACTCCCGCGGTAAGCAGCAGCGTAGCGTCGTAACCGCCTTGCGCAAGTGCTGCATCGATTGCCCACAGCAGCGGCATGGCCACCCACGCAACAGCGAACGGAGTTGCCAAGAGTAACACGATGCGGCGATCGGCAGGGGAGTCGCGCAGTTTGGAGTAAACAACGGCGTCCAACCAGCAGGCGAAGCGACAAGCGCTAATCAATCCAGCTGTGGCGCACAACGCAAACAACGTATGGCGCGCCAGTGGGGTCAGCATTGACCACGCCTGCGAGCGCGCGCCGACAGCATACAGCAACAGCCAGGCTGCAAGCGTAAGCAAACTCCATAACGGGAGCTTCGGCAAACGCCGCTCGCGAATGCCGAACCGCAACGGTGCCTCAGTCTCCGCAGGAGCGAGAAGTTGCAGGTGTCGCTTTTGTGCGGTCATTGGCAAAGATGCCACATCCATCACCGGGTTTGCGCTCATAACCAGCAGACCCTGCAATTCTCCGGCCTAGCTCCCGCTGCCGAGAACCTCTTGTATGCCGCCGGCCCATTTTGCTGTTTAGTTGAGGCGAACAGTGGTAACCCGTTGAGAACGTGGGAGGTTCTGCGTGAAGGTCGACGGTCAGCCGCGAATACCGTTGGCAAATTTAGCGTCGCAGTTAGAAGCGCCGATTTCCCCTGCGCCGGGTGCGCTGGCTGCTGACCTGCCTACCGCAGTGGGTGACCGCACACCTGCAGATCTATGGGCAGGGCGGGCCAAGCCAGGTCTTGCGCACCCATCCAGTCCACTCAAGCTTACTCGCTTTGTGGATGCAACAGGTCGTGGACTGATTGCCTCGATTGCTCGCGCTTTCTCGAGTGCGGCGGAAGACCCGGCGATCCCCGAACGTAGGGCCAAACACGGTGCCACCCACCAAGACATTGGGCCGACGGAGCTGTTTGGGGAAGCCGGTCCAAAAACCACCGATATTCAGCAGGGTGTACTGGCTGATTGTTGGTTTCTTTCCTCGCTGGCTAGCATTGCCGCCAAAGATCCTGACGCTATTCGGGACATGGTTCGCGATAACAGAAATGGCACCTATTCCGTACGCTTCTACGACGACACCGGTGAGCCGCGCTGGATCACCGTAGATGACGACCTAGTATGTACCAAGCCAGGAAACCCATTGTTCGCGGAGGCGCACGATAGCGACGGCGATGGAAAACGCGAGCTGTGGGTCGCTATTTTTGAAAAAGCCTACGCCGTGTTTTGCTCAACTAGCAGTGAGCCGGGTTATGAGTCACTTATCTCAGACCACGCTGCACGCGCGCTTGAGGATATCACCGGGAAGCCCGCAGTAGCGAAGGATGTCTCGCCGCCTTCGCAGTACGGTACCGACCCCCAATGGCAAATGCTGTCGGGCGCGAATCGCGGGGACTTCGTCACTGTCGGCAGCCCCGCAGACAATAGCTTGCCTGCTGGTATCGCTCCCGCGCATGCGTACAGCGTGCTGGGCACGGAAGAAATTGATGGTGTCAAATACGTTGTGTTGCTGAATCCGGCAGCAGGCAATGGGCGCGAACTCACCGACGACGGTGCGAATGACGGTCTCTTTCGGATCACTTACGCCGACTTCACACGCGCGTTTGCGTACATCGACAGTGTGGACAATACGCCACCTACGTTTTCGCTACCCAAGCGCGTCATGCGCGGCTGAACGCGCTGGCAACTTTCCGTCGGGGTGTTGCAGATATGACTCCAGTCAAATCAGACTGCCCTATTTGGAGCGACACAACGTGGTTGTCTGAGGTGCGATCGATCGATAAGCTTGCCCGATGAAGCTCAAACTGAAACCTCATTACAGCGGCATTTTGTTTTGCTCACTCACCTTCATTGCTTGTGGCAACCCGGATGGCGAGGGTAGCGTGCAAAACAGCGCAGCGTATGAGAAGCCGCCACCATCAGGGCTTTTTGATGCCACTGCGACACAGGAAAGTGAACACGCCACGCACTGGACGAATCTATTCGGGTACGTCGACGACCCGTCGTGTACAAGTAACCTCAGTAATGGCGCGATTGGCGGCAACGACGTTTTCGACTACTCGTATGGCATGCCAAACAGCGGGTGGACCACGTTCTCGTCGCTAGAAATGGACGATAATTATGTGGGGGCTGGTTACGATTTTAGTGATGAATACGTTCCTACCTCGTACACAGTGAATAACCGACTCAGTCAGCTGACTGCTGCGCAAAAGTGGTGGTTGCCCTTTAATGGCGGGGCCTTCCCGATTCCCAATTATTCGCGTACGTGGGGCCTCCTAGGTCGTTACACTAGAAGTGGCGGGACCGTCGTTTTCAAAAATTCAGTGTCGCGTCGGCACCGCCGCGGCACGGCAGCCAACGCAGCGTTTACGGCTACTGATTCAATGACGTGCAAAAATAAGTTCGTAGTTCGTTTGCAGGGTCTGAATCAGTCCTCCACCAACAACGCGACGGACTATTATTTTGCGTCGACCGTAGAGTTGCAGGGGATGATGACAAACGGCGGGTGGAACGGGGATGTCGCCGGCGCGCAGGCTGCGTGTAATGCCACCACGCCCCCGGATATGATAGCAAATAGCATTTCTGTGTGGGTGGCCGAAACGGACAACGGCGCCAACTATCCGCAGGGGTCATGGCGAAACATTGGCCGGACCATTCGCCCAAATTCGACGTGGGTGAGCACTGGGTCAGGCACTGGTGATTGCCAAACGGATACCGACTACATTCCCAATGGCGCAATTAGCTACAAGATCCCGGCCGGCAAAAAGGTGACCGCTATCAAGCTCGTCACTGAGGCCACCGTGGGCCATGTGCCGGCGCCGGTCACTGCCTGGGTTTGGAAGCCCTGATCATTTGACCTGTTTTTAGCTGCGTTGCGAATTTCCGCAGCGCGCGCCGGACGTTTTCGCTTGCCAATCTGCATATAAATCCCTTAAATGCCCGCCTTCATGCGCTTCTACGCCCTTGTTCTAACGCCGCTAGCTGCTTGTGCAGCGTTTTCGATTCCTGTTCGCCAAACCTATCAGGCGGTTGATGAAGTCCCCGTCGGTGACAAAGGCGGCGTGGTCGCCCTAGATACCGGTGAAACCTTCGACGTGTCCCAAATTCTCACGCAAGAGGGCAAACGGCCTACACAACTGCTTGTACACAAGGTGGAAGGCACGTTCGTGCTGGTCGGCGAGGGTTTTCGCAACCTGTATGTCATCAATCCCAAAGGGGATTCTGCCGGTGTCGATTTTATTCCGCTTTCTGGCGCACCAAATGGCGTGCAGCAGCCGAAACTTCGTCCCGGTGTGGCATCGAAGTGCACAGTGCTGACGTACAACGCTGCTCAAGGAAACGAGCGGAAGTTGTTTATTGGCGCCGACGGCAAAACGTCGCCAACTGATTGCCCAGATAAGAAGGAGAGCTCCGGTTCATGAAACGCCTAGCACTGATTTCGATTCTGTTTGCCTCACGTGTCGCGCTCGCCGGGCCCGCCGACGATATCGACCAGTTGTTTGAAAAAGCGTCCAGCGCAGAACGCGGCGGCGATTGCAGCGGCGCAGCTGACGCCTATTCGCAAATCGAAGTGCTAGCGCAGTCGCTGCCAGCGAACGATAAGACGCAGGTGCTTAGCCAGGCCAAGTCTCGGCAAACGCGCAAGAAGGCATGCATTGACGCGTGCACGTTGTCCGCCAAAGAAAAGACGCAGTTTGAAACGTTGAAGAAGGCGAAGGCTGCCAACGAAACCAAACGCGTTGGCGAAATGTGCAAGCAATTGTTGCACGCGAAGAGCGGCAAGTGCTCTACCTACGATGAAATTCGCGCCTCGTGCCCATCGCTTGAAGGCACCGGCGATCCCTGCACCAACGTATCGCCAGAGACCAAAGCTGAATTAGACAAGCTTGACGGTGAAGTGGGTGCACTGCAAAGCCGCGTGGCTGGCGCAGAAAAAGCAGCACGCGGCGGCTCCGCCAAAGCGCTGGACAACGTGATGTCGTTAAACCGCGAATTAGAAAACGCGGGCGACCGGTTGTTCGACATGCGTGAAAAGTATTTCAACTGCGACAAAGTGTACGGCACGTTGAAAGACAAAGTTGGCACCGTTGGCCAAAGCCGTGCGGCGTTGCGTGCAGCTGCTGCACAAGGCGTGAAGAATGGCTTGGGCCGCATGGGCGCAGCGCTGGCCGACATGAAGAAGCAAAACGAAGAACTGTCCAAGTCGAATGCAGATATGAGCCAAAAGCTGGAAGGGTTGACTAACCTCACCAATGATTTGGCACTCGATATCATCGGCATGGCGCAAGCTGACAGCGTGGCGATGACCGTGAAAGTGGAAGGCGCCAAAGAAGCCGCTGATCAACTGCCCAAAGTGTTGGCCGGTGATCGTGAGGCGATGGAAACCATCATCAAGAAGCACCCAGAGTTCTTCAATGACGGTTCTGGCCGTGCGGGCCTTGTGAAGAAGAAAGAGTCGCTGGAGCGCTTGGACAAAGTGATGACCAAGTTGGCCGAACAAGGCCACGGCGAACGCTTGGGCTTTAAGAAGGCGCAGCAAGAGCTAAGTGCGTCGTTATCGCTGGTGAAATCGGCGATCCCCCCGGAGCCAGACAGCAAACACTCTACCGCGGGTAGCATTCCGTGGACGTCGATTGGCATCTTCTTGGCTTTTGCGCTGGGCATGTTCTTCGTGATCATGTTGATGCGCCGTGGTCAAAAGACAGAGGCGCGCGGCTTCTCTTTGGCGCCAGTGCCAAACGCCGCGTTGGCGATGGGTGGACCGGATTTGGAACCAGTGGCCGCCGAAGAAAAAGCGTCGAAACGCTCGTTCTTCCGCCGTGCAGAGAAGGGTGACAACCGTCTGGATTTGTCCGCCTTGGGCCCAAAGGGATCACCTGCGCCGAAGGCCGTCAAAGCAGTGCCAGCAGAAAAACCAGCCAAGGCCGAGAAGCCCGCAAAGGGCGCCGGCCGGTTGGATTTGTCGAGCTTGTCCGCCAAGCCGGTGTCCCGCCGAGTGATGACGCCAGCGAAGAAAATGGAAGACGACGCGACCGAGATCAGTACGGAAGCGGCAACCATGGCCAAAGCAGAAGCAGACGCGAAAGCGCGCGTGGAAGCAGAATTGAAGGCCAAGGCAGAGAAGGCAGAAGCAGCAGCGACGGCGCGTGAAATCGCTGCCCGCGTGGAAGCAGCAGCAAAGGCGAAGGAAGAAGCAGAAGCCAAGGCTCGCGACGAAGCAGAAGCAAAAGCGCGTGCAGAAGCCGAAGCGCGTGAAGCGGCTGAGAAACAAGCCCGAGCAGAAGCCGAAGCGTTGGCCCGCGCAGAAGCGGAAGCAGAAGCCAAGGCGAAAGCTGCTGCAGATGAAGCGCAACGCGCTGCGGAATTGGCGTTGTTGAGTGCCAAGGCACCCGAGTTGCCACCGGAACTGCCGAAAGCAGAGAAGAAGGCGCCCGTGGTCACACCGCGTCCTCGTCCAAAGTTTACCAGCAATCCAGCGCCGTCGTTCGGTTTCATCAAGAAGAAGTAAATGGTAATTGGCAGAAACGAGCCGTGTCCTTGCGGCAGTGGCAAGAAATACAAGAAGTGTCACGGCGATGAGACGCAACCGTCGGCAGAGGCGCAAGTCCGCCGTTTGATCGATAGGGACCACCGCCTGATGAGTACGCTGGCGGATTTCGGTGCTAAGCAGTTTCACGCCAAGGGTTGGGACCCGTTCTTCCTAGAACCGCCGCATGATCACGCGCACGACGAGGGTGAAACCTGCGACCACCCGGTGCTGTTTGCTGATTTGTCGTTGCCACTGGCGTTGTACGACGAAGAAGTCGACGGCAAAACGGTGGCGGCACATTACCTAGAGGCAAAAGGAAAATACCTCGCCGCCGAAGACAAGCAGTGGATGGAAGCGCAAACGCGGGCGAAGTTTTCGCTATGGCAATTGGTGGCGCTGGGTGATGAGTCCCGCGTGACGTTGAAAAATTGCAGCGACGGCAGTGAAGTGACTGTCGTAGATAGCGATTTGGCAGCGCACGGTGACAAGGACGAGGTCTACCTTGGTCGTATCGTCACATTCGCAGAAACCCCGGTGCTGACCGCCGTACACCCAGAAATCGTGATGGCGGAATCAGCACAGGTCGTCATTCAAGAGCTGCAGGCAAAGGCGCCGAAAACACAACGCGAGTTGGTGGCGGCGTGGAACGACGTAGTTTACGAAGAAGAAGACGACCAGGCTGCGGAAGATGACGCGGTCTCCGCACAGCCTACCTGAACACGACCACCGCACCTTGCGTGCGTGCAAACAAAGACTCCCCGCCCGCAAAGACGCCAACGCTGAGGGTGCCTTCTTGGCTGACCAGCGGCGAGTTGGGGCGCAGCACGTTGCCGTCCCAACTGTAGACAATGGCGCTCACCGGCAATAGCGAAGGAAGCGCTGTGCGAATGATGTGACGGCCGCGGCGACTGCCAAGCAGCGCGGTTTGGAAACCGTTGTTCGTAAAGGGGAGACTTACGGCTTTTCCCGTCCACTGGGTGTCCGCGTCGAGGCGCCAAAGCATGCCCGCGCTAATGTCTACACCATCCGCAAGCTCACGCGTGAACAGCAGGTCACGACCAACGGCAACGACGTGCTGAATGTTGAAACCGTCGACTGTCCGCGCAAACACAATGCCGCTGCCGTCACGTTGCGCAAAGGTGGCGCCACCGGTTGCATAGTGCAGCGGCAGCCAAGTCACTCGAGATGCCGTTTCTACATCGCCGCGGCCCAGTGCTTCGTAGCGCTCGGCGCGCTTGATCAACACACCATCACGATGCACCGCTACCGCCAGGCGATCACTTGGAACGGCGATGCCACTAGGGCCGCTGCAAGGCACCGTGCTTGCGCCTAGGTCGATCGCATCAATGATGGCCGGTGAGGTGTCGTTTACAACGGATGAAGCGGCTGCATACTGCCACGTTGTATTGCAGCTGGCCCACACGCTCAGTGAACTGACGCCGTCCGGTAGTGCCCAAACGCCCAATGCCGATGCGGCAGCAGGCAGGGTGACGCCCGCGGAGAGTGTAGCGGCGGCGGGCGTGGCGTAGGTACCCAGCGCCCGCCGGTGGAAGTACAACTTGTTGTCGCCAGCTAAGCGCCAAAAGCCTTTGCCAGCGCTATCAAATATCACGGCAGCCCGAGTGGCGTTATCTGCTGGGCCTAACAAGGGATACGGAAAATGCAGGCTTTGCATGAAGGTGGGTTGCGCCTGCGACAGATCGTATTCTTCAATGTCGAAGCTTGTGGATAGCCCGGTGGCGCCTGCAGAAGAGTGGATGGCTAGCGCAGGGATTTCTAACTGATCACTAACAGCTACACTTTCGCCAGACTGCGCACTCTCTCGCATGAGTGTGATGGCAGGATTATCTGGCGTCACCGCAGGATCGATCACCACTGTGTCGTTTGTCCGGGTTACAACCGCAGACTGCTTGGTGGTGTGCAAATAACCTGCGCTGCCAAGACTAAGGGGCAAGTAGGTGCTTGTCGGCGTGTACAGATACGGAACGACGCTTTGTTTGCTGGTGGGATGCGCGAACACGACAACCGGTCCAGGTGCACCATCATCGGCTGCACGCATAACGCGCGGCGAGGTGGCCACGCTGGCGACGCCCTCTTCGAACGACCGGGGGAGCCCAACAAGTGTGGTGCTGCCTCCGGAGATCTCGGTACCCGCTATCAAGGTGGAGAGGGCAGGGAACGCGGTCACGAACACCTCTGATGCCACGGGGGTGACTCCGCTAGTGCCGTAGACGGCTGTCATTGCCACCAATTGATGCGTGCCGGTGCCATTAGACGTTATGGCTAACTGTGTTTTTGTGAGGTCTGCTTTACTGCTTGAGACGCAACTCATTCCAGCTACGCATGTGTGTGGCGTTCCATTTGCGCTGCAGGCCGACGGCAGCGCGAGTGCCTTTAACGTTCCACTCGCCCCGGTGGCGGACATCGTAAGCTGGTAGATAAGGACGCGCGCATCCCTGCCGCCTGCGCATGGGCCGGTGCTGAGAGAGATTCCGTTGTTGCTGGTGATGCCAGTCATCCCGTACTGCCAGGTGGAAGCACCCGTACGCACGCGTACCGTCTGTAATGTGTTTTGCTGCACTGCCACACTAGTACTGATGTCTGGACCAGAGTTGAGGAAGCTGATGCCGGCGAGGCCAGCGTCAACCAACCGAAAGAAACGAAATGTTTGGTTGGTGAGGACGATGCCGTAAAATGCATCGTCCTCGAAGCCGACAACATTTTCAAATACCAGCGGGTTGCCCTGTGATGTACCGAAAGTCGCGCTGGCTGTCACTGGCGGTTCCTTGTTCTGGTAAGCGCGCTTCCACCACTGTTTGCGCGCCTTCGGGATGACCGGGGAACATGCTCAGAGGTTGAACGACAACTTTGGGCAGCAGCGTTCCGTCCAAGTCCAGAGAGAAGCCATCGCTGCCGTGGCTGCCGAATAATTGCGCTGCTGGTGTTGAGAAAAAACCGCAACCACTTCGCCGCCAACAGGTTTAGGCGGCGATACGGCCAGCACCGTAGGTTCGCCGATCAAAGCGAAGGGCGCCGGAGTTGAGCGTTGCTCCGGCAAGCTTTTCGGTTCAACCGTCAGCGCGATGGTGCCGCCCAGGGTACCAGTGGGATCCGCATCCGCGTGCGCATCGGCAGGAAGCTGAATGGTGATGCGTGTGGCTGACACCGACACCACTGGGGTGTCTTGATCGCCCACGCGCACCACATTGTTTGCAGTTGAGCGTTCGTCAAAGCCGGTGCCCTCTAACACTAAGCGGTCGCCACCCACGCCTTCAGCTTCGCCGTTTTCCGTGCGTACCGAGGACAACACCGGCGGACCTGCTAAGACCAATACTGTCTGCCGCGTTTCGGGTCCGCCAGGCACTGCCATCGTCACCGGCTGTAACCCAAGCGGCGCGTCCGCAGGTAGGACACCTGAAGGCGTACCGTCTTCTGCGGGCAGCCACTCAGCCGACAGTGCCCCAAGGCGGATGGTGACGGGCAAACCTTGGGTGTTGCCCAGCGCGCGCAGAACAGTGGCACCCCTGACAGCGACGTCGCGATCCAGCACCAACGCACCCGCTTCAGGTGCAAGCAGCTGGCGAAACTCACGAGCGCACGCTGCAAACAGGAAAACGGTAGTCAGAATGCTGAGCTTTTTCATTGTTGGTTTTTCATTGTTGAATGTATTCGCCACCAAAGAAGGTGGGGAGTTGTCCGCGCAGCGCTCGTTCTGTGCGATCATCGGCGCGCGCTTCTTCTTCGGGGTCAAGCCAGCCTTCTCTGATTCTGCTCGCCACAAAAAGCGAAGGAAATGACAGGAACAAACCAGCCAACCCAAACACGTGCTCGAACAACAACAGCGAGACAACGATGACGAAGCTTGGCAAACGCACGTGTTGCGCGGTCAGGCGCGGCGTCAGCACGTAGCTTTCAAGTTTGTGCAGAATGAACGTCCACACGATAAAAACCACAAGCCCGAAGTAACCTTTAGTAATAAACGCGATGGCCATCAGCACGCCGCCTGCAACAACGCCGCCCACCACCGGCACCAGGCCGCTGACAACTAACAACGTCATCAGTGCGGGGATGCCCGGCATGCCAATTACCAACAACACAGGCAGGGTGAAGATGGCGTTCACCACTGCCACAACAAATTGAAGTCTGAAGGTGATAGCGACCGCGTCAGTGACGTGGCCCAGGAAACGCAGGATCACGCGGGGGATAGATTCTACCGGGATGCGCTTGCGAAATTCGGTGATCTCATCACGTTCAAGAAGAAATACCACGCTGATAATGAGCGCAATCATCAGGTACAACGCGTTGCGACCCGCCAACGAAGCATAGTGCATCAATTCTGTTCCGTGATCCTTCAGCCGGTCGATAATGCCGCCGTGATCAAACGTTTGCGCGTACTGCTGATAATACGGACTGGCTTGGATGAGGGCGATTAGTTGATCAGCGCTTCCGCGAATTTCATCAAGGTTGGTGATGATGCCGCGAGTAGCTAGAAATGCCGTCAGCCCCAGGCTGCCCAAGAATAAAAGAACGATACCGATGACACCGACTTTGAACGGTATCTTAGCGTATTTGTGTGCGTAGCCAGCTAGTAAGCCGATGCTGCGCTGAAACAACACGAAAAAGACGAACAGGACGGCTAAGTGCCGGAACAAGTACAACGCACCAATAAACAGTGCCAACGTTATGGCCCGGCGAAGGTTGCGATCGGTCAGATGGACGCGCATGGTCTGACAGCGTTAGCATGGGAGGCAGGAAAACTCATGGCCGCCGGGCATAAAGCGGCTATCTTTCAAAGTCGGCCAACGCCTCAGTTCGGGATGGATCGACGAAAAGAACTCCTCAAAGCTGGCTTGACGGGGTAACTATGGCCGGTGCTGACTTCTTGGTATCCATAAGCCACAAGGAGACGCTTGGACATTAGCTGGCAAAGACTAGGGTCGCTGGGACGCCGACTTATTCCTCTGGGCACAACGCTTGTTGTGGGTTTAAGCGGCCTCACTTTGGTTGTGTTGCCTCGCTTACTCGATCCGGCCGTGATGCCAGATCCAGAAGTTGGCAAGCTTGTTGAGCAAGACATTCGCGCCCCCCGCGCGCTTGATATCGTGGATCAAGAGACCACCGATTGGATGACCAAAGACGCCTCACTCCGCGTGCGCAGCGTTTACGATCATGACGCGCAGCTGCCATGGGCCAGTGAGCTTCGTTTGTCAGAAGCGTTCGCTTTCATCCGCCAACAAGACTCTATGGAAGAAGCGCGCGGCGACTTCTATCGGCTGCTTGGTACCACGCTTGAAGCCGAAGATTTTGCTGATGCGAAAGCCCGCCGCTTCGACCCGCAGCTTGAGCAGTTGATTGCCGAGTGTCTGCGCGCGGCCTATCCGTCTTTTGTTGTATCTGACCGGCAGGTGCTGCTTCCCGACGTGGACAAAGGGATCACTCTCCGGCACTTTAACGTCACCTCCGACCAAAGTGGCGTCAAAGAAGAAGTGTTGGCTGATGTCAGCGATCTTCGTGACCTGACTATCGCACGTGCGGACATGGCCTCGCGCCTGCGTGACGTGCCGGGCCTTACGCGCAACCATCGGCGTTTGGTGCTTGCCATCGCAACACGCTTGCTTAAACCGAACATTGTCTTCAACCGGGACGAAACGGAACGGCGGAAACAGGCCGCCAGCGACGACATCAAACCGCGTTTTATCCCGGTGCAGCAAGGCGAGTTGATTGCAAAAAAAGGCGATCGTTTGTCACGCCGGCAAACACTGATTCTAAAAGCGTTTTACGCGCAGGCACAAAAGACAAGCTCCACGCCGCGTGCGGTGGGCACAACCTTGATGCTGGCCATTTTTGCTCTGGCGTCACTGCGATTTTCGCGCTCATTGTCTAAGCGCCCGTTGAGTGTGCGCGATAGCGTCTTCGCCATCGGTGTGCTGGTCATGCAGATGTTGCTCGTGCGTGCGCTCAATTACGGCCTAAGCTATTGGGATCCGTCGTTTGCGGCGCCGTACGAAGCCCTACTGTGGGCGGCGCCATTTGCTGCAGGTGCACTGCTGGTTCGGCGCTTCTTGGCGACAGAAGTGGGCCTTGTTGTCGGCATGGTGTCGGCGGTCGCAGCTGCGCTGATGTTTGAAAACAACCTGGTGCTGTTGCTGTATGTGCTAAGCGGCACCTTGGTGGCGGCGACGCCCACGCGCAAACGCAACCGGCTGTGGCAAATCGGATTAGAGATCGCACTGGCGCAGGTGCTTGTGGTGGCTTGCCATCTGATTCTGTCGGAACGCTTTCATCAAAACGAATTGATTTGGGCGGTGCCAGCGGCGTTGGTGTCAGGTGCCTTAAGCGTTTTGTTTTGTGCGATCCTAAGCCCGGTGTTGGAAGCGTTGTTAGGATTTACAACGGAAGGCCGCTTGAAGGAGCTGACCTCGCTTAATCACCCGCTGTTGAAGCAGTTGATTGTGGCAGCACCTGGGACATACCATCATTCAGTCGTGATGGGACAGATGGTGGAAGCCGCTGCGTTGGCGCTGGGTGCAAATCATCTGTTGGCAAAAGTGGGCGCCTACTTTCACGACATCGGCAAGCTGGAAGCGCCGCAGGTCTACGCGGAAAATCGCAGGTCTGGTAAAACGGGCATGTTGTCCGACGATGAGTACAAAGCCATTCAAAAACACGCGGACGCCGGCATCCGGGTGGCCCGTGCGGCGCGTTTGGGATCTGCGGTGATTGAGATTATCGCCGCGCACCATGGGTCACGGCCGCTTGGCATGGCCCCAGCAAACGTACGCTATGAAGGTCCAAAACCGCGTTCGCGTGAGGCGGCGCTGGTGATGATTGCGGATGCGGTCGAAGCGGGTGCGCGTGATCTGGACCTGCACACGTATCAAGACATCGGCAAGTTGATAGATGACGTGGTGTCTTTGCTGTTCCAACAAGGCCAGTTGGGCGAGAGTGAGTTACAACTGCGCGAACTGCCGCTAGTGCGGGCCGCATTCGTACGCACCTTGGTAGAGATTCGCCGCGCAGAGGACGGACACAAACTGTGGGTGGTGCACGATGCATCAGGTGAACGTGAAGGTGTTAACACCGAGCCAGCGCAAGACAACGTCACGCCGTTTCGTCGAGACGATTCTTAACGCGGCGTTGTCGGTGCTGCAGCTGGAAGGTTACTACGTCGAGCTAGACGTTGTGACAGACGCGCAAATTCGCAGCGTCAATAAGAAGCACCGCAGCAAAGACAAGCCTACGGATGTTCTGTCGTTTCCCACCTACGAGGGAAAAAACGGCCGCCTCAAAGTGCCCAAATGGGAGGTTCCACCCTTTCACCTGGGCAGTATTGTCATTGCTGTGGGTGTGGCAAAACGGCAAGCACAAGAGTTTGCGCATCCTTTGCACCATGAGATGGCGCGACTTATCGTACACGGTGTATGCCATTTGGCAGGGTACGATCACGAACGATCAGCGCGAGACGAAAAAGCGATGTTTGCGATTGAGGACAAAATTCTCGATCGGTTACGCGCGAAGAGGATAGTTTGATTCAGAGGATAGTGTGAGCCACGAGCAGCAACTGCAACATGCGCTGAAAGAGTTTCAGCCCATCACCGATGCGATTGGTGACGTGCGGTTGCGTGAAGAGATTGTGCGCCTGTTAACAGCAGAGATTCTGGCTCGCTTGGCATTGGCAGAAATTGACCTGGAACCTTACGAGCAACCTGATTACGAACAGCCTGAAATCGACATGTGGGAAGGCTTAGCGCAATCGGTGCGTTCTGGTTTGGTCTCTTTACTAGAGCTGAAGAGCACACTGTTCAAATTTGCGCCGGCAACAGAAGAGCCAGCAGCCAGTGAAGACGACATCATGTTCGACTTGGTAGAGAACGCACCGCGGGTGGAGCGACTGCGCGATTCGCTGGGCGAGCAGGTGGACGCTTGGCTGGAAGCAACGATTGAAGCCGTGGGCGCCGCGAAGCCTGACAAAACGACGGTGCAGCAGCGCAACGAGGTGCTGGATGCTATTGGCCCATTGGCGGGGATTATTCTCACCGAGATTAACCGCTTCGGCACACGCTTGCGTAATCCCAACGTGGTGGGCGATCGCTGGAATTTGTTAGCCGACCTGCAAGAATTCAAGGGCAAGTTTAGCAAGCTGCTGGGTGCCATGCGGTTTGGTTTATTAAAGCCATTCACAGATTTATCCGAAGATGCGCTGCTGAAGGAATATCGCACAGAACGTGAAACAGCGCAGTTGCTACGCCGTGGTGTTGTCGGTTTGACGCGCGACGTCACCACGCTGGTCGACGCTCACAAGCGTGGCAATACAGAAGAGCGTCGTTTTATCGTGGAAGAGCTACTCGTGCGCCTGATGCGCTTTTCACGCTCTGAACCGTTTGCAGTATTGCGTGCGCCTGACAAAAAGGTGCTGATCGAATTTCGCAAAAACTTAGCACTCAACGTTGGCACCTCTCGCGAAAGGCCGCGTGTCATTGATGAGCTGCTTGAAGGCTTTGGTAAGTTCCTCGAAGTGCTAGGTGACATCAATCGGCGTGAAGTGCTGGTGCGCCATGATCAAACCGTGGTCAACGACCTGCGTTCGCGTTTGATTGTCATTGAAGAAGTGATGGAACTGGATATGGGCAGCGCGTTGAAGTTGCTGGTCGAACTGCGCGCCCACGCAACGCCTTTATACGGCCGTGAGTCCATGCTGGATGATTGGTTAAACTCTGCTACGGAGCCAAGTGACCGCGAGGACCTGCGTGCCATCACCACGTGGTTGAAGCGCGGTCTGCAGCGGGTGAAGTTGTAGCTACGGTGCGCTGCTTTGAATGGCCCCAATGTCCGGCGCAGTGGCAGGCCTAACCACGCCGTAATAATCGGCACAGAAAGCTGTGGGCGAACCGGCGGCACGTGCGGGGCTTCCGGGACGCAGCGTAAAATCACCAAGCAGCGGATCTTTCAGCAGCGGCATTTGCTCGAGCGGCGGCATGTCCGGTACCACCGCTGTCCCGGCGCCTTGGTAGTAAAGGTTACCGTCACCGCTTATCGCAGCAGATTGAGAAGGTGAGAAGTAGCCATACAATTTGCGCGCTTCGAAGATGTTACTGCGAAATACAAGCCGGTCCGCAGGCCCAGAAGTGCTTAAGCCGACGTAGCTTACGTTCCACAGTGTGTTGTGCGCTACCACCCGTTGTGTCGCCGGCGAGTCCGACCACTCAAGAGACAAACCGTAGGTCGCGTTGGCAATGATGTTGTTGTAAATGAGTGCTTCGCGGTTGTTATCTTTTAGCGAGACGGCGTTATAAGCCTCAGACACGATCAGGTTGTCATGAATCGCAATATGATCGTGAAGATTGCTGTATCCGCCAGCAAGCGAGCCGCCGGTGGCTTCGTTCCATCCCAAGTTGGCGCCATTTATGTCTGTAAAGAGAACGACGCCACCCGCGAGGGCGTCGAACAGATTGCCTTTCACCTGCAGCGCGTCTTGCCGTCCACCACTCGTTACAGCGTCTGTGCTTGTCTTGATGTGGTTGCCGATGACGCGATGCCCTTTCCCGGTCAGCAGAAGGGCGGTGACAGTGTCGTGAAAGATCCAATTGGCAAACACATAATTGGACACACCGGAACCGTCGATCCTGATGCCGCGATCCGATTTGCCTGCGCCAGCGCCGCCAAGTGATGGCGCCGCGCCGGGATACCCAATGTAAGCGATGGGCGCGGCATCCGTGCCGGTGTTGGCCTGGCTAGTCGTGATCAAAAAATTACTTTTGTGATCGGTAACCGCGGTGGACGGATCAAGACCTGTAAACGTGCCCTTGACGTATACGATGTCACCGGGCTCTGCGATGCTGCGGGCGTCGAATAAACTTGCAAATGGCGCGGCAAAACTTCCGTCTCCGCTGGACGCCGCGGTCGAATCCACCAAGAAAATGCGCCCCGCACGAAGGGTAAATGGAAGCGGATTACTAGCAAGGCCCGCCACCTGCACAACGATGTCCCCGCTGACTGCGTTGGGCCCGGGCTGGACAATCAGGCGTTCTAGCTTTCGTGCGCTGCGTTTGCCCGCTTCGTCCGCCGGATTCCAAGCGACGTAATTGGCGACCTCCTTGCCGCCAATGAACACGCGAGAGGCGTTGCGTGCGGTCCCAAAGCGCAAGCCATAGATTGTCACGAATGCGCCAAGATCGTCGGAACCGCCTGTCCCGGGGCCTGATTCGAGATCGGAGAAAAAGAGAACGGGCGCGGCCGCATCGTGAACTCCAAACGCGCAGCCCGTATCCGCCATTGGCATCTGGTCTGGCGGGATATATCCGGTGGGGGACGTATCTCCGGAAGGCCCGTCAGCAACAAAGGGTGTGACGCGCGGATAAGCGATGCATCCGCCAGTCAGCAACGCCAAAAAAAGTAGATACTTCATTTTCGGAAAGACTCGGTTGAGAAGTCGTACTTTTTGATCCAGCGGTACACCTGCTTCCGGTCGCGCCCGAAATGCTTGGCTACTTGTACAACGTTGCCTTTGTACATCACCATCGCTTGTTCTATCGCTTCACGATCGGGCTCTGACTCGCCACCGGTGATGGCAGAGACATTAGACACGATCTCTTCGGGCAAGAAGTCGCTGGTCACCATATCTGCCTTCGCCGCTAAGCGGACGGTGCGTTCGGCGATGGTTTTGAGCTCGCGCACGTTCAGCGGCCACCGGTAGCGAAGCAGCTGTTCGGCAAAATCTGTGCTGCGCGGAATAGGTTTTCCCTGTGCGACGCGCCAAAAGTGATCGAACAGTTGCAAAATATCGTCTACGCGGTCGCGCAGCGGTGGCGGTTTGAGAATGTAGCCCTGCAAACGTGCGAACAGATCGGCGCGAAACTTTCCAGCACGCACGCGCTCGGACAAATCGAGGTTTGTTGCTGCCAATACACGCACGTTGGTTTGGATTGTGCGGCTGCTGCCTACGGGAGTGATTTCACCGTTGTCGAGCACACGAAGCAACTTCGCTTGAAGCTCAAGAGAAAGATCGGCCACTTCATCCAGAAACAGCGTGCCACCTTCGGCCGCGAGCCAGTGGCCTTCTTCATCCTGAAGCGCGCCGGTAAATGCGCCTTTTTTGTGCCCGAAAAAGACTGCCTCTGAAAGTGATGCGGGGATGGCGGCGCAATTGACGGAGACGAGCTTGCCCGTGCGGCCGCTCTGGGTGTGAACGTCGCGCGCGATGAGTTCTTTCCCGGTACCGGTTTCGCCAATGATCATCAGCGGCAGATGGCTGGTGGCAAAGGTGGCGATCTGTGATCGTAGCTCGCGAATAGCCAACGACGTTCCCTGTAGCGTACCCGCATAGGGCGCATCGGAAAGCGCACACACGCCCACATAGAAGAGTGTCTCACCCGCACGAACGATGCTGCCGGGCATAAGCGTTTGCTCGGTAACCCTTTGGCCCAGTACGAAAGTGCCATTTGTGGAGTTGTGATCATGCAACGTCACGGCATTGCCTCGGCGCTCTAACGAAGCGTGCTGCCTGGACAGTAGCTCGTCGCCGATCACCAGGTTCACTTCGTTCCCGGCAGCGCGGCCGAAACAAAACCTGTGCACAAGCGGGAATACCCGTCCAAGCAATGCAGCGTCGGGGCTTTGCAACACCTTCACTGCCAATGCGGCATGGTGTTGGGCGGCGTTGGCCTGAGTCTGCTCACCGATGAAGAGCGGCGTTTTATCCGACGACACGCAGTGAGTTTGTCAGTGTCTGGCACGCCACGCAACAGCGAATGAAATCCTGGGTGTCGGATGCGGCTTGCGCACATGTGGCAGGCCACACGGGCCGCACCCGAATTGATTGAAATCGCTAGAGATTTTCCGCGTCGGGTGACGGCACGCGGCGTGCTGATATGCTGTGCATGCGTCGACTCCTCCCCCTGCTAGCAGTGTGTGTCATACGGTGTTCGGTTCCTTTGGACGATCCATCGATGCCCAATGGCAAACAAGCCAATCTGGGTGGGTCTGGGGATGCGGTGGATGCCAGCGGGGACGAAATGGATGCAAACGCTTCAGGAGGCGATTCGGGTCCCACTGGACCTTCAGGGACGCCTCCCCCGATTCGCCCGCGTCCGGCGCCCACAGGGGGGCCTGGGGCGCCGACTTCGCTTGTGGCGGGTGTTTGGCAAAGCATTACACCAACAGGCTTGGCGCTTGGAAACTGGGGCATCATTGAAGCTGCCCTTGATCCTACTCATCCCACAACCATCTATCTTGGGGGCGGTGACGATGGAGGTGTTTGGAAGTCGGAAAACGGCGGTATGAATTGGCAGCTGTTGGGCACGCCCGGCGCACCGGTGGTGGACCGCACCACGACCTATCTTTATAACGTGTACGCGTTTGAAGTGGATCCCTTCGATTCCGGCCACGTTTACGCGACCTGTGGTGTGCGCGGGGGGACATTGGGCTTTTGGGTTTCTACCGACGCTGGTGCCAGTTGGACGATGCCGCAAGGATTCGCTGACATCGCCGCTACGACAGCAACCCTTGATGTGACCAGCATGGCGGTTGATCCTACGAATTTCAATCATGTGCTTATCGCGTCGCATTCGGCGTGGAAGAACATGGGCAACGCAGGCATTCTTGAAAGCTTTGATGGTGGTGCCAGCTGGACGCCACATGCGCCCGTAAGCAGTTGGCCCGTAGGCACTGCTGCTATTCACTTCTTGTACAAAGACGATCCTGTGACCCCGATAGGCGATTCGCAGACGTGGCTAGTGGTGACTGACGGGAACGGGTTTTGGCGAACTACGAACGCTGGTGGTTCATGGCTGCAAGTGTCGACCAACGCAGGCGTGCATGGCGGCGTGAATATGTATCGGTCCAAAACAGGTGCGCTGTATACAGGTGGATTTGCGTATCCGCAGCGCAGCACCGATAATGGCGTGACTTGGACTTCTGCCAATAACGGCATGCCGTTCGCGTATTACCAAGCCGTGCACGGGGACGGAAATTTACTGTACGCCACGCCTGCTTGCGCATGCAGCGGGGTAGGAGGTTCGCATCCTTACTTTGTTTCAGCCGAAGACGACGGGCTGAACTGGAAACCCTACGAAAACGGCGAGCAAACGTTTGGTAACGGCCCCTTCACAATGGAATTTGATCCTATCAACCGCATTATGTACACCGTGCAGTGGGCCGCGGGTGTCTGGGCATTAAAGGTCAAGTAGCCTATGCTATGACAGTGTCCACTTCGTTTGGCGACTACACACTTCACTCCGTCATTGCAGAAGGCGGCATGGGCCAAGTGTTTCTCGCCTCGCGCAGCGGCGTAGAAGGCTTTCGCAAACACGTTGCGCTGAAGTGCCTCCACCCACACCTGACGCACGATCTGCAGTTTGTCAGCATGTTCATCGACGAAGCGAAGTTAGCTGCGCAGCTGCATCATCCTAATATCGTGCAGGTGTATGACTTGGGCGCCGTGCAGGGCCGCTATTTCATCGCGATGGAATACATTGACGGCGTCGATCTGGGCACGGTCTTGCGCGAATTCACACAACGCGGTGAACGCCTGCCAGTTGCTTTAGCGATCGGCATCATCATCGAGCTGTTGTACGGCTTGCACTACGCGCACAGTAAGAAGGACACTGCCGGGGCTCCGCTGCACTTGGTCCACCGCGATATTTCACCTCAAAACGTCCTGCTTTCCCGTGAAGGCTTAATCAAGCTGACCGACTTCGGAATCGCCAAGGTAGCGTCGCGATCCATCCGTACTGCGACGGGCTTGTTGCGCGGACGCCTTGAGTACATGGCGCCCGAGCAAGCGAATGCGCAGACCGTCGATTTTCGCGCGGATCTGTTTGCTGCCGGCGCACTTCTTTACGAGCTGTTATCCGGGCAGCTCATGCGGCAAAATGGCAATGACACGGCACTGCTGGATGAAGTGCGCGCTGGGCAGTTGCCGCCGTTTGATATAGTCCCCCAGGTGTTCGTGCCAATGCTCACCCGTGCGCTTGCGTTTGCGCCAGAAGATCGCTTTGCAGACGCAGCCTCAATGGCGGAAGCGTTGGCGGTGGCTCAACCGGAAGCACGTTTGCGCACCCACGAAGCTGTTGCCCGCTTGCTGCAGACAGTCCCGCTTCCGGTGCTGAAGGCCATTCACGAACAGAGTGCACGGCCGGTGGCAACGGATACGTCGCATACCCCCGCCGCAAGACCTGTTGCACCGCCGAAGCGCTGGGCATTTCCCTTTCTTCCTGTGCTGCTATTGGTCTTAGCGGGTCTGACAATAGCGGTGGCGATACGGGTATTCGCACCTGTGCAGTCACCGGTGCAAGAACCCATGGCCGCCTCGCTACCTCTGGAAGTCAGTGCCGTCTCCCCAACCCCGCCAGCAATTGCGGCAACTGGGTACCTATCGGTCAACGCCCGTCCTTGGGCGCGTGTGATGATTGATGGCAAGCTCACGGGTCGCAGCACACCCATTCATCAGCTGCCGCTAGTGGCCGGTCCACATCACATCAAATTGATTTCCCCACGCGCCGGTCAAGACATTGAGCTTACTGTTGAGATCGAAGCAGGTAAGACACTCACTAAAGTGTTCACTTTCAAGTAGCGAACGAGGTGGACGCGCGGGAGCGTCCGTGGAAAACTAAGAACAATGATTCTTTTGTGGCTCGTACCTTCTTACCTTCTTGGTGCACCGCTGGCAGGGTCAAACGAGCCCATGGATCGCGCCCTCGTCAAAGCCAAACAAGCGACGGCGGCGTGCCGGGCAGCTGATCGGCTTGCGTTTGAAATGGCGGTAGCTCCGGCGATCGCCAAATTCGAAGAAGGGATCGCGTTGTATGGCGAAGGCGTGATCGCACTCAGCGATTTCTCTCCTCTCGCCGAGTGTTACTTAAATCTCGGTGCATTTCACTTTGCGCGCGGAAGTGAAGACTCAGCGTACAAAGCTTTTCGCCAAGCCATCATTCTGCGCACAAAAGCGGAACCCGACGCCGACACGTTCAACCCGCAAGCCTTGGCACTTTATCGGCGCGCAAAAACAGCGCTGGCGCGAGAGCTGAAGGGCGGTTTGAGCATCGCTGGATCTCCCAGTGGGGCAGACGTTTTGCTCGACGGAACGTCAGTTGGACAATTGCCAGTGTCCGTGGGTGACGTGAGCGTTGGTGCGCACTGGGTGGTGGTGCGCAATCGGGGATTTTTTGATTACGCCACCCGTGTCGATTTGGGTAGCGCCACTACTCAGCGGATAGATGTGTTCCTTAAGCCGCAAGCCGATGTCGCCCGCGTGCTTCCTGTCCCGCAAGCGCCGCCACCCCCACGCGTCATCGCTCCCGCAACCCAGCCCATCGTTGTGCAAACCGTGCCTCGCCCACGTGTACACCCAGCCGTCGCGTTGCTCCCTCTTGGGATTGGTCAATTTGCAGAACATCGCTACGTTGCGGGATCACTTTTTCTTAGCGCTGAGATCTTACTGCTCGCCGCCAACATCACTACTGGAATTTTGTTTTTCAATGACCGCGCACCGGTGGGTAGCTTCTACCATCCACAGACTGCGTCCACGTTACAGATTGTGAACCTCGCCGCGCTCGCTGCACTCGTTCTCACCGTCGCGGGTGGTGCAGTTGACGGCTTAGTCCATCGGTAAAGGACTAACGCTCCGCTGCCGCCAGTTGTCTATGAGATGGAGAACGACGGCGTGCCCGATGTGGAAGCCACTGCAGCATTAGTCAAACGCGCCCAGGCGGGCGATGCTGTGGCGTTTACTGCGCTCACGCGAATGTTCCTGCGCGCGGCGTTCTCGTTGGCTCTGGCGGTGGTGCGGCGGCCGGCGGACGCAGAGGACGTGGCGCAGGACGCGTTTGTGGTGGCGCTACAGCGGATTGGCGATTGCCGAGAGCCAAGGCGTTTTGCTGGCTGGCTCATGCAGATTGTGCGGAATCGGGCACTGAACTGGCTCGACTCGCGCAGGCTGCGGGATGTGGCGGCTAATGAGGATGCTGGCGACGATGTCGGTGAAGAACATGTGCGTCCAGAATTGGTAGGCGTTCGCGACAGGTTAATCGAAGCGCTGGAAGGCGTCTCCGATGTGCAACGCGAAGTGGTTCTGCTTCACGATCTGGAAGAATGGACGCATGGCGAAATTGGCGAAGCGTTGGGAATGTCGGAAGGTATGTCGCGTCAGCATTTGCTGCATGCGCGGAAACTATTGCGTGTTCGGCTTCAAGCTGATGCGCTGGAGGAGCAGCAGTCATGAAACAAGATTTTTCACCACTTGATCCCAGCACCAACGGCGCCCGTTGGGAACGTATGATCAGCAACGTGGTGGCGCGTGCATTGGCCCGTCCTACGGTAGCGCGGCAGTTGCGGCTGTGGGCCCGGCCAGCGTTGGCAGCAGCGGCGGCTTTGCTGCTGGTCTCGGGCGGTATGTTACTTGCGGAAGTAGAGGGGGAAACCGGTGAACCCGTGGAGGCGTTGGCGCAGCTTGCAGCGGCCGATCAGGCCCCCAGCAGCAGTCAGTTGCAAGCAATTTTAGGAGCACACAATGAATGATACAGCACGCGTGCAGGTATTAACTGCCGTCATTATCTTGGGAACGTTTGTCAGTGGCGCTGCACTTGGCGCAGGGATTTATCACATGGCCGGGCGCAGACATCATGGCCCGCCGCCGCCGTGGCATCATCGCATGTCGGATGAGCTGGCATTGACGTCGGATCAGCGCGAAAAGGCGAAAGCAATTCGTGAACGTCATCACGCGGCGTTGGAAAGCATTCTGCAAGAGGGCTATCCCAAAGTGCGGGCAGAGAATGACAAGCTGGACAAAGAGCTGCGTGAAATTCTGACGCCGGAACAGCAGAAGAAGTTTGATGAGCTACGTGCGCAGCATCCGCGGCCTGGACCTGGTGGACCCGGACATCACCGTGGCCTCGGACATGGTCCTGGCCCGGAAGGTTTTAGAGGAGATCCTGGCAGTCGTCCTGCACCCACGGAGTTTTGATATGCCGTTCCTACTCTGGCAAGCAGTCATCGCAGACACCGTAGCGTTGGAAAAACTGTGTGCAGAAGAGTTAGTGAAACCGAACGAACCACCAAGCGCCGCGCTGTTGGCGTTAGCTGTTGATGAATCGCGTCCGAGTTGGATTCGCGCGCGTGCCATCCGCTTGCTGGGATTTTTCGCCACTGCCACTTCGGAGATAGAGGCGCTGGCGCATTCCACCGATGCTGTAGTCCGGCGCGCTACAGCTCACGCATTCGTGACGCTGTATCGCGGCGCACCGGCGCTGATGTTGGCCGCGCTAACGCCGCTGCTGGACGACGTGGATCCCTCAGTTCGACGCACGGCTGCGTTGTCGGTGCATGCGTCACCGTGTGCACGCGAAGCGTTGGTGGAGCGTGTCGCACGCGAGTCGGATCCCAGCGTGCGTGCGGCGATTAAGATTTCTCTTGATGAGCTGCGCTCCTCGTCGGAATCCCCCCGAGTGTAATGTGCCGTCCCTTGCGCGGCCGGCTTTGTGGCGTTTTGATGGAGTTTGCCAACATTCAGCCCGTGAAACCACAACTTTATTGAGCGCTTAACGATAACGTCTTCACTGAACCCTGGAGCGTTATATGTCTTTGCTTTCCGTTGAATCGACACCTGTTTTACCACGATCTGGCACAAATTTTGTTCTTACAAGCGCCGCTACCTCACGGTCAGCGAGCCCGTCATCGGGACTGCTGCATCGGGATCAAGTCGAACCAGGGATTCCCGCCCGTGCTGGCAGTGTTGCGGGTGTCCGGCCCGTTGCGGTGGACAAGCCGGATGAGCCGGTAGTGGAAGCCAAGAAAACGGGTAATGGAGGGTGGGAGACGCTGGCGTTGATCATTCTGGCAGCTTACGTAGTTGCCGCGGTTGCAGAAGTGGCGCTGATTGTGGGAGCAATTTTGGCACCCATGCCTTTCAATTTGCTGTGTTTGGCCGGCGCACTTGCGTGGGGCGGTTTTGGCGTTTGGTTTACGGCGAAGAATTTCGCTTAAGTTGACGCAATGCGCCTTGTCGTTCCGCATGACTTTTCTTCTGTACGGCAGGTGCGCAATGGCGACTGTTATTATCTAGCACCACTTGCCGCCGTAGCTCACGCGCAACCGCATCTGCTTGACTCCTTTGTGCAGCCAGCGGGCAAAAAAAACCTGCGTGTTCACTTTCCCGGCACCCCCACCGTATTCACCGTGAAGCAAGGGTCGTGGTTAGATGCAGTCCAACAAGCGTGGACGCAGGCCCGCGCGAAGCAGTCCCGCGTTGACGATACCCCGGAGCACGCGCTTGAGGCATTCACTAACAAACAAGCAACAACTTACGGCTTACAACCAACTACAGGCATGTTGCGAGGCCGTTTTTCGCGCGAGAAGTTGCAAGCAACGGCGTGGCGACATCTCTGTGCTGCTGCGGGTGTCTCCACGGCCATGACTGAGGGCACTTACGCCGTGCTGAAATCCCCGGTTATCTGCAACACACCGTCAGGGAATTTCATCACGAAGCTTGCTCATTTGCTTGCAGATGTCTGTTGGGCCATCGGCTGTTTTTTTGGCATCGCATCGGGAACACGTGAGGCGTATATGATCGCTCACAGTTACGCAGTCCTCGGCGTGGGCAATGACGCAACGCTTGGCACCTATGTTGATCTGTACAACCCTTACGGTCATACGGAAGGTCGCCGAGACGGGCCGGATGATGGTTGGTTTCGCGTGCCTATGACAGAGCTGATGGACGCGTTCGAGTCTTACACCGAGATCGCGCCGGGTTAGTTACATGTTAAGCGGGCGACCATCCACGGCAAGGGCTGCCTCTTTCACAATCTCTGCCAGGGTAGGGTGCGCGTGGCTAGAGCGCGCAATGTCTTCTGCAGAGGCGCGGAATTCAATCGCTACTGCCAATTCGGCAATCATATCGCCAGCGCGGACGCCGATGATGTGCGCGCCCAAGATGCGATCGGTTTTTTTGTCCGCTAAGATTTTCACAAAACCCTGCGTCTCATTGAGGGCCTTGGCGCGGCCGTTCGCCTGAAACGGGAACTTGCCTTTGCGGTACTCAACGCCTGCTTCCTTGAGTTGCTCTTCGGTTTTTCCGACCATCGCAATTTCTGGATGCGTGTAGATGATACCGGGAATCGCGTCGTAGTTAACGTGCGCATGCCCGCCAGCCATGTGCTCCACGGCAGCAACGCCTTCTTCTTCGGCCTTGTGCGCCAACATCGGGCCGGGCAGCACGTCACCAATGGCGTACACGCTGGGCACGTTGGTTTGGAAGTTGGCGTTCACCAATACGCGACCTTTGTTGTCCAGCTTGACGCCCACCGTGTCTAAGCCAAGGCCGTCGGTGTACACGCGTCGGCCCACGCTCACTAAACAGCGATCGGCAGTGATGGTTTGCTGCTGCCCATCCTTTTCAAATACGATCTCTACAGCTTTCTTTTTTGTGACTGCGGACTGCACCTTTGCACCAAGGACAAAATCCATGCCTTGGTTGACGAATATTTTGTGTGCCGCATCGATCACCTCGGCGTCGTTGCCGGGAAGAATGTGCGGCATGTATTCGATGACCGTGACGCGTGATCCCAGGCGGGCCCACACGGAACCCAGCTCCAAACCGATGACCCCAGCGCCAATGATGGCAAGGTGCGCGGGCACTTCATCGAATTCCAATGCTTCGGTGGATGTGACGACGCGTTTGCCGTCTAGCTCAATGCCTTTGAGCGTAGTGGGCACACTGCCGGTGGCGATCAGCACGCGCTTCGTAGAGTAGCGGGTGACTTTGCCGTCTTCGCTTTTGACGTCTACTTCGCCAGCAGAAGCCAGCGAGCCTGTGCCCTTGAGCCATTCCACCTTATGCTTCTTGAATAGGTATTCCACGCCGCCGGTGAGCTGCTTGACCACCTTCTGCTTGCGTTCCATCATCTTCTTCAAATCCAGCGCCACGTCTTTAACGCCAATGCCGTGTGCGTCCAAACCGTGTTTGGCTTGCGCGTACAACTCGCTGGATTCAAGCAATGCTTTGGACGGAATGCAGCCCACGTTTAAGCACGTGCCGCCAAGTGTTTTGTCTTTTTCTACGCACGCTGTTTTGAGACCCAGCTGCGCGGCGCGGACAGCCGCAATGTAACCACCGGGGCCGCTGCCGATGATGATCAGGTCGAAGGAATCCATCGCTTACACTTCCAATAAAAGACGTTCAGGATTTTCGATGCACTCTTTGATGCGCACTAGGAAGGACACAGCTTCGCGCCCATCCACCAATCGGTGATCGTAGCTAAGCGCCAGATACATCATTGGGCGAATGACAACTTGGCCGTTCACCGCCATCGGGCGTTCGGTGATGTTGTGCATACCCAGGATGCCGGATTGCGGCGGATTTAAGATCGGCGTGGACATCATAGAGCCATAGATGCCGCCATTGCTGATGGTGAAGGTGCCACCGCTCATCTCTGCCAGTGTCAGCTTGTTGTCTTTGGCTTTGGTGCCGTAAGCAACGATGGCTTTTTCGATCTCGGCAAAGCCCAACTTGTCCGCGTCTCGAATGACGGGCACTACTAGCCCCTTGCCACCACCCACGGCGACGCCGATGTCGTAGTGATCTTTGTAAATGATATCGTCGCCGTTGATCTCTGCATTGACGGCTGGAAACGCTTTCAACGCTTCGATGGCCGCTTTGACGAAGAACGACATGAAGCCAAGCTTGATGCCGTACTTGCCGGAGAAGTTTTCTTGGTAGCGCTTGCGCAGGTCCATCACGTGGCCCATGTCGCATTCGTTGAACGTGGTTAGAATTGCCGCATTCGACTGCGCTTCTACTAAGCGTTCCGCCACGCGCTTGCGCAGCGGTGTCATGGCGACGCGGCGTTCACGTTCACCGGCCGGGCGCGGCGGCGCTACTTCCACCAACTTCGGTGCCGCAGCCGCCATCACGTCCTCTTTCAACACGCGGCCACCGCGTCCGGTCCCGGTGATTGCATTTGCATCAACGCCCAAATCTTCCGACAACCGTCTGGCCGCGGGCATCAAAATGGCGCTCTTTTCTGTTTCGGTATTCGCAGCAGATTTGGGTTTCTCTGCCGGTTTTTCTGCTGGCTTCGCTGTCTCTACCTTTGCTGGCTCCGTCTTTGCGGGCGCCACTGGTGCCGCAGCCGCCTTTGCATCCGCGTCCACTTCACCAATCACTTCGCCAACCGTGACTTTATCGCCCACCTTACGCAGTGTTTTCGTCAACACACCAGGCCCAGGGGCAGGCACTTCCACCGTGATCTTGTCCGTCTCAATCTCAACAACAGGCTCGTCCGCCTTCACCGCAGCGCCAGCCTCTTTCAGCCAACGCACAATGGTGCCCTCAACTACCGACTCGCCAAACGCGGGGACTTTCAGTTCCATAAGCGGCGTATAGCGCAGTCTTCACGCAACTTCCAAGCCTGCCCGCCGTTTCGCGGTCAGCGATGATAGCGAGAAGCATTGCCGGGTGGTAATAAGGTGGGGTGTCCACGGAGATGTTCGGCAAATACCACCTGGTGAGCAAGATCGCCGACGGTGGCATGGCAGACGTATTTCTAAGCAGCGTGACTGGTGCGGAAGGCTTCACTAAGCAGGTCGTGCTGAAGCGCTTGGCGCCGCATTTGGCTCAAGATGCAGAATTCATCCGCGCGTTTGTGGACGAAGCCAAAGTTGCCTCCGGATTAACACATCCGCGCATTGTCCAAGTGCACGAGCTGGGCGTTGTGTCGCGCCGCTATTTCCTGGCCATGGAGTATGTGCCCGGTTGTAACTTAGCCACCTTGCGCGATTTGTTGTGGCAGGCGGGTGAGCCCTTTCCCCCAGGTGCGGCGATGGCGATCGCAGTCGATGTGCTGGATGCGCTTGCTTACGCGCATGACAAACAAGACGCCGACGGGCAGCCTCTACACATCGTGCATGGCGGCGTAGTGCCGGAAAATATCTTGTTGTCGTTTGAGGGGTTGGTCAAAGTGACCGATTTCGGCATTGCCAAGGCCCGCTTGCGCACTACGCGTACAGATACAGCGCAGAGTGGCAGCAAGCTAGGCTATGCGGCCCCCGAACAAACGTTGGGAAAACCCATCGATCGACGGGCCGACCTGTTTTCGTTTAGCGTGGTTCTCTACGAATTGTTGTCCGGCAAACGTTTGTTTGGTGACGGTAGCGATCCCCAGGCGGCGGAACGCGCGCGCAGAGCTGACGTCCCGCCGTTAACGAAGGTGTCGCCGGTGTTGGCAGAAGTCATCGCACTTGCGCTGCACCGAGATCCGGAACGCCGTCCTGCATCGGCAACGGAGCTATCGCGCTTACTAGTGGCCAGTGGCGGCCCTCGCTATTCGTCAAAAGATCTCGCTGCGTTGGTGGCGCGCCAGGCGGTGCATTTTGGTGGCCCGGCGCGTGCGCAACCCAAAGCCTCTGTTGTGACCACTCGCTTGACCAGACCGATCACCCGCTCTGTCGGGCGTTGGCCTGTGCTTGCAGCCGTATTCGGAATGCTTCTAGCCGCGTGGTTTTTCTTTGCGCCCAAGCCTGAACCCACTGAGGTCGAAACTCCGGCAATTGCAGCAGTGGCCCCGCCTGCTTTACCTGTGCCCGCTCCACCGCGCATTGATGAGGCTTTTGGCTATCTGACCGTCAACTCGATGCCCCGCTCATACGTCTATGTTGACGGAGAAAAACTGAAGGCGACGCCGGTCGAACGGCTACGTTTGGGCGTGGGAACGCATTCCATCAAGTGCGTCGATCCCGTGTCTCATCAAGAACAAACGTTCGTTGCGCAAATCGAGGAGGGCCACACGGTCACTCGCGTCATCTATTTCGACCGGTGATGCGTTACTTTGACGCGACTACAACGTCGAGCGCCATTTTTCCCGACTCGTCGCCCACAAGCGTGACCTTCTTTCGAAACTTGGTGCCGGGAACAACCAGCTCATAAATGCCTGGCGCAACGATGAACACCGCAGGTTCACCCGGTGGCGGTGCATCGTCTTGGCCCACAATATCACCGTTGGCGCTGACCAATTGGTACTTACCCCGAAACGCGCCGCCCTTTTTGTTCTTCATCTTCATTTCCACGACGATGGGCTTGCGTTTGAATTTTTGGACCGGTTTCTCTTCGTCGGCTTTTGGCACTTCCGGCAAAGCGCTGAGATCCACGTGTTGTCGTGCCGCACGCTCGTCTTCCAAACGTGCTTGCTCTAACTGTTCGCGCCTTTCGCTGCGGCGAATCACTGTCACCACAACGATCAGAACCAGCACCACCGTCACACCAGCAATAGCGGCTTTCATTTTCCAACCTCACGCAGCGCGGCTTCTTGCTTTTCCATCTGCTTCTTCAAAGCTTCCGTGGCGTTTTTTGCATCTTCGATGATCGCCGTGGGTGTGCCAATGCTTCCCGCGCCCAGGCCAGCGGATTGCCGCACATACGTCAGATAACCCACCGCCACTGCGGTCATCAGCAATGCACCTAGCATCATGCCTACTAAACGTGAGCGCCGCCTGAACAACACGAACACAATCATCGCCACAAACAGCGCGCTACCGGCACCGGCCACGAACGAGGGCATATCTAGCGAGAAGGCGGGGCGATGCGCCACGATATCGGCAGGCGCGTGACCCACAAGATCGGTGGTGCGTTTTACCTTTTCCATCGAAGCCGCATCGAGGGTGGTGGCGCGACCACGGTACTGGGCTGGAACATCTTCAAATCGCTGAACTACGACGTCAACGCCATTAGCGTCTTTATACGTCCAAAATGTCATGCCTCCATCTTATCGCCAAACGCCGCCTTGAGCAGTAATTGTTGCTCTAAGTCGTGGCTGTCCTTGTTTCCTGTGGCGGGACTTGCGGCGGCCTTCCGCGCTACAACGGTGACGTCAAACCCCAAAGCCGCAAAGCGTGGGGCCACAAAAAACGCGGCGCCCATGTTTTCTGGCTCTTCTTGCACCCACGTCAGATGCGCTTTTTTGTAGCCGCCCAGAATCTTCTTCAGCGTGTCTTCAGCCAGCGGATACAGTTGTTCCAGCCGCACGATTGCCACTTCACTTGCTAGCCCGCGCACGCGCCGTTCTTCCAGCAGGTCGTAGTAAACCTTGCCGCTGCACATCAGCACGCGACTGGCTTTGGGCGCACCCGCATCGGCGATGATGCGTTGGAAGCCACCCTCGGTAAAGTCGTCCAACTGCGACACCGCTGCCGGATGCCGCAACAAGCTTTTTGGTGTCATCAGCACAAGTGGCTTGCGGTAGGGACGCAACACCTGCTTGCGGAGCACGTGAAATACTTGCGCGGGCGTCGTCAGATTGCAGATTTGCATGCTGTCCGCAGCCGCCAGTTGCAAGAAGCGTTCTAAACGCGCGCTTGAATGTTCCGGCCCTTGTCCCTCGTAACCGTGGGGCAGTTGCAGCACCAGCCCGCACAGACGCTTCCACTTGTCAGAGCTTGACGAAATGAACTGGTCGATGATCACTTGGGCGCCGTTCACAAAGTCGCCAAACTGCGCTTCCCAAATCACCAGCGAATCCGGCGCGTCCAAGCTGTAGCCAAATTCAAAGCCCAACACGCCTACTTCGCTCAGCGGACTGTCGTACAATTCAAACGGCGCGTACGCGTCTTTGCGCATCTCCGCGATGGGAGAGTACGGCGCACTTGTATTTTGGTCGAAGTACACCGCGTGCCGGCTGGTAAAGGTGCCACGCCGCACGTCTTGGCCGGTCAAGCGCACGCGTGAGCCTTCGTTGACCAGCGACGCCAGCGCCAGCAACTCACCCATGCCCCAATCGATGGCTTGTGTGCCGTGGCCCATCGCTTTGCGGCCTTCCAGCAACTTCACAATCTTGGGATGTGGTGTGAAGCCGTTTGGCAGCGTGACCAGTTTATCGGTCAGCTCGCCGATGATCTGCTTCGAGACAGCGGTTTCCACATCGGGGTTCTGTGCATCGCGGCCGCCACGGTAGGCCTGCCACACGCCGCCCAGGGTTGAAAACGGCTCTGGCGGCGGGCTTTTTTTGGCCAACTCGTGCTGCGCGGACAGATCGTCCATGCACTGCTGGTAGATCTTGTCCGATTCTTCTTGTGGCAAGCGCGCCTTTTCAACCAGCTGCTTGACGTACTTTTCGCGCACCGGCGGTTGCTCTTTAATCTTCTTGTACATGCCGGGCTGCGTGAAGCTAGGTTCGTCACCTTCGTTGTGCCCGTAGCGGCGGTAACACACCAAATCGATGACGACGTCTTTGTGGAACTCTTGGCGGTACTCCATCGCTAATTTAGTGACGTACACACACGCTTCGGGATCATCGCCATTGACGTGGAAGATCGGTGCATTCACCAGCTTCGCAATGTCAGTACAGTAATTAGTCGACCGTGAATCCGCCGGATTGGTGGTGAAACCCACCTGGTTATTGATGACGATATGGAAGGTGCCGCCGGTAGTGTACCCGCGCAGGTTCATCAGGTTGAGCGTTTCCATCACCACGCCCTGGCCCATGAACGCCGCATCGCCATGCATCAACACAGGCACCACCTTGGTGCCCGCACGGTCTTGCTTGCGATCTTGTTTGGCGCGCACACGGCCTTCGACCACCGGATTGATAAATTCCAAGTGCGATGGATTGAAGCCCATCGTTAAGTGCACGACTTTGCCGTTTTGTGCGGTCCAATCGCTAGAGAAGCCCAGGTGGTACTTCACATCACCCGTGCCCATGTGCAGGCGCGGATCCTGGTTGTGCTCAAACTCGCTGAACATCATGGCCGGTGTTTTGGCGAAAATGTTGGTCAACACATTCAGTCGACCGCGGTGCGCCATGCCCATCACAACTTCTTCGGCACCACGCTCCGCACCCAGCTCAATTAACGCGTCCAACATGGGAATCAGGGTTTCGCCACCAGACAGCGAGAAACGTTTGGCACCCACATACTTTTTGTGCAGAAACGTCTCGAAGCTTTCGGCTTGCGCCAGCTTACGCATGATGCGCTTTTGCTCTTCCACCGTAAAACGCGGCTGGTTGCGCTGCTCTTCCATACGCCGCTGCAGCCATACACGTTCACGTTCTTCCGGCACGTGCATGTACTCGACACCGATGTGGTCACAGTACGTTTGGTCCAGCAGCGCGATGATGTCTTTTAACGTGGCGTTGGCGCCCAGTGGCAGCGTATCTGGATGGAAATTACGTTCCATGTCCTGCTGGGAAAAGCCGTAGTAACCAATATCCAGCGTGGGATCCGTCTTATTGTTATCGATGCCCAGTGGATCCAGGCTGGTCCGAACGTGACCATGCAACCTATATGCATGGATGAGGTCGTCAACCCGCGCCTGCAAGCTTGTGGCGCGATCACCGCGTAAATCCGTTCCTAACGCTGGGCTGGCCGCGGCATGGTGTCCGTTGCCATTACCGTTCTTGAGCTGCTTGAAGAAAGGCGCCCAGCTAGCGTCCACGCTTTCCGGATTTTGCTGATAGGCCGCCCAGAGTTCCTCAAGGAAGGCCAAGTTGCCACCGGCCAGCAAATCGTCATTCATAAGTGCGCGAAGTATAGCAGATAAGAAGCGTTAGGACAGCCCTAGTACCCCTACCACCCAGCTTTGAGGCGTTCTTTTCGTCGATCCATCCTGAACTGCTGCGTTGGCCGACTTTGAAAGGTAGCCGACATTCCTGCAGTCGCCCGCCTTGCATTTCAGGCGCCTCGGCAAAAATAACCCCTCAAACCAGGGTGGCAGGGGTACTAGTACGCAATCTACGTTGGCTCAATCCGGGAAGAACATCGGCTCCCGCTCGGCGACAAACTGGTGCAGCACGATTTGGTCCGTCTGCGATAAGCCCAGGAAGCGCACACCCATGCCGGGGTACACTTGCGGCGTCGTATCGTTGTACTCACGAAACCAGCGGACTTCACCCAGCGCACGGACCAATTGGCCGGTGGGAAGTTGCAAACACAGGTCGACGTGCGTTCCAATCGGCATGCGTTCGACGGTGGCGATGAACAGGCCGCCTTCAGAAATATTCGTCGTGAAGCCAGTGTAGAGATTTGTTGCGCTGGCGTAGTCGACCGCCGCTTGCAACACAACACGCGGCGAACCCCGCATTTCGTTGGTCCACACCGTGGGATCAGCGTCTATTTTGGCTGGCGCAGCGGGTGGCGGTGATGGTGGTTGGCGTTTCAGCTCCGCTTCCAACTGCAACTTCAGCAGCGCCACATCGCGCAGCTCGGCCATCGCTGCAGCCTGTGCCGCTAGCGCTGCTTCGGTAATGCCCATGCGTGCTTTTAGTGCTTGCATGCGCGCGTGCATCAACCGCTCATTCACTTTCGCTGCCGGTTCCAACGCCACTGCATCCAGGCGCATTAACAACGTCTTGGCGGCGCGCTTTTGGTCTTCATCGCCTGCTACCGACAACATGCGGCGTAACGATGCTGCCGCTGCTTGCAAATGTGCTTGTGCTTCGTTGACTGCTGCTAGCGCTTTTGCTTCCCGTGCTGCTACTTCTTGTTCCGCATCGATCACTTGATTACCTCGTCCACTCGCACCAAGCGCGTCTTCGAGCGAAACGCACCCAGCGCATTGTCCAGTGTCATGACGCCTTGGCCAAAGGCAGTCGCTTCCAACGTCACCGCATTCCGGCGTGACGCTACAAACAAAGCTGCAACACCGGGCGTCGGTTCCACTTCGCCGGCAACGCGTGTGATCAAGTCACCCACTTCACCGCCGAGCGTGCGGAAGGTCATGCGTTCAGAACAGTTACCGCGCACGCACTGTTCCAAGGCCAGCGTGTGTTCGGTGACGATAAAGCCCAAGGCCACGTCAAAGTACGACCGTTTGCCAACAGCGCGCGCAACAAACACTGCATCAGAGCGATCCATCTGCTGCACCAACGATTCATGTGACGCGCTTGAGGCCAGTGCCGGCAGCGCCACGAACGCAGAGGCCATCGCCACCGCTACCGCTGCACGGCGCAACGTTTTGCGGGCCAAGAGCAGTGAGAGCATGAAAAACAGGCCCCACCCCGACGAGCCACCCGCAGCCGAACAACCCTGACGTGCCACGTCCTGCACCGGTTGCGCTGCTGCTTGTTGACCCGCCGGAGTGGCGGCCTCCGCCGTCGACACCATGGCGCTGGAAACAACTTCCGCCATCTTGCCGCCGTAGGTCGCAATCACCCCAGCCATGTCATCGCTGGTCAGTGTGCGTTTTGTCGTATCGCCCGGTTGTGCGGACGGGTACATCACTGCGTCGTGTTCATCTGCGTTGTGATCCAATCCCATAAAGTGCCCCGCTTCGTGCGTCAGCACGGCTTGTAGGTCGTAGCAGTCGTCGCTTTTCTTGGTGCTGATGCATGGGCCGGTGGCGTTGATGAAGATGTCTGCATCCACCAACTCACCGGTGCTCTTTTTGTAGGAGAAAACCGTGACGGCTAGTGCGTTTGGGTCGTACGGCCAAGCGTCGGCCATAAACTGAACCTTGTGCGTGTCATCTGATGCTGCTGCGTCGACTGTGTTTTTCACCGCTGCCTCCGGAACCGCATCGCCCACGCGTGTCCATTGCGCGAAGGCAGCATCCACCACTTCACGAAACGCGTCTGAAGACAGTGGCGAATCCTTTTGCACCAACGTAAGTCCCAGCGCCTTATCTTTTGTGCCCCAGTGCAGGTTGCGGTCGCCCGACTTATACGGGACAAAGGCGTATGCCTGCGTGGCGGTCAAAAGCGTGATGAGCATGGGTGCCAAACGGTTCATGCCAGTCCTTAGTACACGCTGCGTGCCACTGGATCTTTCATGCAAAATCAGCCACTTACGTTGGGTGCACAATGACCCATGGGAGTGTCCTTACCCCGTGTTAGCTGGGGTAGATCGATGTTGACGGTGCTGTTTGTGCTGGGTGCGGACGTGCATTTTGCCGTCGAGGGCATCACCAATGCGCCCGTGGATATTGGGGGCCGGCTGTCGATTGGGTTGCCTTTGGGCCTAGAGGTGTCGACAGAAGTGGGTGTGATGCCGCAGGTGTACGCCCAGGGTATCAACGGCCTTCTTTTGGCGGTCAAAGCGTACCCTCCCGAGGTAGGGGTCCTCATCCGCACCGGTCTACAAAGCGCTTTCGTCTGGCGCACGCACCTGGCGTACTACTTCTGGCGCGGGTTTTACCTAGGGGCAGGGTATGGCCTGGTCACCTTGGGTGGAGGTTTAACCGCGGGTGAGGCGCTTGCGGCGGTGACAGGGGAAAACACACCCGCTGGCTTTCCCGCGGGCGAGCAGATCCGCCTGACCTCGTCATTACACATGATCGACGCAGAGGTGGGTTATCGGTTTCTATTTTGGGACCAGTTGATAGTCCGCGTGGCGCTTGGCGGCGCCTTTACGCTGGGATCACAAACACGTGTTTCTGCTGACCGGCTTTTGCTCGACCGCTCTTCTTATTTTCAAGACTTCGCACGCACGGTGGAGAAGTATCTGGATGGCACGTACAAATCCTACGTGTTTTCGCCCGTGATCACGCTGGGTGTGGGCTATCGCTTCTTTTGACTTGGTGCGCGCAGCAGCAATGATTGCACTGGCGCCAACGCTTTGCCGTCGATCACATAGTAAGACGCTTTGTTGCCAGAGCTGGCCGTCAGCTCCAACACATCTAAACCGGCGCTGACGTTCTTGGGCTGCGTATATGTCGCTTCCAACGTGTAGTCCGTGTCGTTTTTGGGCTGGCTTGTCTGTGTAACGGTTGCCTTACCGTCTTTGCCCAAGACCACCGTCGTCTGAATGCTAAGGCTGGTATCGCCGTCCTTGCTTGTTTCCGTCAACGCCAACGTGCTTTGCCAGGTGCCGACCAAACCTTCTTGCGACGGCAACAAAGGATCGATCACCATGTATGCGCTTGACGCGTAGGGCGTGGATGTCTGCTTGCTGCTGGTTCCTTCCGCATCCTCAATCAGACCCAAAACGCCTTGTTCCACAACAAACTTCAACGTGACTTTGCTGGGCGGACCATCCGGATGATTCTCTGCGTCAACCTTTTGCGTAGCGACGACCAAGGTACCGTCGTCTGCAAAACGCCAGAGCACCACGTCGTCGCTGTAGCCGTCTACCCAATCGCCCAGTATCGCCGCGCGCAAACCGGCATCGGTGTCCACTTTGGGATCGACCGCGACGCCTTGCTCTGGTGTGCCCGTTGGCCCTGTTGCCGCTGCTGGCGCGCTTCCCGCAAGGATACCGCTGCTGTGGATGGCCTCGTTTTTACCGCACGCTGAAACAACAAGAAGGGACAGAAGAAGACTTTGCTTCATGCGCCGTTATCGGAACCCGGCTTGCCAAGTTGCGTTAGCCCGTCAATTTAACACCAGCATCTGCCGCTCGACATAAGTATGATGTCGAATCGCCCGGTCGAGGCACTCCCGGTTGTCCTCGTGATTGACGACGACCCGCAGGGACGGACTCAACTCAGCGCCATGCTTCACACTCAGGCTGACGTCTCCGCGTGCGATTTCGCGCAGGCAGAACGTGTGCAAGCTGGCAAAACTTTCGACGTGATTTGTTTGCAGCATCGCGCCGGTCGCGGCAACGCGCAGGTCGTATTAATGCGTCTATTAGATCGCTATCCCGATGCCACCGGAATTTTGCTCATCACTTACGCTGACTACAGCGCACAGTTGGGCAGTCGCTCCAGCAGCGAAGAGCGCTGGTTAATGTTGTTCTCTCCGGTTGACGAAGCAGGGCTGCGCGCTGGTGTGGCGCAAGCAACCCGTGCCAGTCGCCTCCGACGACGTATGCACAAGACGAAGGAAGGTGGCTGATGCTGTTGCGTGCGATCGCCGTGGCTTGGTTGGCTGCCGTCACCGGATTGTCGGCGTGGGTTTGGCACTACAAACTGACGCCCGGTGTGGCCGCCAGCGCGCCTTCGGACTGGCCTGCCGGCACTCAGTTGACTCACAATAGCAAACCAACACTACTGGCGTTCATTCATCCGCTTTGCCAGTGCTCGCAGGCGACCATCAATGAGCTCGAACGCGTGCAAGCCCAAATGCGCGAACCTGTGACAACTTACTTGGTCATGCGCGGTACTGATGACGTGAAAGACAGCTCCAACTATCGTGCGGCTCAACGTCTGACCCGTACCGATATCGTGATCGACAACGGCGGCGACATCGCGCGTGCGTTCGGCGTCGAAACGTCGGGTCAGGTGCTGTTGTACTCCCGCGAGGGCGTTCGCTTGTTTGCGGGTGGTATCACCGGTGCTCGTGGGCACGAGGGGGACAACGCCGGCAAACACACCCTGCTCGCGTTACTTGCAGATCAGCGCGGTGATTCAGCGGCCGCACACGTTTTTGGGTGCGAATGGGAAAATGCGAAATGACACAGGCAGATCAACGGGCAGCGGCGCGTTTTGGTGAAAGTTACGGTGCTGTCGTCAAGCGCACCAATCGGCTCTTTTTACTTCTCTTGTTCGTGCAATGGGCAGTGGCGATTATGCTTTCACTGACCATCACGCCGTACAGTTGGCGTGGCGACGAATCGACACTGTCACCGCACGTGTGGGCAGCCACACTTGGAGGCGCATTGCTGAACAGCCTTCCGGTGGCGCTTGCGCTTCTTCGCCCGCAATCGCCGTTGACGCGTCACGTGATGGCTTGTGCGCAAATGTTGTGGTCTGGTTTGTTGATTCACCTCACCAACGGGCGCATCGAAACACACTTCCACGTCTTTGGCTCACTGGCATTCTTAGCCTTCTATCGCGACTGGCGTGTGGTGGGGACGGCCACCGTTGTCACTGCGCTCGATCATGCAGTGCGCGGCATGCTGGCCCCACTATCGGTCTACGGGGTGCAAAGCGCTAGCTGGCTGCGCGTTGCCGAGCACGGTGGCTGGGTTATCTTTTGCGACATCTTTCTCGTCTGGTCATGCGTTATCGCCATCAGCGAAATGCGTCAGATTGCGCAACGTCAAGCAGAAGCGGAACTCTTGGCTGAAAGCGAACGGCGTAAATCCATGGACCTGGACTTAGCCCTGGCCGAGTTACGCTTGGCCACAGAGGCGTCACATTAGAGTCGGTCCCAAAACTGCCGCCAGGACAGAACAAGAGGCGAAGAATGGTTAGCCGCCAGGACGCCAGGATCGCCAGGGATGGGGATTAGGTTGGGGAAAGAATGACTCGTCGAACGCCGCGCAGGAGCACAGGGGCATTGAAATTGACGAGCAGCGCGAGTGGTAGGCCAGTGGCCTTGAGGTAGGACATTGCTTGGGCCACATGAATGGGTGCGATCTGCTCGATGGCCTTGAGCTCGACGATCAAGCGATCGGCGAGGAGGAGATCGATTCTGGCGTCACCTACGATTCGGCCTTTGTAGTGCACTGCCACGCTGGATTGACGCACGAACGGGATCGAGCGCAACGCGAGCTCCAAGCATAGCGCTTCTTCGTAAATTGCTTCCAAGAAGCCGGGGCCAAGCGCACGGTGCACTTCAATCGCAGCATCGAGGAGATCGGTGGCAATGGCATCAATGTCAGCTGATGGCTCGGACCGTGCGTGTTCGAGATTGGGCGGGCTGGTTATCCAGCGACGCCCACTGCTAACGAATTCCTCTTCGACGATCGTAGTATCGAACAAGCTCTGCGAAGATCGCCGCGAACACGCCGGCCTCGGTCCACTGCTGCAGCCGTCGATGGCACGTCGAACCGGAGCCGAACTGCGATGGCAACGCTTTCCACTGACATCCTGTCCGCAACCGGTGGACGCCCTTCGCGGCTCTTTCTTGGCGGTATCAATGGAGCAATTTGCCTCCACAGCACCTCAGGGATATCGGCGAATCTCGCATCCATGACCGTGACAAATCACGGCCCCCAGCCTTCCTGAATATTTCTGCCAACCTTTTGCTTTTCTATCCCTGGCGATCCTGGCGTCCTGGCGGCCAATCTTTCCCCGTTCTCTGCTGGCGGCGAGTTTGGGACGCGCTTAGCCCGGGAAGCCGCGTTTCTTCATGAGCGCGGAGATGCCAGGATCTTTGCCACGGAAGGCACGGTACGCGTCTGCGGGGTCGATGGTGTTACCCGTGGAGAAGACGTTTTTGCGCAAACGTTCCGCCACCGTTTTATCGTACGGGCCTTTGGCTTCCACAAACGCATCGAACGCATCTGCCGTCAGCGTGTCCGACCACAGGTATGAGTAGTAACCTGCAGAGTAGCCATCACCTGAAAACACGTGCGTGAACTGTGGTGTGCGGTGGCGCATCACGATTTCTTCCGGCATGCCCAGTTGCTTCAGCGTGTCGCGTTCAAAGGCATCCGCGTCAATCGTTTTGTCGCCAGCCAAATGCAACTTCATGTCGATCAACGCAGATGCTAGGTACTCGACCGTGCCAAAACCGCTGTTAAATGTGGCGGCCTTTTTGATTTTTGCCACAAGGTCTGCCGGGATTGGCTTGCCGGTTTTGTAGTGCAGCGCAAACTTGTTCAACACTTCCGGCGTGTCCAGCCAGTGTTCCAGCAGCTGCGACGGGAACTCCACGTAGTCGCGCGCAACGTTGGTGCCGGACAGCGTGGGGTAGGTGACGTTGCTGGACAAGCCGTGCAGCGCATGACCGAATTCATGGAACAAGGTGTTGGCATCGTCCCAGCTGATCAGGACCGGCTCGCCTGTTTTTGTCGGCTTTACGAAGTTGGAGTTGTTCGACACGATGGTCGTGACTTCGCCCTTGAAGCGTTCTTGGTTGCGGTAAGCGTTCATCCACGCACCCGAGTGTTTGCCTGGGCGCGCATAGGGATCGAAATACCACAGGCCGATGTGCTTGCCGCTGGTCCTGTCCTTCACTTCGTAAACAGTGACGTCCGGGTGATACACAGGCACGCCCGTCACGGGAACGAATTGGAAACCCAGCAGCTCGTTGGCCACGTAGAACATGCCGTCGCGCAACTTCTCTAGTTGCAGGTAGGGTTTGATCTCATTTTCGTCCAGGTCGTACTTCGCCTTCCGCACCTTTTCCGCGTAGAACCGGTAGTCCCACGGCGCAATCTTAATCTTGGCACCTTCTTTGTCCGCAATCGCCTGCATGTCCCGCACTTCTTCGTGCACGCGGGCCACCGCCGGTTTCCACACGGCTTCCATCAACTGCATGGCGCGCTCTGGCGTCTTGGCCATGGAGTCTTCCAAACGCCAGTGTGCATGGGTGGCGTAGCCCAACAGCTTGGCCCGTTCGGCGCGCAGCTTCAAAATCTCGGTGATGTTTTTGTTGTTGTCGTGGGCGTCGTTGTTGTCACCGCGGTTGACGTAGTTCTTCCATACTTGTTCGCGCAGGTCGCGGCGCGTGGAAAACGTTAGAAACGGTTCCATGGAAGAGCGGGTGTTATTTACCTGCGTGATGGTTTGATCGGGCAAACCCGCTTTATCCGCCGCGGTTGGAAGTTTGGTGATCCAACCCTCTTCGTCGGCGAGCACGTTCTGCGAAAATGCAGTGAACAGTGTGGCCAAGCGCTGATTGATGTCGCCCATGCGCTTTTTCGCTTTGGCGTCTAGCTTCGCACCTTGGCGCACGAATGTCGTATATTGAAACCACACCAAACGTTGCTGCTCTGGCGTCCACTTGGCTTTGTCCGGTGAATTGTAAACGGTCTCAATCCGTTTAAACAACGCCGAATTTTGATACACTTCGTCGCTGAATGCCGCCAGCTTGGGCGCCATCGCCGTTTCAACTTTTTGAAATTCTGGGTCGCTCATATTGCCGCCCCAGATCCCAAAGATGGTACTCACGTTGCCAAAAATGCGGCCCGCATCTTCCAGTGCGGCAATCGTGTTGTCGAAATCGGGCGCTTTTGGATTCTTGACGATGGCGTCGATCTCTTTGCGCTGTAGCTCCATCGAAGCTTCAAGTGCCGGCTGAAACTGCGCCACCTTCACTTTGTCGAACGGAGGCAATCCCCCGTACGCACCAGCCCATTTGTCCAACAGCGGATTGTCAGTTGCCATCAATAGAAGTGCCATGATCATGACGGCGCGAATGGCGCGACCAGACCGTGGTGTCAATGGTTAGGCGGCGCGGATGGCCTTGATATTGCGCAGGGTGGCGGACCCGCCGATGTCGTCCTGCATGCTGGCCAGTAAAGCCATCACTAAGCCTTGCTCGTTTTGCACATCTAAGTAGTGCAATGCCTGTCCCATCTCCTTCGTCCCGTGGGCACGCATGCCGGGATTGAACCAACTGGCTGCGGTCACCATCCCGCGAATGACGCTACTGTCGGAAACGATGACGGATTTGGCGATGCGCCCGGCGAAGAATTTCTTCAGGTCTCCGCGCATCTCTGCATTCAGGCCTCCACCGTCAGACACGGCGAGGCACCGGAAACGTTTCAATCCGTCGCGCGTGCTGGCGTCGTAGTCTTGGTAAACACGTATGACTTTGGCCCATTCTGCTTCGGTAGGAGCCTCCTTGCTATGCAGGAAGCAAAACAAGTCCACCTCTTTGGTCGAAAAGCGCTCGAAAACCATTGTTCGTTTCACGCAGTTCGTCCCTTCAGGCGGTGAGGCCTGTTTCCGATCGCGCAAGCCCGTATTCTTTCAGCAGGCGGCGGAAGTTTGATCGATCCAAGCCGGCTTTGCGTGCGGCCATCGATACGTTGCCTTCACACTCACTCATAAGTTGCGTGAGGTACCGGCGTTCAAACGATTCCACCGTCTGCCGCTTCAATTCCATAAACGGCAGATCGGGCAACGCCTCGGGTTCGTTGATGCGCACCACTGGCGCCACCATCTGCAACATGCGTGAGACGTGCGTGGGCAAGTCGGCCCGTTGCACTTGTGCTTCTTTGGCAATCACCACGGCGCGTTGGACTGCGTTTTCCAACTCGCGCACGTTACCTGGCCAGGCGTAGCTATTGATGGCGGCCATCGCTTCCGGTGTGAAGCCGGTCAAGTTCTTGCGCACCTTGGTGGCGTGTTTGACCAACAAGTGCTGGGCCACCAGTTGTAAGTCATCGCCGCGTTCCCGCAAGGCAGGTAACTTCACTTCAATGACCGCTAGGCGATAGAACAAATCTTGACGGAACTGGCCTTTCTTCACGGCTTCCAGCAGATCGATGTTAGTTGCAGCAACTACCCGGACGTCGATTTTTGTCGACTCTGTGGCACCTACGCGACGCACTTCGTTTTCTTGCAGCACGCGTAACAAGCGCACTTGTACGGCGGGTGACACGTGCCCAATTTCATCTAGAAAGATTGTGCCGTGATCAGCCGCTTCAAACAGACCGCGGCGTGGTGTATCGGCGCCGGTAAATGCGCCTTTCACGTAACCAAACAGTTCACTCTCAAGCAGCGTTTCTGTCAAAGCTGCACAGTTGACGGCAATGAAGGGTTTTTGCCGGCGCGGACTGCGTTCATGCAAGGCGCGCGCGGCCAATTCTTTACCGGTGCCGCTTTCGCCTTGCACCAAGACGGTGGCGTCGCTGTAGGCAACGCTCTCGATCAAAGAAAATACGTCGCGCATCACAGCGGCTTGACCCACCATGCCTTCAAAACTCACGTGTTTGTCTAAGACGTGTTCCAGCTCGACGTTGCGGCGCTTTAATACCGCGTAGTCCAAAGCGCGCCGCAGCACGCGTCGAATCATGTCCTCGCTGGGAAATGGTTTTTCTAAATAGTCGAACGCGCCTTGTCGTAACGCAGCCACGGCACTTTGCACGCTGGCTGCACCGGTCATTAAGATCACTACCGTCGCAGGCGAAACATTTGCCGCCTCCTCCAGCAGCGCATCACCCTTGATACCTGGCATATCAACGTCAGAGAGTAGAATGTCGATGCTGTCTTCTTGAAGTAGGCGCTTGGCTTCGTCGCCGTTGCCTACACCGATCACTTCGGCATCTAGTGGCGCCAGCGTCCGAACCATCGCCCGCAAGAAGGCGGGATCGTCGTCGGCGATCACGATGCGCGGCTTAGTTGTTGAAGACGGTAAAAGCATGAGTTACATGATCTGTCGGGACACGCAGGAAACATTAAGGAGGAGGCACAGTTGTCACAGCGGCGCGCATTGGTTGCGGACGATGATAAGGTGACGCTGTCAGTCATCGAAGAGAACCTACGTTCGCTTGGTATCGAGGTTTTAGCCGCGCAGGACGGGGCTGAGGCTATCAAGCTGTTTGATGCGCACCACGATATCCAACTTGTGATGTGTGATTTGAACATGCCCATCAAAGGGGGCTTGGACGTGTGCCGACATGTACGTGCAACGGAGGGGCAGCAACACACGCCCTTTGTTCTGTTCACGGCGGAAGAAACTGCAAGTTACGCGGACGCGGCAGAGGCGGGGGTCGATGACTTTTTACCAAAGCCCTTACGCCGCAGCGAGTTGCTGGTGCGGGTGCAGTCCCTGCTGCGCATTTTTGACCTGCAGCAGCACATGCGTGAAAGTTTGGCGCTTGTTTCTAGTGAGCATGAACAGCTGGTCAAAGCTCGTGAGTTGTTTTCGCGCATTCGTGACTTGATTGTGCACGACATGAAAAATCCGCTCGCCAGCTTGCTGACCAACACACGCTATATGTTGGGCCGTATGCAGGGCGAAGATCGCGAGACAATGCTGGATGTTATCTACGCCAGCGAAAACCTACACCGCATCGTCGACAATATGACGGACATTTCCAAGTCGTCAGAAAAGCCGCTGGTGTTGGCACGTGCGCGCACCGACGTTAGTGATATGCTGAAGAAGTGGGTGACTGATTCCACCCCATTGGTCGAGCTGAACATGCGTAAGATCGCCGTTCGGGACAGTGCGCCATCCTGCGTCGCGGTAGTAGACGCTTCATTGTTTCGCCGGGTCCTCGACAATCTCTTGGATAACGCTATGCGCTACGCTCCTTCTGGCAGTCTCGTCAGTGTGGGTGTGCAGCCGCATAACGAAGGGATGTTGCTCGTGACGATGCACGACGAAGGGGGGCCTGTCCCCGAGCAAACGCGCGAAGAGATGTTCGACATGTCTGCGTTCGTGCGTGAAAAGAACGTCGTTCCTGGTGCGCGCCAAGGCCGTGGGTTGGGCTTGGTGTTTTGCAAATTGGCCATCGAAGCGCACGGCGGCCGTATTTGGGTAGAGAACGGGCAAGCAAAAGGGAATTGCTTTTGTTTCACTCTCCCAGCAGACTCAATGCAGGCGGGGGCCCAATGACACCACTTCGTGTGCTGTTGGTGGAAGATTCGGCAGATGATGCTGAACTGCTACTTCGAGAATTGCGTCATGGTGGCTACGACGTGCAGTGGCAACGGGTGGACACGCCGGAGGCGATGGCGGAATCACTCAAAGAAAAGTGGGACGTCGTTTGTAGCGATTTCTCGATGCCACGCTTTAGCGCCTTAGCCGCGTTTCGTTTACTGCGTGAAACCAACCAAGATGTGCCGTTTATTATTGTGTCCGGCACGGTGGGTGAGGAAACGGCAGTGGATGCCATGCGTGAAGGCGTCCATGACTACATGCTGAAAGGCCGCTGGTCGCGTCTGGTGCCGGCGATTCAGCGTGAAATGCGTGAAGCGGAACATCGTCTAGAACGCAAACAGCTGCAAGAACAGTTGGTGCTGGCTGATCGTTTGGCATCAGTGGGTACGTTGGCCGCCGGTGTGGCGCATGAAATTAACAACCCGTTGGCGTCGCTGATTGCCAACTTAGAATTGCTCAATGGCAAGCTCACAAAGGGCGTGTCGGACGATTGGCAAACGCCGATGAACGATTCACGCGATTCCGCGGAACGCATTCGTTTGATTGTGCGGGACCTGAAAGTGTTTTCACGCTCTGACGAAGAGAAGCACGGGCCAGTGGATGTGCATGACGTGCTGGAATCGTCGATTCGCATGTCATTTAACGAAATTCGGCACCGGGCGCGTTTCGTCAAAGCCTACGGTGACATACGTCCCGCGTTGGGCAATGAAGGGCGCTTGGGGCAAGTCTTTTTGAACTTGCTGATCAATGCGGCGCAAGCCATCCCAGAAGGCAACTACGAAAATAACGAAGTGCGTGTCGTTACCAAAATGCAGCACGATCAAGTGGTGATCGAGGTGCATGATACCGGTGGTGGTATTCCCGCGGGCGTGATGTCGCGGATCTTCGACGCATTTTACACAACAAAACCGGTGGGCGTGGGGACTGGGCTGGGCCTGGCCATTTGTCATCGCATCATTACCGGTATGCGCGGTACCATTTCGGTCGAAAGTGAGGTGGGGAAAGGCACTATCTTCCGGATCGCGCTTCCTGCTGCTGCCGCAAATGCCGTGGTGGCTAAACCGCCTGCCAAAGCAGCGCTGCCAAAAGCAGAACGCGGCAGTGTGTTGGTAGTTGATGACGAAGCAGTGATGGGACGCACGGTGGCACGTGTGCTTTCCATGGATCACGATGTCACAGTAGTCACCAGTGGGCGCGATGCTTTGACCCGTTTGAATGACGGGCAACGTTTTGATGTCATTCTGAGTGACTTGATGATGCCTGATATTGGTGGGGCTGACTTGCATGCGGCAATCGCCAAAATCGATGTGGTTCAGGCAGACAAAATGATCTTCATGACCGGCGGCGCGTTTACTCCGCAGGCGCGCGACTTCTTAAGCGCCGTTAAAAATCCGCGGATCGAGAAGCCATTTGATTTGCAGACGCTGCAATCTGTGGTGCAGCAAATGATTCGTTTGCCGGTCAAGCCGGTAACAAAGTCCAACGAAGCCACCGCCGAAAAACTCTGACGACCTTTGGGGGATACGGGGCGGGGACGTTAGGACTTCGGCTGGTTGATCTTATCGCGTAGTTCTTTACCTACAGTGAAAAAGGGGATGCGTTTTTCTGGCACCTTCACTGGCTCGCCCGTTTTTGGGTTGCGCCCATCACGGCTGTGGCGATGTTTGACGGTGAAGCTGCCAAAACCGCGAATCTCTATGCGATCATTCTTCGACAACGCATCAGTCATGGCATCGAACACGTTGTTTACCGCATCCGAAACGTCCTTCTTGGACAGCGAAGGCAGTTTCTCGGAAATCACATCAATCAACTCGCTTTTAGTCATGATTGGCGCTCCGCATTCGTCATCGCATTCCTCCGGTTGAACGTAGCATTGCCCGCATTTCGCGGCTTAACTCGGAGCTTACCTCGCGAGCGGCCGTTCGGCTTGCATCTTTCACCATGCGCAAAAACCAAGTGTCGCTGTCGCTGGGTGGGTAGACCAAATCAGGCGTGCCTTTAATGCCACCCAAATCCGCTGCCACGTCCACTGCCACTTGGAAGGAACCCAGCTGGTCCACCAACTTGTGCTCCAGCGCTTGTTCGCCCGTCATAACGCGGCCGTCCGCAATTTTGCGCACGTCTTCTTCTTTGATGCCGCGCGATTCGGCAACCGCTTTAACAAACTGCCCGTAGACGTTTTGGATCATGTCCGCGAATACCTTCTTATCGTTAGCCGAAGCTTCACGCAAAGGTGTTCCCATGTCCTTCAATTCACCGCTTTTATAGGTGTTGAATTCCAACCGGGTCAGCGGCACCAGTTTGGACGCGTCCATGGTTTCCATGATCACGCCGATGCTGCCTGTCATGGTGCCGGGATTGGAAATGATTTTTTTTGCGCCCAAGGCGATGTAGTATCCACCCGACGCCGCGAGCGATCCAAACGAGGCCACTACGGGCTTCTTTTCGTTTAGACGTTTTAGCTCGCTGTAGATTTCCTGTGAGGGGGCGACTGCTCCTCCAGGCGAATCGATCCGCACCAACACCGCTTTGATACTGGCTTCTTCGGCGAAACCGCGGATTTGCTTAAGTGCTTCTTTGGAATCACCGATTTCGCCGATGATCTCTAGCACGCCAATGCCTTGGCCATTGTCTGCACGGTAGCTTTTGCTGGCTGGTGCTGCACTGACGGCGAGCAGCCCAAACAGGACGAAAAACAGTCCAAAGAAAAGCGTCAGTACGACCCAGAGGCCACGTCTGTTCATGAAGAAGAATCTCTTAGGAACCCAAGAACCCAGGAGTGAGGAGGGAAGGGAGCACTTTGCACCCCTTTCCCTGCCTGCATTCCTGGGTTCCTAATAATTGGTTCCGTCTTACGATTTATCTTGTTGTTGCTTCAGCTTCTGCGCAAGGACATCGCCCAAGCGGCTTTGGCCTTGGTTTTGGTCACCCAAGAATTGGGTATAGCTGCCGCCACCTTCGCCGCTGGCTGCCTTCATCGACAGTGAGATGCGGCGTTCGCCTTGGTCTACGTCGAGGATGACAACTTCCAGCTCATCACCTGGCTTCACCACCGAAGCTGGCTTGTCGACGCGCTCTTCCGACATTTCGGACACGTGCACAAGGCCGTCGATACCTGGTTCGATTTCCACAAAGGCGCCGTAATCGGTGACCTTCATGACCTTGCCCTTGACCTTGACGCCGCGTGGGAAGCGCTTGGTCAGCGTATCCCATGGGTCGTCCGTCAATTGCTTGATGCCCAGCGAGAAGCGTTCGTTTTCGACGTCGATGTTCAACACCACGGCTTCGACTTCGTCGCCCTTCTGGAACAATTCCGACGGGTGCTTCACGCGGTGCGTCCAGCTGAGGTCGCTGACGTGCACCAAGCCGTCGATGCCATCTTCCACGCCCACGAAGATACCGAAGTCGGTGATGTTGCGCACCTTGCCGCGGATAACGGCGCCGACTGGATACTTCTCTTGCAGCAGTGTCCACGGATTGGCTTCCAGCTGCTTCATGCCAATGCTGATGCGGCGGTTTGCGGCATCCACATCCAGCACGATCGCTTCCACTTGATCGCCAACGGTGACCAGCTTGGACGGGTGCTTGACGCGTTTGGTCCATGACATTTCGCTGACGTGCACAAGGCCTTCCACGCCGGCTTCGATTTCCACGAAGGCGCCGTAGTCCGTGAGTGACACGACCTTGCCCTTGACGCGCGTGCCAACCGGGAACTTGGTTGGTGCTTGACCCCATGGGTCTTCTTGCATTTGCTTCAAGCCGAGCGACACGCGTTCGTGTTCTTGATCGTACTTGAGGACCTTCACTTTGATTTCGTCGCCCACATTCAAGACTTCAGATGGGTGCTGTACGCGGCCCCAGCTCATGTCTGTGATGTGCAACAGACCATCAATGCCGCCCAAATCAATGAACGCGCCGTATTCGGTGATGTTCTTCACCGCGCCGTCCAAGATCGCGCCTTCTTGCAGGCGGTTGAGCGTGTCTTTCTTCAGTGTCTCTCGCTCTTTTTCCAGCAGCGCACGACGCGACAACACGATGTTGCCGCGTTTTTTGTTGAACTTGATGACCTTGAACTTGAAGCGTTCACCGATCAGTTTGTCGAGGTTGCGGATGGGGCGCAGGTCCACTTGTGAACCGGGCAAGAACGCTTTGACGCCGATGTCGACGCTTAATCCGCCCTTGACGCGCGCGACGATAACGCCTTCCACCAGCTCATCACGTTCGGCGGCGGCAGAAATTTCGTCCCACACCTTCAGCTTGTCGGCTTTTTCTTTGGACAGGACAACGTGGCCTTGCTCGTCTTCGCGGCTTTCGACAAATACGTCGATCTTATCGCCCACTTTGACTTGCGGCACGCCGTTGATCGACGTGAATTCCTGGATGGCGATAGTGCCTTCGGATTTGTATCCGATATCCACCACCACGTTTTCGCGGTTGATGGCCACCACCTCGCCCTTGACGATGTCGCCTTCTTTGACGCCGTCACGGACTTTCAGCGACTCTTCAAACATCGCTGAGAATGAATCTTCTGCTTTCCCCGACCCCGATTTGACTTGCTCTACATTCACGTGGATTTTTTCCTACCAAAGTAATGAAACGCGAGAGGTTATTTTTTTCCGCTGAATGCGGAACCGGCGCCCTACGTCTCGTTCGTAGGGCGCCGGCACTCACAACTAAATATTAAACTGTGCGGGACATCGATCGGCGGCGGCGCTTTTCAGCGGCCCGCTGCTTCTCTTTCTTCTTTACTGACGGTTTCAGGTAGTGTTCGCGTTTGCGGAGTTCCTTCAGGATTCCGGCGGCTTCAACCTTCTTCTTAAAGCGTTTGAGCGCTTTTTCGAATGGTTCACCTTCTTTGACGACGACTTTAGTCATTGGCAATCACCTTCCTTCCGTACGTATTCCCCAACGCACGGCTGGAGGTGAGCGGGCACCTAGCAGGCCCGTTAGACTGCGTCAATATGCCTCGCACGTGTCACCTAGGTGAAAAGCGTTGACATTCGAAGCGCAAATCTCGAAATTAGTCGGGCCGTGCGTTTCGTCATCCTTAGCCTGTCACTCTTTCTTGGGGCATTTAGCGTCCAGGCTGCTACCCCAGATACTGACTCGCCGTTTGACTCACAACAGCAAGAAGAAGAGGGTGACGATGTGCAAGACGATGACGTTTTGCTGCATGCCAACGTTGCCCCCGCCTTTGGTTTTGTTCCACGCCAAGACGCCACGCATCAAGAGTTGATTCCGCAAGACATCTATCCTGCGCCCATGCACCGCCCGCCGGCCGCGTAAAGATTTTCGTACATCGATAAACGCTCGGAATCTCTTACGACGGAAAGGTGACGTAAATCCTTTCCTCTGGCTGGTGGACCGTTGAAATTTGATTTTGTGAAGGCGGATGTGCCCGCCTCGGTTGTTGTTGCGTTGGTGGCGCTGCCTTTGTGTTTGGGAATCGCGTTGGCATCTGGACTCCCCGCAGAGGCCGGCATTCTGACCGGAATCGTAGGTGGATTGCTGGTGGGCCTTATCCAAGGCGCGCCTTTGCAAGTCAGCGGGCCAGCGGCAGGTCTTACCATCGTGGTTTGGGAGATTGTGCAAAGCCAAGGCATCGCGCGACTGGGCGGGATTGTGGTGCTTGCGGGCCTACTGCAAGTCATCGGCGCGCTGTCCAAACTCGGTCGCTTATTTCTGAAGGTACCGGGCATGGTAGTGCAGGGGCTGCTTGCTGGTATTGGTATGTTGATCTTCGCCTCTCAATTTCACGTCATGATCGACGACAAACCGGTAGCAAACGGACTGCGTAATCTTGCCTCCATTCCCAGCGCGATTGCGAAGACGTTCGAGATGTCCGCTGACCTTCCTCATCTTGAAGCGGCGTGCATGGGCGTGCTCACCATCGTCGTCATGGTGCTGTGGAAATCGAAAAAGATTCCCGCAGCGCTGATTGGGGTGACGTTGGCTACCGTGATTACCTCTGTGCTAGATTTGCCGATAGCAAAAGTTGAGCTTCCAGACAGCATCACGGATGCACTCCATGCCCCGCAATTTGCGTTTGATTGGCCGGCCATTTCGTCAGCACTGCTTCTGGCTGCTGTGGCCACGGCCGAAACACTTCTGTGTGCAGCGGCGGTTGATCGCATGCACGATGGCCCGCGCGCAGATTTCGATCGCGAGCTGTTAGCACAGGGTGTGGGAAATACGATTTGCGGCGCCATTGGTGGCCTACCTATGACAGGGGTCATCGTCCGCAGCAGCGCAAACTTACAAGCCGGTGCCAAGTCTCGCTGGTCAGCAGTAATGCATGGGGTGTGGTTGCTGCTGGCTGTGCTTCTAGCTGCGGGCGTTTTGCGTTTGGTGCCGGTGGCTAGCCTTGCCGGCGTTTTGGTCTTCACCGGCATCAAGCTTGTTGACCTCACGGCGGTGGCTGCGCTGCGTAAGTTGGGCTGGTGGCACGTTGTCGTCTACGGCGTCACGGTTGGCACCATCGTCGCTGTGGACCTATTGAGCGGTGTAGTCGCGGGGCTTGTGCTTGCTATTGTAGCCCGGCGAAAATTTGCTTGAGCATTTGATCCAGCTGTAACTCGCGCCCCAAATCAGCTTCTTCACGCAAGCGCTCCGCTGCATGACGAATTTCATCCAGCCGCACACGTGCCCGCTGCACTAGGTTGTCATCGCCCGCGGCAAGGCCTTCATTCAAACGTTTACCAGCGGCCACAGTTTCCCGGCGTAACTGCACAGCTTCGGCCACACGGGCAAAACGTTTGACGTCGTAAAAGCGAATTTTGTTTCGCTCTTCTTCGTTTAGGTCACCGGTGGTGGCAACCGATGCCGCAGCTTCAATCTCGGCCAGCTTTTTGATCAAGGCCGATAGGTTGTCTGCCAAACGCCGGATATCCACTACCGGTGTCCCTTGCACCGCTAGCTCTTCCAGCTCGTTTACTTTTGACAGCACTTGCAGATGCACCAGCACCAAGGCAGCACCGAAGCGGGCCTCTAGCTCTGACACTTGGCGGCCCTGGGCGGTTGAGTCAGCTCGCGCCGTTTCGTAATCGTGCTGTAAATCTTCCAATCCGCGTGACAGCGACGTGGCAATGTCCGAGCGCAGCATAATGACCGATCGGCCGCAGGCGCGCTTCATGTTCTCCTCGTAACGCGGTGTGGCAGAATAAAAGCGCTGCTCTAACGGGGTCAGCTTACCAGTTCGGCCGTGCTTTTCACGCCTGGGGTTCAGGTCGACCATACCTTCATCATATGCTATCCCCCGCGCCCATGCATCTTCTGGGTGATTTGCCGTTTACTCTGGCTGAGCTCGGTCGCTTAAGTGATCGTCCGTCTGAGATTGCGTTCTCGCCGCGTGCGCTTGAGCGGATGCAAAAAGGCCGCGCTGTTGTTGAGCGCATCGCTGCTGGTGATAAGGCCGCGTACGGCATTAATACCGGTTTTGGTGCGCTGGCTGAAGTCCGCATTCCCAACGACAAATTGAGTGAGTTGCAACGCCGTTTGTTGCTTTCACATGCGGCTGGTGTGGGCGCGCCTTTGTCTGCAGCAGAAACACGCGCGTTGATTCTGCTGCGCGCGCTGGTGTTGTCGACGGGCACCGCGGGCGTGCGCCAACTGTTGGCAGAACGTTTGTTGGAGCTGTATCGCCACGACATTTTGCCCGTCGTGCCGGAAAAAGGTTCTGTAGGCGCCAGTGGTGATTTGGCGCCGCTTGCGCATCTCTCTCTGGCGCTGATTGGCGAAGGGATGGTGGTGCACAAAGGTGCGCTCACCACCGCTGCGGCAGCTTTGCAAGCAAACGGTTTGCAGCCACTTGTGCTGGGCCCTAAAGAAGGCTTGGCATTGGTCAATGGCACGCAAGCAATGGCGGCCGTGGGTGGCTTGGCGTTGCTCGAAGGGCTGCGCCTACTTGAGTGGGCGGATTGTATTGGTGCGCTGTCGTTAGAAGGCATCATGGGATCGCACCGGCCGTTTGATGCGCGTATTCACGACGCGCGGCCACATCCCGGGCAAAAAGCCAGCGCCGCGCACATTCGCGCACTGATTGCAGAGTCGGAAATCGAGCGATCGCATCAAAATTGCGCACGTGTGCAAGACGCTTACTCGTTCCGTTGCATGCCGCAGGTGCACGGTGCGACGCGTGATGCGCTGTCTTATGCGCAGCGTGTTGTAGAGATTGAGATGAATGCCGCCACGGATAATCCGTTGGTGTTTTTTGAAGACGGCGACGTCGTGTCAGGCGGCAACTTCCATGGCCAGCCGATTGCGATGGCGTTAGATTTTGCCACGATCGCGTTGGCGGAGCTGGGCAATATTTCTGAGCGCCGCGTAGAGCAAATGCTCAATCCCGCATTGTCAGGGTTGCCGGCGTTTTTAAGCCGTGAGCCGGGGGAAAACTCTGGCTTCATGATGGCGCAGGTCACGCAGGCCAGCTTGGTGAATGAGAACAAAGTGCTCGCGTATCCCGCGGTAGTGGATTCGATTCCCGGCTCGGCCAGTCGCGAAGACCACGTCTCTATGGGCATGACGTCTGCGCGCAAGCTGCGTGAAGTGGCGAAGAACGTGCGCACGATTTTGAGCATCGAGTTGTTATGCGCATCGCAGGCGTTGGATCTGCGGGCGCCGCTGAAGACAAGCGCTACACTGCAAACGTTGCATACGTCTTTCCGTAAACACGTGCCAACGTTGGAAGAAGACCGCTACTTAGCCGGGGATATTGAAGCTGCGATTGCGTTTTTGATCGCGGCCTCACCGCTCTAGAAGCGCAGGTTCACGGCGCCGTACGCACCCTTGGCATCTGCGCCGACAGAGACACCATCAAACGTCACGGCGCGTGGCTTCTCACGCAGCTCCAATTGTTCGATGCTGTCGATTTTGGGCGGCAACGTCGAGAGTTTCCAAATGGCATTTACTAAAAATGCTGCGCTCGCTCCAGCCATGATCATCCCCACCATCGTCATGGTTTGGTCGCGGCTTACTGCTGCGACGTTGAAGTAACTTGCTGCCAAGCCTCCCATCCCTGCAGCAACTACCGTATCCAGGATGCCACCTACCAACTGCAGGCGGCGTTGGGCTTTCAGCATCTCAAACATATGCGTCGAGATACGCTGAATGGCGATGCTGCGCGCGGCCTGCGTGTCGAGCGGCGTTTTTTCGAGCTCCAATTGCAGACGTTCCGATGTCGTCTTGCGCAGCAGGAGTACCGGTAGCGCAATCGCGGGTGTTAGCACGCCAGCGATAGCCAATGCGCCGCCAACAAAGGTGCTCTGATTTACGCCGTTCGCAATCCCAAGCGCCAGCAGTGGCACGCCAGCGCCCAACATTGCCGCCGATTCAACACCAGTGACCCACGCGTCAGAAATTCGTTTTTGGCGCTCACTTTTCGCACGCTCTGCCAAGACGATCTTCCAGCGTTCCACATCCGCGCGGCTGACACCATACGCCTCGTCTTCCTCTGGCTGAGACGACGCTTGTGCCATTGCGCCGGCGCCAAACGGCTGCGCGAACAAGTTGCGAAACACCGGCGACTCACCGCGCACGACGATGCTGGGCTGCGTTTCTGTCAGCGTGCTCAGCTTGCGCTGTTCTGCTGGCCCAATCTCGCGCTGCACAATGCGCTGGCCCTTTCGCTCTTCAATAGTGATGCGCTCTTCGGGAAGCCACAAACGCAACGGCCTCTCGCTGTGCACATCTGCCAGCCGCACGCCTTTTTCATTGCGCAAGGTCAGACGATGCGCGCCATCCACCACCAGCTCGTTCTTGGTTACGCGGGGCATTAGAAATAATGCGGTTTGCGCCGAACGCGCGTACACGTGCGGCCGATAGAGGTCGTTCTCAATGCCTTGCGTTGCCACTTGCACGAACGTGACAGCCTCGGGATAACTAATGACACCGTCGCCGTCTGCATCTGCCGCTCCGCGCAGGGCAGAGCGCACGACATAGGAAAAGATGCCTGACTGCAGCTCACTCCACTCGTATGTGACGGCTTCCGCGCTGGTGGAGAGCAACACACTCAAACGCGGATGCCGTGCCAGCAAGCCTGTGGGCTGTTGCGTTTTAAACGCGGTGCCGCCCGGTTTGCGCTGGTGCACCATGAAATACGAATTGCAGCTGTCGATGATTAAGTGCACCCGCGTTTTGTCTAGCGGAACAATCACGCGCTGCTCTAACTCATCTGCGTTGAGGGGGCCGTCGGCGAGGCTCAAGAACCCCTGCCCCTCACGCACGTCACCGTGGCCTGCCAACACGATATACACTTCATCGGCCGCGGCTGCGTTTCGCACAGCAGTGGCCAAAGCGTCGCGTGTGGGCGGACCGTCGATGATGGCGCTCGGGTTTAACACTTGGCTTTCGCGATCCAGCTGCGTCAGAAGGGTGACTTGTGCGCCGGCTTGGCGAAACAGCGCCGCGTACTGCAATCCATCGTCGTCGGCATAACGTAAATCGGGCCGGTCCAATTGCGACCCGCCGTTGTGTGTCACGATAATGGCGTGTGTGGCGCCGATAAAAAGAAGAGGAAGCATCATTTGACCTCGGTTTTGACGTGCTGTTCAAAAATGAATGTCGGCATTTGCTGCTCAACACGCGCCGGCGCGTTGGTGGCAAAACCTACTAAGTCTGCGGGACCTTTGGCCGGCTGATCAGGCACGACACCAGTGTCTAGGAGTTGTAACGGCGTATGGGGTTCTACGCGGATAAGTTGCGGCGGCGGTGCGTCGATGGGGTAGTGGGGCGCGATCCAATGCTGATCACCAGCTGCGTCTTTCAGATACGCACCCACATAAATCGCGTGATCCAAGGCGTTTTTCACCCGTACTGCGTAACCTCCGGCTTGCGGAACCAGCTCCACGACAACGTCGGGTTGCGCGCTGCCGCGAGGCGTAAACTCTGACGGTTGCGCGACCCATACGACGGCGGCTACCGCTGCAAGTGCGGGGATCCACCACAACACACGTGGCTTTTTGTGCAAACGCGCCATGACTTGCCGCTGAAATTCGGCGCTGCCGCGAGGCGCTTGCTTCAATTCGTGTAACGCTTTTTCGATGGGTGTCATGACCGTCCCTCCCACAATGCAGTGAGCGCTTTTAGACCGTGATGAATGCGTGACCGCGCCGCCGATTCGGTCCGGCCGATGACACGCGCGATGTCTGCGTAATCCATGTCTTCGACGAAACGCAGATGCAGTGGCACTTGGAACTGCGTCGGCAGATTCCGCAGCGCGCGCAGAAGGTCATCTTGGCCACGTGGATCGAAGCTATGCGCGGTAGGAAGCTGCATAAACAGCCGTAACAACTTGTCGCGCCGCATCACGCTGAAGCAGCGGCGGCGCGCGATGGTGCATAGATACGCCCGCAATTGCGCTTGCGGCTGATACCGCGCCCGCTCTGTCCACAACGTCAGAAAGACGTCCTGCGCGATGTCGTCACCGCGGTCGCGCAACAAGAGCTGACACAGGCGCCGCACCGTGCCTTCGTGGCGGGCTAAGATCTGCGCGAAGGCGGCCTCATCGCCGCGCTTCACCTGCGCCATCAGCTGGTCATCTGTCTCCACGCACACCCACAACGCACAAGCGGGGGCATTTGTTGAACTGATTGATCATTTTTTGACCATATTTTGGCGTCATGCGACGCGACCCGTACGACACAGTTCCCACAGAAGGGGGAGAGCGTGTGCTAGATGTCGACATTCGGGGATTTTTAGATACTGTTTGCGTTAAGGAGACTCCAAAATGTCTAAAGTTGATATTGTCCGCGCTTGGAAAGACGAATCGTACCGCTTAAGCCTGACTGCAGAGCAACGCGCCCTTCTTCCAGCAAATCCCGCTGGAACAACAGAGCTGAGTGAGACGGAGCTAGCCGCGGTTGTCGGTGGTATTACCACTGCCGCGTGCACCGCAAGCGGGGCGTCGTCTTGCACCAAAAAACTTCCCCAATGTTGTTGATTTGTCTTCATTGAACGGTGACTTAGCCATGTGAGTGGCAGCGGCGGAGAACGTTTAAACAACGGTCTCCGCCGCCCTCTTTTTTGGAGCTTTCGCTTTGCGCACATTTCCTTCCGCTTGCTACCGAGCGCTCACGCTTAGCGAACGATTGCGACTTGCTCCTGCGACAGGTTTTCCCACTACGAGTGAGCGTGGGCGTACACGGTTGGAACAGTGGCGCACCCAGTTTCCGCTCCAAACAGATGACTGGTTCCAAAAGCGGTTGACCCACAGCGGCATCGATGAAGCCCGCCTTCAACACCTACTAGACGAAGACGATGTGGCGCTGCAGCAGCGGTGTTCGCTATCGCTGCCTTGGTTTGATGCGTTTGCGGCCGACATTGCCAGCGACACCAGCGAGCCGTTTGCCATCCACGCGAGCACACAGGGTTTTGCGTGGGCGCCAGCATTACGTGTGCTGCAGCCGTTTATCAGTCGCGGTAAAGAACGCTTGCGTCATCAGGCCCTGGTGATTCAAGGCACATACCCGCATGCGCCATTCGACGTGGCTACCATTGTCGATACGATGTATGGGTGTTTGGCACCTGCGCTGGTCTCCATGATCGCCCGCACGATGGCGCTTGAGATAAACGCAGCGCGGCTGCTTGGCACTTTGCAAGGCGACACGCCCGAGGATCGTTTCAACAATTTCTTCACGCACATGAGCCAACCGGACGCGCGTGCCGAGCTTTTTCAAGAGTATCCGGTGCTAGCACGGCGAGTGATTGAATGTATCGAGGCTTGGGTAAAAACCAGCGCCGAGTTTCTCACCCGCTTGTGTTCCGATTGGCTTGAGCTACGCACAACTTTGTTTGGCAATGCCGATCCCGGTTTGATGGTGAACGTCGAAGGCAGTATGGGCGACACCCATCGCGGCGGTCGTTCTGTGCGGATTGTGCGCTTCGGCTCCGGCCAAAAGATAGTTTATAAACCTCGTTCGCTTGCTATCGATGCGCGTTTTCAATCGCTTCTTGCGTGGTTGAATGCGCAGGGACAGCAACCTCAATTCAAAACGCTCGCCCTGCTCAGCCGCAAGGACTATGGCTGGACGGAATTCGTTTCTGCAGCACCTTGCAAGTCACACGATGAGATCCGCCGCTTCTATGAACGTCAAGGCGGTTATTTGGCTCTGCTATACGCCCTCAATGCGGCGGATTTTCATCATGAAAATCTTATCGCCTCGGGCGAGCATCCGATGCTTATCGACTTGGAAGCGTTGCTGCATCCTCACTTTACTCTCGCGGGTGCCCCTGCATCACTCGCGGCAGCTAACGCCGTCATTGATGAATCTGTGTTGCGAACAGGCCTGCTTCCCTTTCGCAGTGCTGGGCGCGGAGATGCACCCGGATTGGACATTAGCGGACTAGGTGGCGCAGCCGGTCAACTGACGCCGTTCAACGTTGCCTATTGGAAGCAACGCGGAACCGATGAAATTCAACTCGATTATGGGCGGGTTGAAGTACCTGCTGCCGACAACAAGCCTACCCTTCATGGGAATGATGTCGACTTGCTTGAGTTTTCAGATGCGCTAGTGTCGGGGTTCGATCATACCTATCGTTTGCTGCAAACACAGCGCAGTTCTCTGTTGGCTGCGGATGGCCCCATCAGCCAATTGATGCAGGAAGAAATTCGCGTCATTTTTCGGCCGACGGCGCGGTATGACGAGCTCCTCATGCTCGGCTATCATCCGGATATGCTGCGCGACGGGCTTGATCGCGAACGTTTTTTTGATCGCCTGTGGCTGGGCGTCGACAAGGTCCCAGAGCTAACTCTGCTGATTGATGCGGAACGCGACGACATGCTTCGTGGGGACATTCCACTTTTCACGACGCGTGCTAACTCGCGCGATGTTTGGACAGCGAGCGGCGAATGCATTGCCAACGTCTTGAAGGAATCCAGCGCCACGCATGTAGAGCGCTGTTTGCTCCGGCTTGGTGATCGTGATTTGGCTCTGCAAAAACATTTGATCCAAGCATCCCTGGCTACGTTAAACGTGGGCCGTGACGCGGTTCCGGTGCACATGTCACCGTTGCTTGCGCCGAAGGAAGGGGTGGAAAATCCGTTCCTGCAAAAAGACCTCGTCGCTGGCGCTTGTGCAGTGGCTGACGCGCTGGAATCCATGGCGATCGGTAGCGGTGATGAACGCGCATGGATCGGAATGGTGCTAGTGGCGGATAGCTATTGGTCGCTTGCACCTTTGGGCACAGATTTATTTACCGGCCTACCGGGTGTGGCCCTTTTCTTTGGAGCGCTAGGCAAGATCACCAACGAGAGGCGCTATCGGGATCTCGCTCGCGCGGCATTGCGGACACTCTTTGCTCAAGTGGTGGCTGATGGTGGCGAGCGCCTGATTAATATTGGTGCCTTCAGCGGATGGGGCGGGCTGATCTATTCGTTGTCGCAGTTGGGCTCACTCCTAGATGATCCCGACTTGATAGCTACCGCAGCAGATTATGTCCGCAGGGTTCCCCGCCTGATTGAGCAAGACACCGGGCTCGATTTGATTAACGGGTCCGCAGGCTGCATTATGGGTCTTCTCAGTTTGCACCAACTGCAACCTGCCGAAGAGGCCCTCGCGGTAGCGACCACGTGTGGTGACCATCTTCTTGCGACTGCCCAGACAATGCCTCAAGGTATTGCTTGGAAATCGCCGATGTCGCCAGCATTACGTCCTCTCTGTGGAATATCACACGGCGCCTCGGGAATGGCTTTGGCCCTTGCGGCACTGGGCACCGCAACCGGTCACACACGCTTTCACCATGCCTCGCTTGGTGCACTTGCTTATGAAGCCAGCGTCTTTCGCCCAGACCAGTCAAACTGGCCCGACTGGCGTGAGGACGCTGCAAGCTCCCAACCGACTGTCGACAGTTTCATGTTGGCGTGGTGTCACGGTGCGCCCGGCATAGGCTTGGCTCGTTTGGCCATGCGCGGGCACGTAGCTGCTGATCAATTGCGTGCCGATGTAGACGCCGCCATCACCGGCACACTCGCAAATGGCTTTGGCCGCAGCCATTCGCTCTGCCATGGCGACTTGGGCAATCTCGATTTCTTGGCCGAAGCGAGCCGCGTGCATCGGGATCGCACGCTTGCAGCCCAAGTGCGCGCAGGCGCCACCGCGGTATTAAAATCTATCAGCCAAAATGGGTGGCGCTGTGGGGTGCCAAGGGGCGTTGAAGCACCCGGGTTGATGATGGGCCTTGCAGGGATCGGGTACGGACTTCTTCGTCTTGCTCATCCTGAACTCGTACCGTCGGTGTTGACCCTTTCTGGCCCGTTGCCGTCCGATGGGTTCACCACCGCGTGACGCAGCCGCCGCGCCAAATATTTCGGCAGCAAGCGCTTGATAGCCAGGAAAAGCGCCCCACTGCATCTGCAAATTTTACAGGTGGCAAGCGTTCGCTATGGGGTCGACTTTCTTCCCTGGTAAGTCGTCGACAGCGGGTGCCGGTGGTTCTGCAAATGACCAACGCCGAATGCGGACTTGCTTGCCTGACCATGGTGCTTGGTTTTTTTGGCCGCAAAACCGCCATTTCCGAATGCCGCCGTTTGTATGCCCCGGGACGTGACGGCATCACGGCTGCGGCGATTTTAAAAATGGCACGCGCTTTTGGCCTTCAAGCACGTGGTCTTTCCGTCGATCTCGACGCCCTTCCCACCCTTGCCTTGCCAGCTATCGCGCACTGGAACTTTGATCACTTCGTCGTGGTCGAAAGTGTACACGCGGGTGGAGTGACGATAGTGGACCCGGGTTGGGGCCGGCGCGAGTTGTCGGTGGACGAATTCGCGCTTGGTTTTACCGGTGTCGCGCTGGTGTTCTCGCCCGAATCATCTTTTCAAAAGAAGCAAAGCCAGGGCACTTCATCATGGCGCTATCTCTTTGATCTGGCGCGAGCCTCCCGTGCCAAGCTGGGGCAAATTTTTGCTGCTTCTTTGTTGCTGCAGTTGTTCGGCTTAGCGCTTCCCGCCCTGACGAAAATTGTGGTCGACAACGTACCCTGGTTCGGTGCGGCAAATACATTACTGTTTGTAGGTTCGGCCATTGCGCTGTGGGTAACTGCGTTTGCTGTTGTCACATTCGTGCGGACGACCTTGCTCATCTACTTGCAGTCGCGGCTGGACCAGCACATGATGTCCGGTTTTTTCGAACACCTTCTCAGCCTGCCGTATCAGTTTTTTCAACAGCGAGCGACGGGTGACTTGTTGTCGCGTTTGCGAAGTAGCGGCGACATTCGCGAAGCGCTGACCAGTCAAACCATCTCCATTCTTATTGATGGCAGCTTGGCACTTGTCTATTTTGGCGTGCTCCTGTCGCAAGAACCTCGATTTGCACTCCTTACCTTCGCGGTCGCGGCTGTGCAGACGCTCCTGCTGCTTGCTACGGCGAGGAGCCTTGAAGGTCTGTCGCAGCGCGAATTGGCGGCACAGGCGGAGTCTCAAAGCTTTCTGGTCGAGGCGCTCAAGGGTATTGTCACAATCAAAGTGACTGGCACGGAAGGTCAGGCCTTCGCCTACTGGTCGCGCATGTTTAATGTCGGGCTGCAGGTGTCCATCCAACGCAACCGGCTCGCTGGCCGTGTTGACTCGGTACTGGCGGCGCTTCGACTTTTGGCGCCCCTAGTTGTGCTTTGCGTGGGCGCCCAACGCGTACTTTCCGGAGCGATGACGGAGGGCACCATGCTTGCGTTGAGCGCGCTCTCGGCCATGGTGCTGGTCCCCCTGACGTCGCTGGCGACCGACGTGCAAAAGCTACACATTGTTTCTGCGCATCTTGATCGCCTGGCGGACGTCTTAGACGCAAAGTCCGAGCAGGACGCACGCGTGCTTGGGCCAACGCCGCGCCTTACCGGCCACATCGAGATGCGCAACGTTAGCTTTCGATACGGCGCCGACGGGCCGTTTGTGCTGCGCAACATCAACCTTATCATTCGGCCCGGGCAAAAGGTTGCTTTCATCGGAAGGACGGGCTCCGGTAAAACGACGCTGGCGCTGTTGCTGCTTGGTTTTTACGAGCCGACAGAGGGTGAAATTCTATTTGACGGTATCCCATCCCGCGACATTAACTATAAGGAGTTGCGTCGACAATTTGGGGTGGTGCTGCAGGATCCGGTTCTTTTCAGTACTTCGATCCACGACAATATCGCTCTCGGTGATCAGCATTGCGCAACCGAGGACGTCAAACAGGCCGCGCGTTTAGCCGCAATTCATGACGACATCATGCACATGCCCATGGGCTACCATACTAGAATCTCAGAGGGCGGTAGTGGCTTATCTGGTGGTCAGCGCGCACGTATCGCCATCGCGCGGGCGCTTGTGCACAAACCTTCACTATTAATATTCGACGAGGCCACAAGCAACCTGGATGTGGTGACGGAAAAACAAGTAGACGCCAACCTGTCCGCGCTTGCCTGTACGCGCTTGGTGGTCGCCCATCGCTTGAGCACGGTCCGCAATGCCGATCACATTGTGATGCTTGACGGCGGATTAGTCGTCGAGCAGGGCACGCACGAGTCACTTCTTGCGTTGGCGGGGCGCTACGCTGATTTGCTAAGAAGCTAATGGTTGGTGCAAACTTGCTCAGCGGACGGAAACTGCGGACTTTTGCTCTAGCCAGCGGCGAATGCGGCCGGCGTCGCCAAACACGCTGGCCATCTCACGCGCGCCGACGAGGATGATATCGACCGGTCGCGTGTTCAGTACGGCGCGCAACACCAGGGCCCGGCCCGCTTCCACGGTGTAGCCCGTTTTGCCGACGAGTACTTCCCAGCGGCCAGAGCGGGCCAGCCGGTTGGGGTTTGTCAGCTGCACATCCGCCACGTCGATGGTGGGCATCAGTGTCGCTTCGCAAATGGCTTTGCTTTTTGCGGCGGCGTCCACCAGCAAGACCAGGTCATTTGCGGTGGACACATTTTCTGGATCGATGCCGGCCGGATCCTTGAAGACACTGTGCTTCATTCCCAGCGTTTTTGCCTGCTCATTCATTTTTACTACGAAGTCTTTACGCTCAACACCTGCCGCGCGCACGCTGGCGTACATCGCGCGGTTATCGCTGGCGCCCAAGGCGGCGTGAAATATGTGTTTCCACAGCGTCTCAAGCCCCACCTTCAGACGTGACTTCGACCACTTCAGTTTGTCTTTGTCGTCATCACAAATCGTCACTGGTGTTTCGACGCTATGCTCGATGCCGTCTAGCACAAGGCCACTCATCAACTTGGTGACGCTGGCAATTGGCCGCACGGCAGTGGGATTCTTGGACAACAACGTTTCGCCTGTGTCTGCATAGCGCACAACAACACTTTCACTGCGCAGATGGGGAAGGCCGTTTTTTTCACGTTCAGGAATCGCCAGCACAAGAAGACACAAGAGCATCAGGCAAATATAACGCAAGTCCGTCCAAAACCGCAGAAAACTGCTCTTGACACATCGCGTTGAGTTGTCCAGCCTGATCGGCGTGTTGATTGTCCAGAAATATGGTGGAAGTTCGGTGGGCTCGATCGATCGGATGAAGCACGTGGCAGAGCGCGTGATTGCCGCGAAAAAGCAGGGCCATGACGTTGTGGTGGTAGTCAGCGCCATGAGCGGGGAGACCGACCGACTCATTGGCCTCGCGCGCCAGATAGACGAAAAGCCGGAGGGGCGCGAGTACGATGTGCTGCTCTCCACCGGCGAGCAGGGGTCCGTGGCGCTGGTGTCGATGTGGCTTGAGAAGCTTGGGCAGCCCGCCCAATCGTTCCTAGGCCATCAAATGAAAATCGTCACCGACAGCGCGTTTTCCAAAGCGCGCATTGTGTCGATTGAAGCGCAAGCCATCAAGAACGCGCTTAAAAAAGGCAAAGTGGTAGTGGCCGCGGGTTTTCAAGGTGTGGACGCGGACGACAACATTACTACGCTTGGCCGCGGCGGCTCAGACACCACGGCGGTGGCACTGGCGGCGGCGCTGAAAGCGGATGCGTGCGAGATTTACACCGATGTTGATGGGGTGTTCACTACCGACCCCAACATGTGCCCGGACGCTCGGAAGATGGACCGCATCGCTTACGAAGAGATGCTGGAGCTGGCGTCCTTAGGTGCCAAGGTCTTGCAGATCCGCTCTGTTGAGCTGGGCATGAACCACAACGTGCCCATCTGGGTGAAGAATACGTTTTCAACCGACGCCGGAACGTTGGTGTGTGCAGAGGATAAAGACATGGAACGCGTAGTCGTACGGGGCGTCAGTTGCAGCAGAGATGACGTGTTGGTGATGGTCAAACGCTGCAACGATAAGATCGGCGTGGCGGCCACACTGTTTGGGGCACTGGCAAAGGGCAACATCGTTGTCGACGTCATCGTGCAAAACGTGGCGGACGAAAAGGGCAAAGTGGATTTGACCTTCACGGTGCCACGCGCTGATTTGCCGCGGGCGCGTGATGTTGTGAAGTCAGTGCAATCCAAAATCGGCGCCGATGCGTTCGACATTGACGACAAGATGGCTAAGATTTCCATCGTCGGCGCGGGAATGCGCTCACACGCCGGGGTCGCGGCAAAAATGTTTGAAGTCCTTGCGGAAAACGGCATCGGCATTCATTTGATCTCTACGTCAGAGATCAAAGTGTCATGCGTCATCGAGCGCAAATACGCAGAGCTTGCCACCAGTGTGCTGCATGAGGCGTTTGAGTTAGCCAAACCAGCCAAACGGAAGAAGACCGGTTAGAGGGTGTGGCCAAATAATCGGACCGAGCAGATTGGGGCGATTTTGCGATGATTTTTTGTTCGAAAACCACAGTCAGGGTTTTTCCCTTCCGAGGATTTTCGGACGGAAAAGCAGCCAAAAGCGTCCCGAGCTGCGACGGGAGATTATTTGGCCACACCCTCTTAGGCGGGGACCGACGTTAGGGCGTCCACAACTTCTACTAATGCTTCCAACTTGCAGGGCTTTGCGAAAAACGCATCGCATCCCGCGTTCCAGGCTTCTTGCTCTGTCTGAGTATTGGCCGTCAGCATCACGATGGGCAACCGCTTAAACTGCGCTTCGGACCGCAGGCGGTGGCACAGCTCGATGCCCGTCATACTGCCCGGTACATTGACGTCAAGAATCACAAGATCCGGACGCTTCCCAGTAGCGTTGAGTCGGGTATACGCTTCATCGGCGCTAAGACCGATCTCTGTTTGATACCCAGCGCGTTCAAGTACCTCGCAGTACATGCGCGACAAAATAGGCATATCATCCATCAGGTAAACCAATTTCCCGGTGGAGGGTCTCGCCTCGACAGGCGGCGACAAACTTATGTTCGGCGGCATCGCTTTTTAGTATGCCCGCTTTTACTCCGCATTTCCACGCACTAGATACGCTTTACGTGCGTCGCCTTCAATCGACAGGCGCAATTCGTACCGTCTGCTTGGCAACCAAGCTGGTGCCTTCTCTGGCCACTCGATCACCGTGATGGCATCTTCCGCAAAATAGTCGTCACCCAGTAAATCCCCGGCACCGCTGTCCAGCCTATACAAATCCAAGTGATGCAAGCGCGGCGTGGTGGGGTAGGTGAGTGCGATCGCGTACGTGGGTGACTGCGCGTACTGATCGCGCGGCAAGCCAAGCCCCCACGCCAGACCCTGCACTAATGTTGTTTTGCCCGCACCCAGCTCACCAGACAGAAGCAGGACGTCGCCCGCCTTCAGTATGTGCGCCAGCTCTTCACCAAACGCGCGCGTGGCGTCTGCGTTTGCCAAGTCACGTTGCATCGCGCATCACTTTCGGAATCTCTGCTGCGATTTGTGATGCCAACACACTTGCCGCCCCGCGTTTTTCTGCCACACGCTCGCCCGCTTTGCCGTGCACAAACACGCCCAGGCATGCCGCATCGAATGCCCCGTCTAACCCGCGCATGGCAAATGCACGCTGCGCCATGAACCCGGCGATGACGCCTGCTAACACGTCACCGGTTCCGCCCTTCGATAACTCGCGTCCGCCGCTGGTGTTGACTGCCCACGGCCCACCGGGGTGCGCAACCACAGTGCCAGAGCCTTTCAATACGACAACAGCTCCGCAGCGTGCAGCAGCTCGGCGCGCGTGCCCAATGCGGTCCGCCTGCACCTCTTCAACAGTGCCACCAAACATGCGCGTGAATTCCAGCGGGTGCGGTGTGACGATGCGCGGTGCTTTGCCCGGAATGTTCGCGCTGATTAACGCGTCGGCATCTAACACCACAGGGACGTCACCTTCTGCTACGACTTGCTGCAAACCGTCCACGTGCCCTAAGCCGGGTCCGATGCACCACACGCTGGCTTTGCGTACATGCGTGATGTCTGCGGCGCGCATGACTTCCGCCGGTAGCGAGGCCCGGCCGATGGCAGTGACTAAACCGGCGCCTGTGTAAAACGCACCCAAGCACGCCAGCGTCAATGCGCCCGCGCCACCCCACACTGCCACGTGACCCTTTCCAGCACAGTGGGATCCGAAGCTTGGAATTCACGTGACTTGAAGTCGCGGC